>Ga0058701_10004855_pt1 | contig 11004 bp, 6 predicted proteins | sample AgamicOrMae_FD_97039 | JGI IMG/M metagenome (GOLD analysis project Ga0058701, IMG submission 97039) | Agave microbial communities from Guanajuato, Mexico - Or.Ma.e | ecosystem: Host-associated > Plants > Phyllosphere > Phylloplane/Leaf | place: Guanajuato, Mexico | collected 2012-06-04 | reverse complement strand
TGGGTAGCTGTCATAAGCGCCAAAAAACACAAGCGCCAACGCCGCAAGCGCCAATCCGTAACCGCCAAACGAGAAAAGTCGCAAACGCCAAAGGTCTTAACCGCAATACTTACCTTACCTAGCCTAACCTAACTTAACCAAACTTAACCTAACTTAGCCTAACCTAACTTAACCTAATTTTACCTAACCTAACCTATACGAACTTTGGCGTTTGCGACTTTTCTCGTTTGGCGGTTACGGACTGGCGCTTGCGGCGTTGGCGCTTGTAGTTTTTGGCGCTATCGAATGCCCCCCGTTTTATATATCGTATCACATTAAATATTGAAGTTCAAATTTTCCATATCTAATATTCCACCTTGATGCCTCTATATCAAGAAATGTATTTTCGATATCTCGGATGTTTTTCATCGTATCAGTGGTTAAAAAAAGATTTTAAACGCCGTAAAATTCACTGTATTTGCCTAGGCATGAGAATGTATTGGCCTGCATCAGACGTTATTTTACAATTATCAATCCGAAAATTGTTCCTTAACCACATTATTTCTGTAGCAAATCAGCGTAGTTCTTCGGGTGGCTTCGAAAACCCTTTATCGAAACCCAGGGTAAGGTTTTAGTGTCGCGGTAGCAGAGCTAATTAAGGGTTGACAGATATTTGATTCGATGTGGAGGCATCGCGCCACGGGTTCCCAAAACCTGTCAACCCACGTTACGTCCACGTAAACATGGTTGCCTACGACGAACTCCCGTTGCGTTGGTGTCCAAACATATCGACCGTCTGTGGCTGCAAGTCCTTCGTTTTTATGTCATCTCGAGTGTCCCTTTCCTCGGGAGAACTTCCCTCAGACATTATTTGCCAACCAAGACATGGTGTCCAACACTACCTCGTTATTTGCTTCGTTTGCTATTTTTTCATCGTTAACATTCATCGCTATAGTTGAACTGACTGCGCTTACGAAGTGCTTTTCTGATTTTCCTGAGAGAAAAGTGCAAATTGTTATGATGTAAAATTTGTTTATATTCATTTTGAACTAAATAAATTCTCGCGGCAGTAACTGCCAACGGAGAAGTAAGTGGTATCAAACTTTTTGCGACGCTGGGTTAGGTTAGATATGCGGAACGTAGCGAGAGATATGAGATATGACACCACAAGAGGCGGAAAATGCATTTTTTTAAGATATAGAATGCTGTTAATTTTCCAAATATTCCAGTAAATTATAAGTTGTTGTTGTTTTTTCAATTTTATTTTATTTACCGGTATTTTTTAAAATTATTTTTACAAAACGAGGTTGGTATTCGGCCCGTTTATGAGAGTCTTAATGGCGCTTGATATCGTTGATGAACTGTCACAGAGGTACCTATTGTTGGTGCGTCTGGTCGAATTTGCGCCGTTAGTTCGTCTATTCAACATTGTCGTAACAGCGGGAAACTGATAGAGTGTACCCTGTCAGTGCTGCCAATCTTGCCGCAAATGAACCGAGCTGCTAACTGGTCAAATACACACACTGCGCGGCAAACACTTGGAGGAAAAATTTGAGTCTCCGTGAGCCAAATATGGCGGCATATTTGAAAATCGTTATATGGCTCTTTCGATCAAGGACGACAGCGATGTTAAGTTATGCCGACGCACGATTGTGAAAGATCCTCAGAAACCACTTCTTCTAGAGATACTGTACTTCTGTTCCTGAGGGCTTCTAACTCACTCGTCTGATACATATTCTCTAAAACTTCCATTTGTCTCCTCTTGAGTTCATGGTGCAACCTGTCATTCAAGTCTAAAGGCAATACAACCGCGAAGTTTAGGTTATCCTAGGTTAGTTTAGGTCAACCTGGGTTAGGTAAGGTCAACCTAGGTTCGGTTAGGTCAATCTTGGGAGGTCAACCTAGGTTAGGTCAACGTATGTTAGGTCAACCTTGGTTAGGTCAACCTTGGTTAGGTCAACCTTGGTTAGGTCAGCCTAGGTTAGGTCAGTCTAGGTTAGGTCAACCTAGGTTAGATTTACCATACATACGTTAGGTTAGTTGAAGTGAACCAATTAGGCAATGCTTCGCTGTGCTCTCGCCAATCTTTATGCCGCTTACTTGAGGTAGTCACTGCTGAGAAGTGAGCGGCATTTGGCCAAAAAAGCAACCTTGGAATTAAGTGTGAACCTATCGGAAAATTTTAGTTCATTCGACATTGCATCATATTTAGATTTCTCATATTCAATAAGTGCAAAACCATATCAACAGCCCGCAGGGCGTCTATTACGCCCTTGATCCATATAGTCCGTCCACCACTTGTGACAGCAATGCTAGCCTATGAGTCAATATCATTTGTCATGTCGCCCTTGTAATGAATGAGTGCTCGTCTCAACAATGTCCCTTTGTCGCGGAGGCAGCTCATCGTAATAAAGCGTCTAATCACCACGGAATACAAATACCATTTTAAATTTTAAAGGTTTCATTATGTAACTTGTTACCATGCATGAAACCAGCAACGCTGATTGGTGGGATGCAAGGATGATTTGGCACACGCATCTCTCCCTGTAAGACTCTGTACAGAAAATGCAAGCAGCTTAATTCTCAGAGCAGACTTGTAAACTATAGATGTCCATAATTTTTTTAACGGAAAGTTTCTAGTGAATGTTTTACGATTTTTGTTTACTCCGTAATTGATCGCAGAAAACGTTCGTGACTATGGAATCTGTACCCTTTGTTTGTCTGCCTCTCGCTTAACCCGATGAGTCAATTAATGAACTTTTGCACCTAAAAGAGGACTTTAGATCTTAACTGAGGCATAGAGCGTGTTTTCTCGTAACTTGGCGCACGCAAACAACTCAGAAGCTGAATACTGTATTTATTAGTTTGACGAGAAGAATGTCTTCAGAGCACGTAGGAACGACTGACTACGAAACTGTGCTAGTAGAATGCGACGACGCTGATTTTGAAGCTTATCAAATATTTGGAGGGAATGAGTTGCGTCCTTAAGAAGGATTTCAAGGATTTGTTGATACCCCCCTCCAGGACAGTGCTCGCTAAAGGGCACGGATTTCCTCCCTGATCGAAATAAAAAGAGTCCGGGAATGCTTACTCGTGGGCCAAGTCGATAGCGTTCGAAGAAGACGGGCGAGTCACAGCAGTTGTTCGCACGTGCTGGGTGCGGATCAACGCCAGGGTTGTGGGGCGCATAAGAGAGGCGAAATTATTCCAAGTGGGGTTGTCGCCTGACATCCTCATTGTCGAGGAAAAAAGATTAATAAACCTATAGCACTCTCAAATCTTGATTTACCATTAAAAGCGGAGTCCCCACGGAAAATAGGTTTTGGAAACTGATGCAATTTGGAAGGAAAATATGTCTAATTAGCAAGACGGTTTTAATTAAAAACGCGGATGAGCTCCTCTCAAAGATTGCCTTTGCCTATGGGAACACGAGCACCCTATCCGACCGCAACGCCCCTCCGGTTCAAGCCCCGCCGTTTTAGGGTTAGTGCACCCGATTGTTTGACCTAAGAGTAAGCATGCCGAATCGGGGCTTTGCGGCAGATAGCCCAGCGGCAATTTGTGTTGAAAACTCCAGTTGAACACCTGGTGTCTACCCGTATTATAATTATCTATCACCTGAACGAACCGTCCGTCGGAGAAACGAGGAATTTTTAGTTTTTGTTCTTACCAGGAAGATATGAGCTTTGATTAAAAGGCCCTAATCGCGTCGAAGTATTCTACATCCATATCAGCAAAAGACATTTGAATCGCATAGTAGACAATTTAATGCAACTCTGACAGTTCTTTTCAAGCTGCTCACAGCCTTGTCTTCTAATTTGCCGCACAGATAGCAGACTATCTTTATCTGCTTCCCCCACCAGTAGCTCTTCCTCGTCTTCTCCGTCCCCGCCTAGCTGATTGTGAGCGGTTCTCTGCTTCCCCCACCACAAGATAGTCTCGTTTTCTCCTTCCCCGCATTCTTCCCCGCTACAGCAGCCCGTTTCTAACAAACCGTTCTTTCTTCTCCTCCAGGGTGGTTGGAAAGTTAAAACATGCTAAGAATAGGTCCATCGTTTCGTTATCTCTGAGTACCTGTTGCCATTTCGTAGAACGAGCTCAGCATGCGTTGCTCACCTGGTGGCCACGCGCTCGCTTTAGCCTTGGGTCCAAGATCGCAACTCCACCTTATCTCTTGACGCAGGTGGTTTATGAAGTAAAATTAGAACACCCCCAAAGATATGACCCTCCTTTGCAATGTAGTATCCAATTGGGTGGCATTCGGGAGGTACATAAACATTGCTTTTTTCACGTGGTTTTCAACAAAGAGATTTTATTTTAAACCGATCTTTTCAAATCTTTCAGAGAATCTTTTCTTAACGATGCCGGTACGTTTGTGTTGGAGTCCATCAGGGCATCCCATCTCGAAAGGGGGCGTTCAATTTTTCAACCGCTCCTTTCTTGTTAACGATTATAAATTCCGATATCTCGAGTATTCAATCGATAAAAAGGGTCTTGCGTATTCTCTAAATGACATGCACAAGGAAATATTGGCTCGCGTCTGGCCTGCCCTTTACAGTGATAACCAAACAAATTTCAAAAGCCGCGGAAGATTTTTTCTTCAGTTAACGTAGCGGCGTTCCCCATATTAAACCAGCATATTCCCATCAACGGTTAATACCGCGGTTCCAGCAACCGTACTTTGAATAAGTTAACGTAAACCACACCTACATAAGACGCCATATTTAAACCTTTTTAGGTGTTTAGTAGGCGCTTCACAACAGATGCCTTTGAAAGATACTTGTGACGAAGGCTTCTATGTTAGGCTTGCAGAAAGCTCTCGCTATGTTTCAAGGGTTGTTATCTCCCGACAAGTCGTTAAAAGCTGACTTGTTAGATTGTTTTTTTCGTAGAATCATTAAGAAACATCGAAACTTTGTGTATATTTTCTTTTGTTTTCGTGTGTGCATGATTTTGTGAGATCCTATTTCATTTCAGAAAGAGCGCGAAACAAACTCGCTAACATCGTAATCAAATCATTAGTTAATGTTTTCCTGTTTGACTGAAGTTCTAAAATGCGAAACACGGCTGATTACAACGTGCAAACTTATCACTTCGCTGCTAACAGAAAAACAGCGTTTTTCCCCCCGCTTATTTGTTCGAGTTTTCTAATGAGAAATACGTAAAATATACAAAGTCCGTCTGGATGTAGGCAACCCTTCATACGCCGGCTACGTTCGCCCATTCGCTAAGTGTCCAGTTACACGGTAAATTTTAATTTCGGTTTGATCTATTTTAATTCAGCTCGATTATTTTCCCTTAGCGACCAACGCCTATGCCGCATGCAAATAATTATTACGTGAAAGTAATAAGCATAGAAACGGTATTATGAAAACCTTCAAAGTAAAAAGAGCTGGCCTTTAAACTTTTTTTACTTGATTGCGCAGGAGGTAATTACGATGTGTGCCTCGTGAGTTTGTGTCGCATTTTTGCAAAGTATTCAAGGACTAGTAGAGATGATAATAATTATAAGAAGAAGCAGGAAAAGACGATGGAATATGCCGATGTTTAACAAAGGCGGTTTAAAGAATCTTAGGATCAACGATAATCTATATCTTTCCAACAGCTCATTGCTGATCTTATTGTTAGTCTTTCATAAAAAGAAGAAAAAAGGAAGGTGGCAATAAGAGACAACGGTTTTTTATACGTTGTGATATTTATTTGCTGTTATCACAGAAGTATTCATTTCTTCGCTGGAAAAAATCTTATTTTTTGACTCCCTAAAGATTTAAACTTAACTCATAAGAGCTCAAAGTATTTGGAGTGAAATTCAGCTTAAGAGAAATCGGAAGGATTTTTTTACACTAAAATACGAAATTTTAAGCTTTGAAAAATGCCTAAATGATTAAATTTCAGGTTTCCAGAGGGGTGATATTTTTTTTGTAACAATACTGAGTTGAAAAGATCCTCTAAAATAAAATTTTCTGTTTCCAAACGGCATCGCTGGGCGGTAGTGGGTTAAACTACTTTGTTCTACTCTTCATGGCATGTTTATCTCTTTTCTTCTCTGCCTCAACTGTTCTCCCTTCTTCGTGGACCAACCCCTCCTAAACTTGAACTCAACTTTTTCTGTATGAAGACAAACCAAACTAACGCTGAGGGGAAACTGCCGAACTTACCTTTGAAGTAGCTTTCTTTTTTTTTCCCTAATAAAAAGTGAAATGTGTACATTTTCGTGCATTTTCAAAACAACAAATCACGTTCTGATATGCAGAAAAGGTTCATTCTACTTACTCCAAATATTTTGGGCAACAAAAAACATTTTAAAAAAATCCAAGGACAATTTGTAATCATCGTAATCATACTCCAACACAGTTGGACCATCAGGTAAATCTCCCTTATAGAGATATATACAGCTTATAGAGATATCCGTAAAAGTTAGGCAGACCTAACCTGTCGGGGTCAAAGACCCGACGAGAATGGCGGGCAAGCCGCGAGAAACACGTTGCAAAAATGCCCCAGCTGTCTCCTAATGAGCCATCCTTGGCAACGGTCCCGCATAGTTTGAACACGCGGCACTCGCCTCAGCCCGAACGGACCACTCGTCATCCTACCCTTCCGGTACTGTTCAGTGTTCATCCAAGAGCCACGCGGAGTGCACGGCTTTTGCACGCACTCCTTTAACTCGCCGAGATGCAATATGTTAAAATTAGCGTGGCCCATTTCCTCAAGCGATACCGCCGAACAAAAGCGGCAAAGCAACATGGCCGACGCCGAACAGCTGATTGCGACCCTTAACCTCACTTTTTTCGGTCCAGTATAGCCACGTGTACACGAAACGAAAATTAGATCCATATTAGGTCCACGCGCACCCTTAAATCTATTTATTTTTTCTCTGACAATATAATATTTTTTCTCTGAAATAAGAAAGTCCGATCCGTCACACCCCCTTACATTCTATATAAGATTTTGAACGTCGCAAATTTTACGTCTCGTTTTCTAACCCGGTTCAACATTTTAATTGAATTATGAGGGTTGACGATATAAGTGCGTAGGTTAGGTAACATCAAGCTAGGTTACTTTTATCTATATGCCTCAATTCGCTATCGCTTCACTTGACTAACCGCCGAGCCTGATGCCATTACTTGATGGAAGTAACCACCGCCGTGAAGTAGCACAAGGCTTGGCAAGATGGGGTAACAACTCATGATATCCGGTTGATATCCTCGATATCCGGTTGATATCCTTGATATCTGGTTGATATCCGCTTGATATCCGGTTGATATCCTTGATATCCGGCTGTCGGAGTCGGTCGAAAGATATTTGGGCTGTTTTCAGCAATTTTTCAAGTTTCTTTTCTCTCAGACCAGTGTTCACTGATATCTAGGCTAGATAATCTAGCTGATATTTAGTTATATCCAGCCTATATTTTTTAATATTCTGACGAAATCTGTCAGATATGCAATTGAAATTCGGTCAATTTTCTCTTAATATCCGTTTATTATACTTCTGATATCCGGCTAATATCCTGTTAATCGGTGTACCGATTTCCAGCAAGATGTTACCCCTCGCTTGGCAACTATAGGTTAGGTTAGGTGCGCTCAGGTCGGCGTGGCGACGAACACAAGATGCAGAAATGCGATCTTTGAGTTTTCGATTACTCAGGAAAGGAGAATTTCAAACAAGGAACTCGTTTTGGAGGCAATAATTTGATTGGCGAGCTCTTAAAGGAGTGCTAACCTCAATAACCTCATCTTGCGCTCGGGTCAAAGTAATCATCTTGATTTGATCGACGAGAGCAGAACAATCACTGCTTCATTTTAGTAACTGACTTCGGGTTGTTGAAACGTTCCAAGGTCTGGAAAGTCTTCCAAGTCTCCGGCCCAGATTAACTCACTACCGCCCAGCGATGCCGTTCGGAAACAGAAAAATTTATTTTAGAGGATCTCTCCAGTTCAGTATTGTCACAATTTAAAAAATATCGCCCCCCTAGAAACCCAAAATTTAGTTATTTAGGCATTTTCCAAAGCTTAAAATTGCGTATATCAATGGGAAAAATCCTGTAAATTTGTCTTAAGCTAAATTTCACTCCAAATTCTTTGGGCTGTTATGGGTTGGTTAAAGATCCACAGCGCAGTGACTTTAATGACAAGACATAATTAATAACGTATTTCTGTGGACTGTTTCAGGTTGGCAGCCCCGGCTGAGCGAGTAGCAGTTCGTCTAGATCCACGCATGAGCAACTCTCGTTAAGAATGAAGGGTACCCAGAGGATGCACCGGTACCAGTACGGGTGAGTTTACATCTAGATACTTTGATGTTTCATACGTCATTCACAACCGCCAAATTCAAAAGTGAAAGATATTATTAGCTACGTCATCAGAGGAAAATATTTAGCAGTCCTGAAAGTGATTGTTGTCTGGATTTGGAACGTTTGTGATTTGACTACTCAATAATAAAATTCATGACGCCGAAGGTACGCTAACGGCTGAAAAATACCCGCCGCTGAAAATCGCCATGTCATGAAAATTAAGTTTTTAAATTTCTTCACACATGGCTACTTTCCGTTCCCTGTCGTAAAAAAAAAATAAGCGAAGTGAGTTTTCACACGCTGAACAATTTAAAACGTATTAGGTCGGTTTCCATGCGTTCAAGTCACCTATCATTTAAAGCGCATTAGGCTGGTTTCCGTGCGTTCAAGTCCCCCTTTTATCAACATGGGCGTGCGAATAGAACTGACCAAAAATAAATGACAAGTATGAGGGCCCGAAGTGGGCCGAATAATTCCGTGTTCGTGAGACATAAAATATACGTGTTGGATAATATTCGGGGTGGTCTCACGAACTTTTTCGGAAACCTGTGAACATAAATTTACTTGAAAAACCGTGAAATATGTCAAGGAAAAAGACAGGTTAAATTGTAGGTCTTAAAACTTAAAGTAATTTACTTATGAGGCAATATTTTTCATATCAACGATGCATTCATTGAATTGTTTGTTTCGCTCTCATCATCAACGCAAACATAAATTTATTTACCAGATTTGCTTTACTTGTTGAAAAGTTGGCTGCGTTCAAATTTTGGGGAACTCCCGAAATCAAGTACAGTAGAGTCTCAGTTGTAAGCCCAAGTCCGTGTTCAAGGCCATGGACTTACAACTGAGAGGGACCTAGAAGTGAGAATCGATTTAACTGTATGCATAGTGGTCGGGACAACTCAATTTGGACTTGCAATTGAGAAAGACTTACAACTGAGACTCTACTGTAGTAAAACTCCCCAAGGGCTCTTCGCGTGTTTTTGGCCCAACCACGCGGAAACTACCTTAGCGCTTTCTAGTGATTTCCTATAGCGCTCTTAAGCTCTACAAACGCGTCATCACTGCTTTTCGCAAGAAAATGTTGTCATTTTTGAGACTTTTTGCACCTTACGCCAAAGATATCGGAGCTTTTGCAGTTTTTCGATCCTCCTTCCACTTTGGTACGATTTGATGTATATTCTTCGTCTCCGGTCTATTTCATAGACTAATAGATTATTCCCGAATCCCAACGGAAGGTCACAAGTCACAAAGTTGATGCGACATCTTGCGGATGAAAAGGATGTTCGATTTAATGATTGCGAGCGCGCATTCATGTAAAGAACTTTTGTTTTTGCATGGAGCAATGAACTCTGAGGTCGTTCTTGCGCTTATTGTTCTGCCGTCAATGTCGGACACGCCCTTAGCGAGTTAAATCCGTTTTTTTTCTCTTCTTTTTTTAAAATGGAGTTATTGGCGAATCCAGTTGGAGGGAGTGAGAGGTCAACCCCAAAAAGTCACTCGATTTCGATCCAAAAAGGTCAAAAAGAGGAGGAGTAAGATAAGAGAGGAAAATAACCTAGAACCCGTAAAGACAAAGAGAAAACTAGTAAAATTATTAACCTAACTTAACCTAGGTTTGCATTGTACCTAGCTTAACTTAACCAAGGTTATCTGTACAAGTTTAAGTTAAGCGCAGTTTGCTCTGGTCTAAGTTGATCCACTTTTGCGATAAGCGTTGTCTGCAGGGCAAACGTTTATTCGAGACATTCAAATGCTATCAAATATCTGCCACCCCCCACCCAATTGGAGGTGGACTCTTTCCAGTCTAGATTCACCACTTTGATATTCCCACTTTTTTTAATCAGAACTTACGCTTGTGATGATTAAAAATGCGGAACAAGTATTGAGGTCAATTTTCGAGGTTATCTTCGGAAGTTTGCCTTCTCAAAGTGATACTTTAATTTCTCTTATCGGCGATTGTAATTGTTGTGAACAGACAAGCGATAATCAGAAACGGCTCATGACACAAAATAATCGATACTTTATCGAATCCCGAACGACGTTGTTTGCTGATGGGTCAAGATTCTTCGGGTAATCTTTTCAAGCTCGGTATGGCTTAACAATGCTCCTCAAGATTCTATCAAAACTTCTTCGCGAACAACTTCATTTCAACCCCTTTTTTAAAGAGAGTGTCTATTGACCCGACAGCACTATTTAAAATGCATTACGGTACGCGCGTTCAAATCTCCCCATTTTAATGCATGTCGGGCCAATAACAACACCCTTTTTTTAAAACGCTGATTTTCAGTATTGTTAGAGTGTCATGAAGTTCGTTTTAGCTATGATATCTGACTTCGACATTTTTTAGGACTGGGTTGAACCTTGAAAACCCTCGAAAAAACCATGAGAGAACCTCATAAAATCTTTGGATTTTAATCTCAAGTCACTGGATTCGTCTACCTACACTGTAAGATTTTAGTGACTCTCCATATGAAAAATATTATATTGGTCAGTTCTTTTGCATGCCCATGTTAATACAAGGGAGACTTAAACGCACGGAAACCAACCTAATATATATTATAAATGGGGCAGCGTGTGAGTAGTCACTTCGTATTATATGGGTAGCTGTCATAAGCGCCAAAAAACACAAGCGCCAACGCCGCAAGCGCCAGTCCGTAACCGCCAAACGAGAAAAGTCGCAAACGCCAAAGGTCTTAACCACAATACTAACCTTACCTAACCTAACCTAACTT
>Ga0058701_10004854_pt1 | contig 11005 bp, 14 predicted proteins | sample AgamicOrMae_FD_97039 | JGI IMG/M metagenome (GOLD analysis project Ga0058701, IMG submission 97039) | Agave microbial communities from Guanajuato, Mexico - Or.Ma.e | ecosystem: Host-associated > Plants > Phyllosphere > Phylloplane/Leaf | place: Guanajuato, Mexico | collected 2012-06-04 | reverse complement strand
TGCACATACACCTTGATGAAGTGTCCCACAACTGATGAGCCAAGATGAAGGCCTAGTTGACTGTGTACTTGGATTAGGAATAGGTTGAGTGATTGCCGCTGCCACAGAGTTTAAAAAATTACCTTGAAAAATGTTTGGTTGACTATGAGGATTTGCGCTTGTGAGTGGAATATTTTGGGTGGCATATGTTGTTGGAGTAAAATGGTTTGGGGTATAAATAACTAGTGCTTTGTTGTAATAGCTTGTTGGCTTTAAATCAATATTAGGACAATTTTTTGAGACTGGACAGTCATAATGATCTGGGGCTGGACCCATGATTGCTTCGGCTTCAAATTTGAGATCAGATGAGAGCTGATAGATCTTATTAACTGCACCGACATAAACCCGTTTTTGGCCTGATTGTTCATCAATGGTAAGATGTAATAATCTTTCATCACTGTTCTCATCTTCCCAATACGCTTGAACAACATTGCGCTGGTGAGGGGACGGTTGGTTATGACTCCAACTGAACGAACCATAGGTGGCCAATTTGAATGACAGTAAGACGAGCAATAATACGGCTTGCATCTTGAAGGTGGTCTTAATATTCTTGTATCGAATTCTGTTCTTGAATATCTCTAGTCTAATGGTGTGCGAGGCACCATCAGATAGTGACAGGTTGAGGTACCCCTTGGGGTTTTAGATATCAATGATATCTAGCGGTATTGTTACTGTAGTTATATTTAAGATAACAAAATAAATGCATAAAGATTATGGTCTGTCTAATTTGTGAGTAAAATTCAATTTGAGATCATCTCACTCATTCGGAACCTTATAGCTGACCAGAATAAGGTGAGCTCTGCAGCAATTCTTCGATTTGATCACATCTCAGATGATTGGATGCGGAATAATGATGTATGCTGATATTAATTTGCATTTCAAAGTTAGATTAGATCTATCATGACGGATGTATGAACGTTTACGTCATAGAAGTTGGACCTTCAATCCTGTTTATCATTGACTTTTGAATCTTTCGTTTATGGAATATATAACTATTGTATTCTGAATGTTCTAATGATCATATTGTGGAGGATGACAATGACTGCCGATCTAGTTATGGATGTTGGTCTAATCATCTATTTGTGACGATTGATAGCTAACGCTAGCTTTGTTGTGCCTTCGTAGTGCACAAGTGGAATAGAATTTACTAAAATTTGTGTATTTACTGGATCTGTCAGTCAGTGATCAAAGTCGAGACCTCAAGGAGTCTGAATGTGTCTGCATGGGATATGATAGTCTAAAGCTCTGCTGCTAATACGACACTAAGATTGATTATCTGTGTGATGGGTGGCAAATGGAGTTGCACCTGATCGATGACCTAATAACGTCGGGTGAGTAAATGTTTGGATAATCAATAATTGATAGAGGTGGTTGTTTATCTTCCGTTACGTTGACTAAGAATTTAAGTAAAGATTGCGTGAACTTGAATATTGTTTGTACTCGTTTTTGTTGAATATTGTTATCGGATAATAATGGGAGTAATAGGCGGAGAGAAATTGGTGGAAAAAGGTTGATGATGCGTTGTGGGAGCAAATAGGAAAAGAGAGATGTGGGAGCAAATTGTTAGGAGGAACGCGAGCGAATTGTTTTTGTTCGTTGGCGTTGGTGTTTTTGGCCGCGTTTCGAACTGCTATGCGTGCGCTGCTCAATGCATGGGATTGAGTGAGACAGAGGCAGGAGAGCAGGCAGTGTGTGTGAGCGGGAGAGGCAGGCCGCTTATGGGCCAAGGAGAGGGGAAAAGTGTGTGTGGCGAAAAGGAGCGCGGACAAGAGAGAGAGAAGGCAAGTTGACTTGGCTGCTACACAACAGTCCTGCCTGAGTGTCTGTCTGTCTGTCTGTGATGCTAATGACACACCAACACACTTGGGCTACTGCGCGCGCTTGCAATCATCAGATTTTCAGCTCTCAGTCTCAAGTTCTCTCCGAGCTGGATAGTCAGGATTCATCTCTGGATGGTTGCTCATGCTAGTTGGCGCCGGCTCGCTTTCCACTAGGTTGCTTGGCTCTCGTCGGTCGTCCATCCTCCGTCGTCCGGCCGTCCTGCTGGCTGAGTGTGGCCTTCTGGCGCCACCGTCGCAGCGCCACAGTCCAGAATGGCCAACTCACGACCACCACCAGAGCAGCTCCAAGTGCAGACACAGAGAGAGACTCTCGCTGCCAGTCTCTGCGGACTCTTAAGAAGAGTGAGTCACATGTGAGTGTGTGCGGCGCAGATAAAATCATGTAATCTGCAGATTGCGTCATTTGCTCTGTGCCACCTCGCAAACCTCAAAGTACGCGTTTGGAATTTCCTCCCTCCCCGCACTCTCTCCACTCTCTTCCTCTCTCTTCCTCTCTCTCTTCCTCCCATTCTACCCCCGCCTCTTCTAATGCACTTGGCGCGGGCCGCCGGCGAGCAAAATGGGCCACAAATTGCCCGGCTGGTGCTCTTTTTTGCCTGCCCCTCTCGCGCGTGCCTTGCTGTGTGCGCTCGAATCCATCGGCCTGGCGGAGCTTCTCGCAATGCAGCAGAAACCTTCGGCCGGTGGCGTTGATTGGGGACGAGGCAAGTCTGGTGCTTGGCGCTCCTGCAGCCCTGCGAGATGGCGCCAATGGTTGGCCCCTCAGTCCCACCACGCAGGCACAGCGCTACTCTGATGTAATAATCACGCCGCACAAAAGGGGCCAGCGCACGGCCAGCAAACCAACAGACTTCCTTCCTCCTTCACCTCCCCGAGCGGCAAAGGGGCGGCCCAATTGGCCCACCATGCGAGGGGGCACCGGACGCTGCGTTGGGCGGAAGGCGCGCGTTCTCCCCTCCGGCGCTCGTTCCCCATTGCATTTTCGCGCGATGATCGAGAGCCCCGTTGGAGGCGCGCCCGAGACGACAAAAGTAGATAGTGACAGGGGAGGGGATAAATCAATGATTGTCGCCGATGTGCGCCCAAAGCAGCGCGTGCGACTGGCGCCCAAGCACGAGGCCACGCGCGGCCAGACGCGCGAGATTGTGCCGCGTCCGGTTCGCATCCGGCTTGCCTTGGGCTGCGCGACATCTGGTCGCAACCAGGCGCGTATAGAGAGGCTTTGGTGGCTAGTTTGCATTGCTCGCTTGCAGTTCGCTTGGACTTTGCTTGCACGGGCGAACTATTTCGCGCACGCCAGTTGAGCACGCTTGTGGCGACGAACTTTGGCCACTGCCAGCGAATTGTGGCGAACTGAAATATGTCGCAGGGCGCCCGCATACTTGTTGCCGAAAGCTGCGCTCTGCAGTTTGCGCATCCCAAGCATCAGCAGAAGTAGAAGTAGAAGTAGAAGCAGAGGCAAAGCTGAGCGAACTAAAAGAGACAAACCGTTTTCGTGCGACCAGCATTGCTCACTGTTAGTCTCGAAAATGAGACCGAGCCAATCAAAACAAAGGTTCTCTAATCCGTGTCTCTTTCGGGCCGACGAACTTGCGCAGCGGCGGGAAAAAGTTCGCTGCCCAAGTTCGCCCGCATCCACGGCAGCAATTTTTGTTTTTGTCCCCCCGATGCGCACGGGTACTAATTTATTGCCTCTCGGCACCAGCGAGCCCACTCGGCAACTCTCCTCACCTGAGCGATCAAGCAGATAAAGAGACAGACAGAGAATTTGGCCACTCGTTTTCACTGTGCTTAAGCCACAATGCTGCGACACAGGAGCGCCAGTTGAGGGCACGCCTGCGGGCCTTCTGGGCCACTAGACGGCCATGTTTGGGGTGTCAAGGAGGGACAGAGCCCAGATGAGAGTGGTTCGCTGGGGGCCAGTGGGCTGTGGCAAGCGGCAAGAGAGCGACAAACAAGAAGGTTTGTGAGAGAGACGGAGACAGTCAGTAAACGGGAAAAGTACACTTTGGGCTTGAGACTGGCTGAGGGGCCTTTGTGCGGTGCCAAATGGAAGGAGAAATATTTCCAGGCCTGAAATGGGCCCCAATGCCGCGGGCCTCGAGTGGTCGAAGATGCTTTGGGCCTGCGGGTCGAGCTAGTTGCAACATGCCTCTCCAGCCTCATGGGCGTGGAGCGGCCAAAGTCGGACTGAGCCCGAGCTTGAACGCTGAGACGACTGAGGGGGCATCTGTGGGCCTGAGACTGTGAGGGCGAGGCCGCTCGGAGAGTGTCGAGTGAGCGCACGAGCATACGAGAGAGAGAAGGTTTTTGGAAATTTATTGGCCGCGGCCAACATTTATGACTGGCCGATGCGGCCGCCTTTCAAGTTGCACGATTAAAAGCCACCACCACCACTGACTGATGCTGCAGCTCGTGATGCTGACAAGCAGAGCCCAGTGGAGCGGCCCAGCGAATTTGCGCGCCCGCCAGAGTGCAAGTTGGCCAGTTCGCCAGTTCGCTGCGAGTCTGCTAGTCTGCTAGTCTGTAAGTCTGCGAATCTGCAAGTCTGTGCCAGTCTGCCAGTCTCGCAAGTTCGCTCGCCCAATACAATTCGCCAGTTCGCCGGTGCAATGGTGTAGTAGTGCAGTAGTGCTATGGTGCAATAGGGGAAGACTGGCGGAGTGTGCCAGAGAGTGAGCCTCACTGGCTGGCGCAATGGGCAAATGGGAATTATTTTCAACTTTGCTCTCCGTTCGCCTCACTTTCATCGGAACGAATCTTCTTCATTATGTCCATAATTTATTGTATTCACACGCACACACACAGTCTAAACCTAAAGCACACAAGCTATGGAGCATTCCATTCGGGCCGGCCGCCACTCTGCTCTGGGCCCACTACTCTCTCCGTGAGCTCGTCTCCCAGAGGTCCACGAGCGCCGCCAGTAAGCCAGCCAGGCGGCAGTGTCCAGCGAACAAGCGAAGAAGCAGGCAGACTGTAGTCCAGAGGCCCAGCGGTGCACAGAACACACTTATTTGCCCACACTCAAGCGCATCCCATCCTGCGGCGCGCAATTGAGCCTGGCAACGCTCGCTCCACATTACAGTAATACGCTAATGCACACAGAGACACACACTCGGCCACCAGCACAAGCGCCTCAATCGAAATCACTCATTTAGCTTAATGAAAGCTCCGCCAAGCTCGGCCGGCCGCAGCACAAGTCGTTTGGCCGCTAATTGAACTGTGTAGCCGCCTGGTCTGAGTGCTGCTCGCGTGGCCCCAAAGCGGCGCAGTTCGTCATCCGCCGCCTCTCTGTGTCTCTTTGTGTCCGCCGCTCGAGACTAGGATAGACGCCTTTTTGGGGGTCGCCCCGAGCGTTACTATAAACGCCGAGTAAACGCCGAGTAAACGCCAAGTAAACGCCCACTTTGGACCCTCCTCTTGGGCCCAAGTCGCCACAGTGGCGCCCACGAACAAGCAGAAAAGGGCAGAATGCAGCAGAACATAGCAGAACACAGCAGAACACGAGCCCTGCCTTGTCCACCGCCTAACTGAGCTAGTTCGCAGCCTCGCCAGCCAGACAAAAGGCTAATTGGGCCCAACTGCACGCCGCTCGAGAGTCCCAAGCTCGCCAAGACTGAGGTGGACGAACTTCCGGCGGTTGTGTGGAGACAAAAAGAGTGGCCGAGTTGCGGCTGGAGAACACTCTTTTGGGGCCTTTTGGCTGGTGTGTGTTAATTGTGCGTGCCAGTGGGGTGCCACTTGGGCGGTGTTTGCATTTGGAGGAGCTCTTGGAGTCAATTAAATCAGCTGGAGGCCGAGGACTGAGTCTAAGGCTGAGGCTAAGAGTGAGACTGGGCTGTGGGCGGCGCTCAGTTGGCCAGTTGGCCAGTTGGCCAGCGAGACACGGACGAGCTGAGGGCCCCAAGCGAGCGGAAGCGGCTTAATGAGCGGGCACATATGCGCGCAATGGTCGTCCGCGATGCGAGCGAGTGGCCAGGCGAGCTAGTCCACTGCTGCTGCTGTGGTGTAATGGAGCGGCCGGCTGGCAGCAATCGGCTGGGCACATTTGTCTTCCTTAGTTCCGGCAGTCTCAGCGCGTTGAGCCGCTGGTTAGCCGCACGAGACTGGCCCGAGCTCGTCGTGGGCCAGTCTTCCTCAGCTTGCCCCACGCCACTGCGCTGGTCAGCCTGATGAAGTTGGGGCTGGAAGCAAATTGAATCAAAATAGTAAAGCCGCCGTGGAAATAATAAAGCGAAGGCTGGAGGCAAAGCCGTGCGGCCCACTTGTATTCATTGCGCGGCGCGAGGGCAGCGCACTGGCCGCATCACAGACTGTGTGCCCTTAGTGCTTGGAGGCGAGCGAACTTTGCCTGGCTGGTCGCGCGCGACGCGAGTTCGCTCGCACAGACTGTCACCGCTGCTCAAAATGCGCTCGACGCGCCATCTCTGGGCAGTGGGCGGAAAGTTGGCAGAACCAAGCCAGAAAGCACGCAATTAGAGGCCACTCGCCGCAGACTGTCCCAAGTGGGCGCCCCATCGGCGAGCCACTTGGCGACTGAAGCCGAGCCATGAACGCCGCCTCCCCCAAGCCGCCTAATCCTAAGGGCAAACGGGCGACGAGACGCGGGGGGTGGGCGGCAGAGGCAATTGTCGTCGGGCTCCTCGAAGGCGCCCCCAGTGTGTCCCAATCCAGTGGGCCGGCCGGACAAACAGCGGGCGACACGAGTTTAAATTTGGTGGCCAAATTATTTGCTCGCTCACGCTTCATTTGAGCGACCAATCGCAGTGCAAGCGGGCGGCCAGACTCAAGCCAATCTCGAGCGAGCAATCCCGCAGACTTGGCGCCCCTTTGGGCGCAAAATTGATTGGACCTCAGGGCCGTTCGAGGCCAGAACTTTGGAGGCGGCCACGAGAGACTAGCTGGAGACTGGCTAGAGACTGTCTCTGGCGGGCGGGCGGCCCCAGTGAATGGCCGCCGAGGTGGAATGGAATTTCTGAGAAAATTCTTACTTTTAGGGTGGAGCTTGAGCTTCCGGCGAGCTCGCGCGAGTTGCCATTGAGACGCGCACGAAAAGCGGGAAAAAAAGAGGAAAAAAAGAGGCAAAAGAAGGCGACAGGTGAACACAATTGGAGACGCCGCTCGATGTCGGCCAGAGATAAGCGTCGCAGGCAGATCGAGGCGGAGCGGAAGTGGCGAAGTTGCAAAGCTGCGGGCCAAGCTGAGGGAGGCCGAGCGAGTTGCTGGAGGCAGAGGAGCGGAGGAAATGATTTATCTGGGCCGCATTATGGCATAATGTTTGGCGAGCTGCAAATTGAGACGCGCGAGCAAGTGCGGCTTGCGAGCGGGCGAGACAAAGAGCGCGAGAATGGCGCTGCTTTGCGGCCCAAGTTGGGCAATTTGCACAAAGTTGCGCGCCGGAGGACACTCTTCGGGCCCTGCAGAGCAATGCAGAGCAAAACAGCGACGCACAATTGGACACAATGATTGGAGGCGAAGAAGTGGCCAGCTTGGTGGAAAGTGGCGAGAAGAAAGTGGCGAAGTGGAGAAGTTGGCAGCCAGAAGGGCGCCTCTTCCGCACACAGTCCGCCCTAATGATGCCGCCCAATGCAGAGTGTGGGCGCGATGAAGAGGGTGGCACTTTTCTCACAAGCGCGACTGGCGACGAGCGAAAATGGCGCTCTGGAACGTGGGCGTTCTGCTGGCACCATTAGGCAACGCTTTGGCTGCAATCCAATCGCCAATGCCAAGCTGCTGTCTGTGTGTTTGTGCGTGCGTGCCGGCGAGCTCAGTGGATGGCAAGCTAGTCGGCGGACGACGGATAGTGAGCGACGGACAGTGAGCGGCGGACGAGAGGCGGCCAGCCCTTTTGGTGCGCCCGTCACAAAGGCGCGCCAGAGCGGCCGCTTTAGAGCAAACAACAAGTGAGCGAGAGTGAAATTGGATCGAGATCAGTGCGCTTGGGCGAGCTGGACGAGCTGGACGAGCGAGACGAGCAAGACCAGCAAGACCAGCGAGTGGCGAGCTAGGAAGACGCGAGTCTCAGTCGCCGGCTGCTTGGGGCAGGTGTGCTCCCAGTTGGCAAAGGCGGTTGGCCTGTTTCCCTTTTTCTCGGCCTTGCGGACAGGCAGCAACACTTGAGTGTGGAACAACTGTCGGCGGGCAGTCAAATTTTTCTCTCGCTCGCCCGCCGCTCAAATGGCCGGCCGGCAATTAATCAATGGCGCCCTGCAGCTCGGCCAGAGCAGCAGACTGAGCAGAAGTCTGAGCAGCAGTCTGAGCTGCAGGCTGGCCAGCAGGCAGGCAGCAGGCTGAGCTCGGGGCTGGCCAAGCTCTCGAGAAAGGCCGCTTGGTGGACCACGCGCGAGGCTGATTATTATTATTGCCATTATGGAGGCGTCGCATGAGGAGGATGGGCGGCGCGCGTGGGAGAACACCAACTGGCCCGGCGAAGCCCATTCATCGGCGCCACTTCTTCGCCGCCCCCTTTCGCCAACCGGCCGGCCAACTTCCGGCCCAAGAGCGCCACAGACAGAGACAGGGACAGGGAGAGATCAGGCGGCGAGAGGAAGGCGACGAGAGGCAGACAGTCGAGGAGAAGGAGAAGGCCGAAGAAGCGAAGGGAAACTGGGCCGGCTCAGTTCTGGGCTCGCTCGGGCTCGTCTTTGGGCGGCTTGGGATCAATTGTGTGTGTGTGTTCGCTTTGTTGGATGATTTCTTTGTTGCTGAAAGAAGTGGGGAGAGAATGATGAGAATAAATAAAGTGGAATGAACTGGCACACAAACAACTCAGCGGCCGGCTTAAAGACTCTTAGGGCGCGTGACTGGAGGGCCGTGCTCTGAAGGGCCCACTATGCACTATGCACTATGCACTGACCAGTGTTCAGTGTTTAGTTTGCCGCTCACAGTGTGCAGTGTCCAGCTCGCCACAAGGGCCACACGAGCGGCCAGCTGCAATGGCAATTCGATACAACCTTCATTGTGCAATACACCATTGTTGTCCGCCTGCTTGGCCGCCCGCAAACTCTTGTTCGGCCCACCACAACCACTTGGCGCCTGAATCTCGCCCCCAAACCGGCCAGCTCGCAGCTCTGCTAAGCTAAGCTCGCTTCCTGCTCCAAGGCCGCCGGAAGGCGCCACTTGTTGCCCGCGCGCCGCCAACTTCCGCCCCCTCGAGACGCCGACTTGCAGGTGGCCACCGCGGCTAATCCCCGACAGTGACGGACGTCTCTCTCTTTCTGCCGAGCTCGCCTCCTGGCGCCACCTCGAGAGCGGCTAGCTCAAAGGAAACGAACTCCAGTCGCTCTGTTTGGGTGCAAGTCTCTCTTGGGCGCCTCTTTAGACTGTCTTTAGTCAGTCTTTAGATTGCAAATACCTGCAAATACCAGATGGACTCTAAAAGGTAGCGATTATCCAAACTTAGGCAGACTTATCATCATGTTTATCTTTGTCTTTATTTAGACCAGTCTCAGCCGCTACTCTCTGGCTGCAGACAGTCCGTACCAATTCGGCAGTCTGTCTGCCACCAAAATGACCCTTCACTCTACCGTGCAATATCGTTGCCTATGCACTTGCCTGTGTGCTTCTCTCGAGCCAACTCTTCCAGTTTCCCTTGGCAGCCAAGCAGGAAAATGGGCAATAAAAAGATTGATGGACAGTTCATCACTGTCTCTCTCTCGCTGGGGACATAAAATGTCGATAATAGCAAGAGGTGTTCGAAGAAGAACTCCTGCGAGATCAACGGGCCAGACTGATTGGAGACTCAGAAACCAGCAAGTCTCGTGCAGTAATGATGATCTGGCCCAAGCTTGTCCTGTATGAGGCGGACATCTCACCTATTCTGGCTGAAATGCGCCAGATGCGAACAGGTGTTAGCTCAGCTTAGACGGCGCCTCATAATAGCTTACATCTAGTCTTCCATCGTTGTCTCATCAATCTGACTTGCGTGCCAGGCGACTGTCGTTAATTGGGTGCTACACATTTGTGGTAGATGAGGAATAATTGCATTCATAAAATATCAGTGAGCTCTTGTATAAGATACGGATTGAGGAGAGAAAATAAGGCGAAGAAAAAAATCATGCAAAAAAGGATGTTGTGTGGCGTTCGGTTTGTTTTTTTATCAAGGATTTCTTTGCTACGGAGGCGCGATCCGAATACCGGATCACTACCACCAAGCTAGGATCTCAATGATGTATGAGAGTGAAGTTGAACTCGACTTTTATCGAGAAAGCTAAGCCTGCAGATGATAACTCGCTTGGCTCTATCATCTGCAGACTCGCCTGTTGCCATCCATCTGGATTACTCGGCCTCAAAGTGACGCATTGTTCCCATTAGCTTGGCGCTTTGTCGATAAAAGTCGAGTTCAACTTTTCGCTCATACATCATTGAGATCCTAGCTTGGTGGTAGTGATCCGGTATTCGGATCGCGCCTCCGTGGCAAAGAAATCATTGATAAAAAAACAAACCGAACGCCACACAACATCTTTTTTGCATGATTTTTTTTCGCCCTATTTTCTCTCCTCAATCCGTATCTTATACAAGAGCTGACAAATATTTTTCAAATGCAGTCAATTATTCCTCATCTACCACAAATGTATAGCACCCAATTAATGACAGTCGCCTGGCACGAAAGTCAGATTGATGAGGCAACGATGGAAGACTAGATGTAAGCTATTATGAGGCTCTGTCTGAGCTGAGCTAACACCTGTTCGCATCTTGCGCATTCCAGCCAGAATAGGTGAGATGTCCGCCTCATACAGGACAAGCTTGGGCCAGATCATCATTATTACACGAAGGAGTTCTCCTACTCATCGAGTGTTGAAACTAGACGCCGGACATGATGTTTAGCAAGCGAATGAGGAAATCAATAAATTGCAGGAGATTAGTGCTGGTTATCACAAATCATTGGGCTAATTCGGCATAGCATTCCCATAAGTCATCACTGTTGATCAGACGTATCAGACGTAGGAAATAAAATGCTCTTTTGTCAGCAAGATCGGATTGATCAAGTCACTCTGGGTTCGATGAATGTAGAAAATCAGCTAAGATTAGAGTAAAATAATTGGAAGAAGAGAGATAATAAGTCGACTGACGAGGATCCTCTGACTCCAGGAGTTCATTGAGAGGTTGGCGAAAGGATTGTTTAC
>Ga0058701_10004853_pt1 | contig 11006 bp, 4 predicted proteins | sample AgamicOrMae_FD_97039 | JGI IMG/M metagenome (GOLD analysis project Ga0058701, IMG submission 97039) | Agave microbial communities from Guanajuato, Mexico - Or.Ma.e | ecosystem: Host-associated > Plants > Phyllosphere > Phylloplane/Leaf | place: Guanajuato, Mexico | collected 2012-06-04 | reverse complement strand
GAGCGTGGGAAGTTGTACCCGCAAGCTCGATACATGAATGAATCTTACAGAAAATAGAAAAGCGAAATCCGTCCGTATCTCTGCAGTGCATGCTCACGTCTTTAAACTAGAACCGAGCTACATCTGTTCATTATAATACTTTTTGTTTAGATATTTTTTTAAAAAATCGAACCATTGTCAAATAGGACTGATTTTTTCAGAACGAACTTACTTATTTGTATTATATGGACTTCGTTTCATCATATCGGTGGAAACTGCCGATTTGGAGAAGCTAGCGACATCGGGCTTGGATGGAAGCCCAAGTAAGATAAGGTGAACCGAGGTTAATTTAGGTAAGGTTAAAAGCCTTCTCGCTCCATTGTCACTCTGCTCGTCTTGACGACAAACGGGAACAAGAGGTAGAAAAGTGCGACGGCAATGAGTATATTTGCTCAAGATTCATTTACAAAACCTCGGCTCGCGGATTTCTGGATGTGTTGGCATCGTGCCCTTGAAGAGGCCTAATAATCAGGGCCGCTAATAATCCAGAAGCAAGGGAGCGCGGAACGGAACGCGAGGAGAGAAACGGATTCGCCCAAGTGAAGGTCCATGATGGGAAATGCTCTCACGCAGACACGAGCCAAAACGCATTGGCTAAAATTTGAAACTAGGCAATGTTTGCTTTTGTAGGCCGCTTAAATGCAAGGATGGTTTCCGATTTTCGGCATTTTTGCTTTCGGAAACTAAAGCAGTAAAAAGAAAAACCCTTCTGAAATGATGCTCATTCTAGTGAGGGTCAGGTGTGGTTTAGATGGATAATCTGTGGGGTGAGCTTTGGAATCACTTCCCCCACGATCACTACAAACTATTAGAGATCAGTGATTTTTTTTCACATTATAAAAGAAGACGATGATGTAAAAATTGTCCATGCCAGGAATGTTGGATTTCATTAGGGGTCTGTTTCACCACCCGGTATTAGAGCCGGCTAGATGATGTTTTGGTAGAGATAATCGAGAAGTAAGAAATTCTGCTAATGTTTTATTGTAGTTTGAATCTTCATGGAACTGTGTTTTTTTTATTGTCCTCTAGACGACCGATAATGTGCCGTTTCTTCGACGAGCTCAATTTCAAAGTTTGCTACTTGTAAAATATCCGGATTTGATAGCGTTTGGATACGCTTCCATACGTTGGAAAACAGATTAGTAACTGGCCTTTTAAGTATTAAGTTAATAGCTCAGCCAAAACGAACTTGAAGTCGCAAAGTGAGAAAGGCGCCCTATTAATTTGTAGATCGGCGTTCGATTAATTGACGCTAATGGTGGTTTAGTGCTCAAGCTGTTGAAATCCATCCACAATGACCGAAGTCCGACATTCACGGGGTTTGCAAAGGTGTAATTGTTTCGCGCCAACCATTGAAAATACGTTTAAACCCGTTAACAAACGATCCGAAAAAAAAAGTTCGAAACAACTCACTTCCAAACTTGAACAAAGGCTGACAATCCTCGGATAAGTAGCGGTGTCCTCTGCTTTTACTAACTGTAACGCGACCATCTACATAAATTAATTGATTTCATTTCGTTCAAATATTTGATTTCTCAAGAGCACATTTTTTAACGTCCCAAAAGAACTCAAGAGAATATTATGACTATTGAAGATCGCTGGTGGCTTACACTAACGATCGGATGGAAGGGAGTTCCTCAAACTTTCTGGGGCTTCATCCCTTTGGTCATTTTGCATTCTCAGAACGTCAACATCCTTGAACATCACCAAGTCAGATTTTGTTCCACAACAATACATCCTCTCAGGGAACACTAACTCAGGTAAACGAAAACGATACAATCGGGTGAAAGCCCATCAGTACCTTCGGCAAAACATCCACTGCCTTTGAAAGCCAAAACTTCTTTCAACCTGTAGACTGTGACAGAGAGGGATAGATATTCAACTTTTTGGCCAAAGTGTAATCCGTGCCAAACCTTTGCCCCCAACAATGAATTAGCAAGGTAACAAAGCGCAGAGATAACTGTCCACTACATCGTCACCGACTGACGCGGCTCCGCCGCAGCAGGAGCTGTGCAAGCTTTCTCGGCCGGGGCCATCCACACCACTGCAACACGTCAAGCTCGTCAAGGGCAGTTTGCTTAGCATATAAAAAGCCAGCTTTCTGGACGGCGTGCATCCATTCCGAATCATCATGGCTCAAAGTGTGGTGCTCCTTTTGGTGGTGGTTGTTGCGGCCCTCGTCGAGGGGATGCCAGCCAACAACGAAGAACAGTACCCCTCACGTCTGGATGCCATCGACGTGGACTCGATTCTTAGCAATGATCGACTCGCGGAGAGCTACTTCAAGTGTCTCATGGATCAGGGCCGTTGCACTAACGAGGGAACAGAACTTAAAAGTGAGTACCCCCAAAAATCGGCGCGATCCCGTTCGGGTGACATTACTACTTGATAACGTCCCTGGTCCGAGAATCCATAGCAATGCCATGCATGGATTTCCAAAAATCCCCGGATATCAACATGGATATCCATGATTTTTGGATGTCGGTCTTCAATTATCCACACAAGCGTGGATATCCACATTGATATTCAAGCACGGATATCCATGCAAGGACATTCCGCAATGGATATCCTTAAACAATAAATATTCATTAATGGATATCCATGTTTTATAGATGTCAGTCTTCAATTATCCATGCTTTTGTGGATATCCATTTGGATATTCTTGGATTTCTATGGATATCCATGCATTGACTTGCTATGGATTCTCGATCCAGGGGTGATTGTTCATGTTATCAAGTAGAGTAACGTATAAAGGTTACAAGGAATGCCATAAACACCCCAAATTAGGGAAAAGTTGCTCCGACTGCACTCGCCATGGGAGACTCTCAGATGTATAATGGCACCATTCGTCGAAAATTTCGTTCAAAGTAGTCCACTAATTCGAACGATACTCCAAGACAGACTTTTGGCAAAGAACCACAGACAGACACGTGCTAAACTGGAAAAGAAAATTCTTGGGGTGTTATTGTTAGTAGAACCACACAATGTGCTGGACTCAACTACGAATTTTCAGTGGTCTTCCAGAAATTCCGTTCTTTCTACGACCATATGGGTACTCGTTGGTATTGGTAGTTCGGTCACGGGGGGTCAAACTTAAGTCCTTAAATTTCACAGAAGAAACTTTAAGCTAACCAGAGTCGAAAAATCACGCGAAGGGATCATTCACCGCATAAAAACTGGATACATCTGAATTTCACATTGGCCTAGTGGATAACCTCAAAAGTTGGAGTTCAAAACCTATTTATAATAAATTCGATGAAGGTTGTGTTGTTTGCAATTTTCGAAAAAGAAGTGTGTTATAGAGCACAAAAAAAAACTTCCTTTGAGTGCACGGAAAATTATGCCACCGAGTAAACTACGGAGGAACGGCTGCCCAAACCCACGTTTGTAGCCTAAATTTGGTTTAATTAGCATTTTTAGAGCTTCCGTAGAGGTTGCACTCGCCAAACATCATTGTAACGCAAATTTCAAATGCACGAGAGGAAAACGTAGACTTTTCAAAGCATAAACACAAGAAGTTGTTCGGTTTCAGAGCACCGCAACTTATTTTTACCCGTCCCGCGGATCGGGACCAGGCGTGACCGAAGCACTAAGGTGGTGCCTGCGGGTTAGATTTCGGGCGCTTCCGTGCGATGTATTTTATGTCGGCGCACGGAGTTACATACTATACGGACACATCCTTTCAATGCTTAGTTCATCATTCAAAATGTTTCTAGCTTACTAATTGTAGATTACCTCTAAAACAAACATTAACGCCAACAATAAACAGATCAGCTCGCGAAAAATCCCATCCTGTGATAATACAGCAGAAAAGCGACGCATTTCTTATAACGCCACTCTCGTAATTTCCTACTCGTTTGAAAGGTGACAACGTGCTTTCCTCTTCTCATGGCAACAACGTTTTAGTTGCAATTAAGTAAGGTCAAGTTGCAATTTTTCCATGGAGCCTTTTGCCTTCCCAGGTAGTAAAATAAACAGTATTTTTTTTGAATCAGTGGGAATCTACAGATAACGAATGATTGTATTCGCGAATGAAGTGCCTAAATTTAGATATTGCAGGCTACAGCAGCAATACGCTAAAAGACGAAATTATTGATAATGTCGACGGAGATTCCCCGATTAGGTCTCGATTAAACCGCAACTATCATTTTTTGCGTCAATTTCATGCATGCCTAAAATATGAATGAATTACTGCAAGCAGTTACCCATGTTTCATCGCGGGATCGTTCCCTCTGCGGGACACGTTATCGTAGGAGACGTCTGTGAGAGCAATGGGAGAGGTCATCAAAGGTCAAAAGCGTGAACTACACAGGAAATTGTCACTCGATATGGCAGGCCTGGAGCGACAGAAGGTCTTCTGGCAGCCCTTGGATGAGAGGTGCTGACCAGTAACATACAACATACACGCAACAAAGAGGTTATTTGGGGAGCCTAAAAATGGTTGTGACAACTATTTCCCGACGATGGATTTCGACGCGTTTTTTAAATAGTTGTCACAACTATCCCAGAAAGTATGTTAGCACAACTATGTGGAGATAGTTCTGAGAACCATCTCGGTTAAACCGCGCAACTATTAATCAGTCCTCAAAACAAATTAAATTGAAAATTGACCCATTGAGGCAAGTACCCATCTCGGGGTACAACCGTTTCCAATCCATATAGTTCTAGTCCCATGTGCAGACAGGACATCTGAGTTGATGCGTATTGCCAACGAAGTTTTTGCCTTCAGTAGTGTTGTAGAGCAGGTTCTCAACCCTTTCGTTTGATTTGTCAGCGTGTTTCCCAGTCTGCCATGAGGCTCATTTCAAACTGAACGGGTGATCCTTTTCACGTCTTTATAACGAAGTTCACGTAATTTGTGTTAGTAAACAAAGTATCTGCCTTTTTTCATCACGTGATACACTAAAAATTTGATCCAGCAATTTTTTAAAATTAGAATTTGATTGTGCAGAGCGGCTTCCCGAGGCTTTGACGAACAACTGCGCGAAATGCACACCTGCCCAAAGGAAAAACGTTGAAAAGGCGATCGCTTTCTTGTCGGAGAAGCGGAAGGACCACTGGAAACAGCTGCTGGCCCGCTATGACCCAGAAGGAAAATGGCTCGCCAACTATGAAGCTATGCAGAAGAAGCCACAAACACCTCCTAGTTCCTAAAGACTCTAAAGAGGATGTGAACGATCAAGCACATCGTGTTTTTCGACTTTGGCTTTTCCGAAACAATCCCACTGATCAGAAACCACAATCCTCGACTTTGTTACAATCCCATTTGAAGTGTTCCTATTATTCTATGCTTATTAAGAATATGCATTGAGTTCTCGTTGTTTTTGTCCCATGAACGGCGTCAATTTCTTTTGATATCTACCCTCCACAGCCTAAGTTCTTTGTGCGAATAAAAAAGAGTTGAGGAAGATTGCTAGCTCAGCTAGATTCTCTGTTGCAAAACCTGGTGTTTGTCGACATGAGAGCTTTTCAAACAGGAATAGCAGTGTACATGCACTAGTGATAAATATTTTATAACAGAGGTCATAAATGGCTACGCAGAAATACACGTTATGCGTATCCATTCATTCTCTCCAGTGTAAACCTACATAATAAGACTCGACCTTGAAAATGCATAATGCTTCATTTCGTGCCGATAGCTTATGAGCTTTACGAAAGAAATTTATTTCCCGTATTATGAAAACTACCTTGACAAAGAAGCCACTGAAATGTGTTGATTATTTTGTCAATTTATCATTAATTAAGGGTCAGTGTATGTCACATTGGTGTGAACCAACATCTACGTTGTACATACTCCTCTATGTGTGTTTTAAGTCACATCACCTGTAAATAGTCATTAAACTGTATAACTCATTTCTCTGTGATATCGAACAAAAAATTGCGTGCTCGTTAATATTAAAGTATAAGGCCTAAATTTATTTTATTGACCTTATTTAAATAAGTACCGAGTACCATAAAAAAGCAACTGAAAACTGGGCGGTGAACCATACTTCCGTACGTACACCGATTTCAAAACGTACGTATTACCGTGATTTCAACATTTTTTTAATTGAACAGAAATATTAAACACTCATGTGAAGTGCAGTACTAAACTGACGATTTCTTTAGTCACAAGGGCAGGGATTTAACGATCGTACATAAACAATTCTTAAGAAATGATTATCCGATAGTGTTGTTACTTCTTCGGATTCGCTTTGGAATCCTAGAGCTAAGGCTGACAAAGGGCATTGAAAAGTAAAGTGAGTCACACAACCTCTGTCCCGACCCTCAATCCGATGAACATCGTCTTTTTCGCCGACAATTGCACAAGTCTGTCATGTCACGGCGTCGATTCAAACTGAAAATTATAAAACATACAACTAAAAACAAGGAGTTTCGTAAGTGGAGCACTACAGCGTTCAGTTAAAGAGGGGGATGGGCGTCTAATAGTAACGCAGATCCTTACTGATGTTTACAGGAAGTACCAGTACTAAAATATATCTCATCGCGAATGCCACGTGTTTCTAGAGAAAGTTCCAAAGCCGAGAAACATTGAGCCGGCTGATTTAAGGAAGAAAACTACACGTAGGGTGTAACTAAACTGTTAAACGTCCATACGCGTAAATTGTGTTGAAAGATTTTTTTAAGCAATTTTTCAGCACAACTACTCGTACTTGCCTTGAACGGTTTGAACACTAGAAGCTAGAAGCAAAATGTAAACACTAACGGAATGAACGCGACGCAATGTTTTTGCACCTTGGCGTCCCAGTTTCTGGCGCAAAAACTGTACAAGATTACACAGAGTAGTTCTAACATATAATTTAGCAAGTTTCAAAAAATAAGCAATACATATCCATCGATTTCTTCACCTAGCGTGAAAGTTCTTCCAGCTGAAACAACGGGATACTCAAAACTCATCTTAAGCATCCACCATTAGGCTGTAAGTTCTTTACTTGCAAAGCCTATTTGAATCGGGTCGAAAAACTGTCCACACTGTCGGCAAGTCATATCTAAGGCTAAAATATATTACGTATTATTAACATCAAAATTCAAGAATCACCACACACTTCAACGCTCCAATGCAATGTAAAAGCCTTTAGAAGCTAGCATATTAATATTTTCAGATTAAGCGACAACACCAAATACTGGTTTGAAACACGTAACTACAAGCTGACAGGAGAACCTGTAAAATAAGACTGATTACTAGACGATTGCATATTATGACCACTTTCCGTAAGGTGACCACGTACGGTACTCTTTCAGCGTCTGAACTTGAAAACACACAACTCGCAGCGACCATGACCGACATGTTGTGTTCCTGCACGAACGGATGCTTATCTACTTTCGTTCTCTAACCAACAACTTTACTTTTATCCCGTCTCACAACTTAAGACTGTCCGTTTGAGAGTGCGTCTTGCGCGAGCTTCTTCCAGCGAACTTTCCTCTTCCTTTCCAGATAATTACTTTTTAATACATATTTTTTCACAGCTTTTTTTTCCGTCCGGTTATTTCCCACACACACTTTTAAATGGCCGAGTCTAGACTAAAACAGCCCTAAATCATTGAGTGAATTACGTTTTGCTAACTCTTCCACGGTCAAGACTCTAGGAGAGAAGTTGGAGGCTTTTGGAAACGATTCTCTCCGAAAGCGGGCCCATCTCGCCCCAGAGCTGGTCCACCAAAACGTAGACTAGATTTCAGCAAATCACCGAAGTACGACTCCTCGTCATTGAATCACCGAAGGCCCATTGAATCATCGGATTCTGATATGAGGAAGAAGAAGGTAGATCGCCATATGTGAAGATGACGCCCAAATGAGAAGGCCAAACTCAGAAACTGATGATTCTGGCGTGAAGGAAGCTGTAGAGAGGGGTAAACAACGATCTCGTTCGAGCAGGGAATCGGGTGAAAAATATGATAAAAATCGCCAGAAAAGGAAGGTAAAGAAGCACAAAGAGATGACTCGGACTCTAGCGATCCAGATGGAATACCGAAGAATCCCAAGAAGAATGACTCTTGTTTCGAGCGACCCCGATGAAAACCCAAAGAAACCGAGGAGGATGAAAAGCAAACAAAATGTCCAAATCCACCCCAGGCAGAACTACAGATTCTGAAGGCGATAAAAGGGTTTGTACCTTTTCATTTCTTACCGTGCAAAATAGTCAATTAAGAAGTAGCCGCGGAAACCATTAATAGCCGATAATGTAAAAAAATACATAGCATTACTAGTGTCAAAGAAGTACAACGCATTGGTGTTTTTCTCTGCGAAAAAATGCAATACATTCTGTTATGGTTTCTCGAAAACTCCTCTCAAATCCTTTTAATTTTGTTGTTGTTGTGCTTAGAACTTTTGTTATTGTGCTAGAATACTCTTATTTTTTTATTTATTTTTTCTTAATACGTAGATAGTACAACGATTACTATTTTTTGTAAGATCTTTTTTGGAAAGGTTTTCTCTTAGAGGGTTTGTTTGACAGCCCAAAAAAGCCCACGCCGGGAACTAATACGGCCTCAAAATTTCAACATTCCACCGAAAGCCATTGAACTATAAGTTTCCTCCAGGATCTTGTAAGGATTCGGCTCGGAAAACCGGGAACATGGAAAGAGGGAAACTGGTGTAGACTGAGCTTGTCCTTACTAAAGCTCTTTCCTTTCTCAGGTGGTGCAACTTTGGCACAGCCACGATGTTTTCGTTAAGGAATCAGCTCTCGAGGAAGCTAAGACTGCCAAGATGCTTCCTAAACGTCATCCGTGAAATGCTCGGTAATATACACACACGGAAGGCACTGCATGCCGCTCTAACGGGCTTTTCTCCTCGTGGGAAGTGCGCTTCCTTTTACAAAAAGCATAGAGTCCCACCCTGTCCTCACCCAGATGGGATGAATGCACTTCTTGGGAGTTTCCTTCTAAGAAAAATCCGATTACGACGTCCCTCGTTCTTCCCACCGCCAAATTATTTTCCCCATTAAGGAGACTAAGTGAGATGTCTATATCTTATCACAATATTTCATTTGCCAAGGAAAAATAGTTAATCAAAAATGTTGGTTTAGCAAGTTTGTTCGTGAATGTTGCCCTAGGTATTCTTTAAAACCAACGAAAATACTCAGCGATTTCCAACAGGTTCGGGCTCCAAATAATTAATTTGCGCACGTAGGTTCTTCGGGATTGTTTGTTCATCTCAACGTCACGCACCCGCCTGCACCGACAAGTCCACAGAACAAGGAACACTCTACTTTCAGTATTATTATCAACTGTTTAGGTGATCTTTTGGGATTTTTCTTTCATCGCAAGTTAAAGAACAAAGCAGGAAATCTTTTTCTTCACCGGACGCAACTGTAAATTTTTGCTAATATTTATGAAGTAATGCTTTTTACAGCCAAAGCTCGCAAACTAGAGGATGGGAATAAACCATGGAGATCAAGAACCAGCGCCCAGACCATGAAGGTAACAATCTCTTCCGTTTGTTGAATTTTTTCTGACGGACTTCGTATCAGTTTTGAATGATTTTTGAGGCAATGAAGCATTTCTCTGTATGTGAGAATGGAGTAAATCGGGGAGCGAATGTTCTCCGAAACTAAAAGTCCTGTAGGACTCCGCCTTGGAAAGAAATGTAGCATATGAAGTGAATTTTCAAACGGTGTATCTGCCGATCGATCTGATTCCCCAGTCCGTTGTTCCTTGCATTGTTCCTTTTACAGCCTCTCTAAAATTGTGCTTAGATGAACTTTTAAGCGACGCCGTTAGACTCATTTTAACAAATTAAATCGAACGTAATTGTTGTACTAGCATATATCGTTTGAAAATTTAGCTCTTAAACTGTTTTGTTTTCAAAACCTCATCCTGGTGGATTTCTATTCCAGGAGATCATTCGCTCCCCGCTTTGTTCATTAAACAGAGAAATGGCCCATTATCTATTCATGTGTTCATATCTCAAAATAGACCATAATCTACAGTGTAACCCATGAATCACATTATCTTGAATTATTCTCGTTCAAAACATTCGATAAGTTGTACATGGAACCGAAAATACAATCATTCACCCAAATGTAAATTTCAAACTTGAGTCATTTTAAATTAATTTCGGTGACCTATGTTTTTAAATGTTAAAATAGAATCGTTATGACCTAGACTACAAGAGCAAACTAGTTCAAAGCATTGATCTTGGATTTGATAAAAATTACAAGCTACCTTAAAATTACAAGCTACCTTAACGCAAACAAACCTATAGATAGACCATTCCTAGCCTGTGACAGACCCATTTTTTGCAACCTGCGACTGTAGTAACGTGACCGCAAGCAGCCGATCCGGGCGTTCCTATGCAGTCGGCTGTAACGTATCAGCAGCTTCCTTAGAAAATACTACGAGTGGTTTCTAAAGAGGCCGCTGATTGGCTACAGCTGATTGTAGATGCAGGCCCGGATTGGCTACTTGCGCTCACATGTCTACAGTCGCAGGTCGCGAAAAATGGGTCCGTCAGAGGCATCGGAATGGTCTATTGCCGTCAACAACATAACAAGAACACACAAAACACTTATACCATAACTGACAACGAACAGCAAAACCACAGAGAAGAAAACACACTAGTTTAAATCACAACACGACACTCCTACTGGACCGGATAGCGCCCTAACAACCACTGAGAGCTTGGACGCTCCCTGCAGCAAAATTCGACGTAGCTCGGTTCAAGTGTAGAATGGCCCAGAACAGGCAAGCGACGCGGGCGCGGACTCGACTCGTCATAGCGCGACAGTATGACTGACAATAGGTGTTGGCACACTGGCGTTCTTGCCTGCAGGAAAGAACGCGCGAAAGCCGTTTCGCGCGCGATAGGAACGTTGGTGTAAATATCAAAAAAGCGTGCGAGGCGCGCGGCGTTCAGGGGGCCGTGCTAGCCTGCGTGCACGGCGTTTTCTTTTCACATTCCAACCGGCAGGCTTGCCTGCAGTCTTGTGCACGCGCCGAAGCAGCACACGTCCTGTGATTTGTTT
>Ga0058701_10004852_pt1 | contig 11007 bp, 5 predicted proteins | sample AgamicOrMae_FD_97039 | JGI IMG/M metagenome (GOLD analysis project Ga0058701, IMG submission 97039) | Agave microbial communities from Guanajuato, Mexico - Or.Ma.e | ecosystem: Host-associated > Plants > Phyllosphere > Phylloplane/Leaf | place: Guanajuato, Mexico | collected 2012-06-04 | reverse complement strand
CCAAACATGTAACCTTTATCAATCTAGCCGAAGCTTTCCTGACAATAAACCAACCTCGTATAACCCTAGTAGCGGAAGTTAGTCAACGTACTCTAAGGTACAGCCCATCGCTTAGCCTGAACTTGTCGTAAGGAAGGCTTAATCTCAGGCGTTCTCGTAATATCTAAAATCAAACGGAAGAGCTACTACGCAAAAACCCTTTGGGCCCGAAGGCGCACAAAGTGTTAGAGCTTTCGAGGTATCCTCTAACAGTTAAGGGGCAAATTGAAGCTGAGTCGATTGTATTCTTTCCACTTATGTTCGTTTGATGTTCCTTAGCGGTATTAAAGAACGAAATGTATGGCTCGAGGGTTATCGTCGATGCTTTGTGTTTCAGCTGGTTGAGATAATAACAGAGGTTAAAGGACTTTGAATTCGCTGAAAATTTGAGATGCCTTGTTTAGATCAGTGTTCCCGATTATGGCTCCAGTTACACCATGCTCGTTGACTTCCCCCATCTCGTAACAACGAGTCATGAAGACCCTTAAAGTAATGAACGAAAGCTTTACTCCGCCAAATTAGAAGCATCTTGCTAGTTAATCTGTAAAATACACCATTATCAAATGCTCATTCCAAACTAATTAAGTTTAATTTAACCTTAAAAGATTATCAGCATAGGTTATTAGCTTTAATTTCAAAACAAAGATAATGCGTAAGTGATGCAGGTGTCAGGAAAGTCCCACAAGAGCGCCCACTAATTTTTAATATCTGCTTCGAGGGGGCGCAGGTGGGGGGGGCTGTGTCAAGAAGAATGGACGTAGGGGGACCAAGTACCGTATACGTATGTTACCAAATCTCTGAGGGGCTCGTGGCATTGGCTGTGTGGGGGAGGGAGGTGGGGGGCTTGGAGGCGCCGGCCGTTTTGGCCTTGTCGACGAGCTGGTGGGGGGGGGGGCGCTTTGCCCCGAGGAGACTCGCAGGACCCGGCGGGCCGGCACTGACTTGAACCACTTCTGGTTTTGGCGGCTTTTTTTCAGTCGCGCAACACAAGTCAGAAGGGTTGCAGACCATGGCGAAAAGGAATAAGGCAGGGGAAGGGGTACCCGGAAATTGGAAGATACTAGTACAATTAACTTTTGCTTTACTACTGTAGATACTGTTCGGCTCGTTTCATCTTCCTCGTGTCCCGTTTTAGATGAAATTTTCAACGATATTTTTCGGCTTTTACTTGAATGGAAAACACACAAGAGCTAAAAAAAAAAAAGGTTCGATACATTAAGATAGGTTAGTTTAAAGTATCACCTGCGAAAACAAGTGGATCACGTTTCGGCCACTTTCAACGCTAGTCCACGGCAACGACTTTGTGGTAAATAACACTCATTTGCAAAAAGTTCCAGGTACTCTTAAATTTTAGATACAAAGGAAAAATAGTCCATGTGGTTTAAAGTTCAACCTTGTTGTCGTCCTGTTCCAAAGAGATTGATGTTTTCGATCCCTCTGGTGAAAAACCGATTGAATGAAGAGGTGTGTTTCAAAAAACGAACAAGTGAATGAGTACATTTAAAAAAGTATTACTGAAATCTATAAGAATAGCAGTTGATTTTTTTTTCAAATAAATGCGTGCATTTGATCAATTTTCGAAACACGCATTTACACCTGATCGATTTTTCATTGGAGAGATCGATTCACAAACTAAAAAAATAAGTAGTGGAAACTCGCTTTAACAGTGACATTTCCTAAAAAGTGAAAAGTGAGCCACTAATTTGCTACCAGTTGATCTTTTTTTACCATGTCGGAGTGAATTTTTACAAAGCAATTTTCAATACTAAATTTTTCAGCGTGTAAAAACCTCAGTACACACATAAAACCAATTAGGACCCATTGATATTTTACTTTAATACTCCGCAAAGAATAAATTGTCTATTTGAAGACCGTCTCAGCGATCCAGGGGCTTTGTTTACATGTCGGCAGCTTTTGTTTTCCTCGAAAGAGGCACCTTAAAACAACAAAATACGACTAAGTGGTGAGTGTCGAAGTGAGAACGTTTAAAAATCGTTTTACGTCTTCGAAAACGAGCGTCCGTTTGAAAACGTTGGAATGTCGAGTGAATTCCTCACTGAGACTCCGCCTTCGCTCCTTAGGGGCTGTCAATAAATTCCCTGGATGGCAAGGGGCTCGGTTTGGCGGTAGTGCGTTAGGCGAGACCAGCTTACTCCGTAACGCTGTCGAGCTAATGCTCTTTAAAAAATGCTAATCGTGAGCTAAACACGTTTTCACATCCAAACATAGCATCAGAATGATCAGTACATAAAACGCGATTTTCTTAAATATTCAAAATTACTTTTTACCAGTATTAGATCGACATTTTTCAGATCGTGTTAGAGCTATCGATTCATAATAATGATATGTAGAACAACTAACTTGAGGTGATTAAGCATCTGGCTAAAATTTTAAAACAAAAATATGCGTTGACTTTTGCCCCCTCACCCTCACAATTTCATAAACTACTTGGGCCTAAATTTACCCATAACAGCCCAAAGTATCTGGAGTGGAATTCAGCTTAAGCGATTTTCAAAGGATTTTTCCCATTAAATTACGCAATTTTAAGCTTTGGAAAATGCCTGAATTATTAAATTTCAGATTTACAGAGGGTGATATTTTTTGAAGTGTGACGAAACTGTACTAAAAATATCCCCTGTAATATTTTTTTCTGTTTCCGAACGGCATCGCTTGGCGGTATTGGGTCCTAAGAGTACTTCAAATTTGATCTAATTGCTATTTTAAGATAAAATCCACGGCAAGTAATTTCCGCTTAAATATTTGTTACCACCATCATCTCGAACATCCGCAACGCTTTAATCAGAGCAAGGCCGTTGCGTATTCTTGTTGAGGTCTCCTTGAGCTAATGATGTAAGTATTTTAAGGTTTTGCTTGACCAGGACAGCTGTAACAACATACTAGATCAGCGCAGGTTAAGCTGTCAGGACAGAATGTCCGTGTAACTTTAGTTATAGCTCTAGTTTATGCAGTCATGTTAGGTCGTTCGATTTTCTTCACTCCAGATTACATCAGCCTAATCATTAAGATTCGTGAATCAAGTACCAATATCCACAACTTCTTTTCTACAAACTATAGTCTAAAACGAGTATTATTATTGACTGTCCGTTTATGTCAGTAAGATGGGAGCTACGCATGCCGCCGGCAGAGGATGACCAGGCTCTGCAAAAAAACTTGAAATCAAAGCCAATAAATCTTGATTGCTGAGCTGATGCCCGGGATTTATCGCTTCCCGTATTTAAATTGTCAGCACACACACTCCATTCCAACGTGTTTATTTATTCACGACATTCAACGGCCATTTTGTCAAAATAAAACATCCGAATTTCGCCCGAACCGCTTACGTTTGCGGAACATGATAATCTGTTCTGAATAAGACATAAACTTTCTGATAATATCTGGGTTTCATCAAAAAGCAATATCACTCTAAATTTGAATCAGAGTTTCTGAGATTCCGTGAAAATCCGCTGAATTTCAGTCAATATAGCACCACTGAAAAAAATCGGAGGTTCTATACAATTGACTGAAATTCAGTGAATTTTCAATGAATCTCAGAGACTCTCCCTGATTTAATTTTAGAGTGATGAGAACGACCAATATTCATGCTTTAATCGTCGTATTTAATTATTTGGTGAGCAATATCCAGTCGTCAGTTTGGCACCCCATGAACAAATTCTGTGCGATTGAGTAAAACTTTTTATACTAAAATGTTTCATACAGCTTGAAAATAGATCTGTAAATAGAGGTTCAATATGTAGTCACCAAGGTTAAGAGGGGATCACCGAAGTCTTCCGATTTGCAGTTCACTGTACCAGGGTATTCCCACTTCCCACAACAGGAATTACGAGTTAAACGCATTCTTACGTGCGCTTCAATTTTTTACGACACATTGGCAAACTATATACCGACTTGTTCTAAAGGTCTATACATTCATTATGTTAGTATAATAGGCTTTATAAATCATGCGCAACAGGTTCTACTTCAAAAATGATCAAATGTAGAATGTAGCCGTCGAAAAGGGAAAGGAACTCTCTGCATATCCATGCCACTTGTTACTGGCAGCACGAACACCGCAAGCGATCCTTAATTCAGATGCCACACTGATTGCACTGATCACAAAAAATGCCAGTTAATTATTTACCGGATTTCAGACACATGGTTTTTAATTTCTGCAATTTTTTCAAACTTCTTATTTCAAGAATGATATAACTGAAATTAAGTGAAAATTTGGATTGAATTTTAGTAGGGCATTGTGATTTGACTAAGATTCTCTTCTTCTTGTGAAAGCTGTAGAGACTAAACTTTGCTAGGCCATGCGTTAAAGAGTCGTACACCTGATCGGTCGGAAAAGTCACGCTTTGAAAATTTGAATTTTCACGCCCCGCCGCCTATTCTTTGACAATGTAAACAGAGGATGTACTGTAGCTACTTTTCTTGCGAGTCTAATGAGTATTCTCGGAAATGATACAAGAAAGTGTTCACGTGAGCGTAACATCTTGATTCCAAACGCACTAAATTTTCCCGTCGATTGGCTATGACTTAACAAAGCAATATAATAACCACGTTTGCACATAAAGGTAGGTATCAAAACATCCTCTACAAACTATAAGTTTTGATTTTTTTTGTAAACTATCTTTAAATACTTAGTCACTGGACATTGTATCATTATAAGGGGGGGGGGGAGAGATGCCAAGCTACTCACTTCTTACGAAATGTGAAACACCGTGATGCGACTGAATACCATCCTCCAACATAAAACACAAAATTAATAGGACTAAAATATTTTATGCGATTTTTGTCCAAATCTAGTTTCTTCAGTTGGGGAGGAAAGCATATCATTTTTACGAGCAATTTTTATTTCAGGCTGTAAAGGATCCGCTGACGTAAGGCCACAATTGACATCGGCTGTCCATCCCCCGATTCCTCTTTTGGGCGGTTACGATACAACGCTTACGCAATAATTTTACAAAAAAAGGATTGTTACACAAGCTAAAATACCAGCTAAACAAATTTTAAAAAACTTAAATCTTTCGTAATAAATTTGGCATGATTCTATAAACATCTTCGACGTAGTATATTTCATTAGGTTTAAGTTCTATAATGATGTCTTCTTACATTCTGGTGGCATATATCGGATCTTCAAATTCGATTTAAGATAAAATGAGGTCGGAAAAATTTGGATTATCAGAAAAAAGTTTTTTCGAGAAGCATAAAAAAATACATTCTGTCGCAGAAGTAAAAGCCTTTTTTTATTAAAACATTTTTTTAATTGTTTAAGTCGACCTGGCTATATTTTTCGCAGATCACAGTTCTTTTATCATAGATTTTTTTTGAGAGGGATGCTAAAAATCCGGTTAGTAATAGAGTATGATCATTGGCGTTAAGCTCAGTTTATTAAAACTATATATACATATATAGAAACGGCCTTTTTTAAGAACTTCACAAAAATGGCAGACGTAAACCATGAAAAAATTAAGTGAGCGCTCCAGTTACTCAATTTCGTATATTTTCGTTAAGTGGATTACTCTTGAAGTTACTCATTCGAAAATTGTTATTAAAAATGTAAAACAAGAAAGGCGTGGAGAGTCCGCGAGACGATCGTTATCAGGAGAGCGCATGCGCCGTCTTGGCGAGCAGCGCCACTGCGTCCAGCGGCCGCTCCGCGAAGCTCGGATTCCAGTGGTCCAACCCCGCCGCCGCCCCTCCGCCCGCCCCTCGCAACCACAAACCCCTTTTAAGGGGAGCGTCTCGTCAGTCTGTTGTGGGGCTCCGAGCCGAGCGAGCCGACGAGAGCCGAGGATAGCCGACGGAGTCCCCGGCCGGCGAGCGACGAGGCGAGTCCGAACGGCAGGCTGCGCCGCGGAGGATGCCGAGCCGGAGTGCGTCAACCACGCCCGTCAGACGAGAACGCGCGCGAATTTCGCCGGAGGTTTCGATTTTGAAGTTTCAAATATGATTGTGCGTGCCGGCGAGCCAGTGTCGGGAGTTTTACAGTGCTTCTTCAATGGATATCAGTGCTAAAGGAATACCCTGATACGCTCCATGCCAGGTGAGCAATTTCTCATCGCAATTTTTTTTACTTGGCTATGTTTGTGACCCTCACTAACTCAGACTAAATTTTCGAACTTGAAGGTTTCCGTTCTTCCACTAGAAGACTAGGAACGAAGCGACTAGTCACTTCATAAACCTAGTCTAACCTAACAGCCTCCTTTCCTGATACCGCTTACTTCCCTGTGGCAGTTACTGCCAACGATAAGTGATACCGGGTTTGACGTCAGGTGATTGGAGCGGTAAAAAAGTGAAGGATAAGTGGTTGCGATCGGAGTGACAAGAGAGCGAGGTACAACGAATGTACCTAAGGTTGTCTTAAGCTCTTGTAATCTTCATGGCTTGGTGAAAGGTTGAAGAAGGATAAAAAAAATTAAAGAAATAAAAAAACAGGAGGAAAAACCTAAATTCAAAATTAAATATTCTTTACAGCAATCTTAGGTTTTGCTGTATGTACCCCTTGTGTTGTTCCCTCGTACTTTAGGTACAATCTTTCGCTCCTCTAAGGGCGTTAAGGCCTACATCGAGAGGTGCGTTGTGCGTCGCTTCGCAATCGCTCACTCAGCTTTTGCCACGCCTGGCCAATATCTCGCCGACGAGGAGGCACCAGCGATTCAGTTTAGGTTAAGTTAGGCTTCTAAATTTTCTCGACAATTATGGAAACAACAAATAATTCTAACCAAAATTTTCAACGTTATAAAATTCCTGTATTGAACTTGGTTGAGGTCATGTCTTTTCAGCAATCTTGTGAAGTTAGTTTCAGTAGTTCCTTTGGATGAACATGTACTTCAGAAGGGCAAAGAGCGTTTTCAAATATTGGGTGATATGATTTTATTAGCGTCAAAAGACATGTAGCCGATAAACTAGTAAGGGATATTGGTTTGCGTCAGTAGATATCTGTACTTTGTCAGGCAGCCCAAGGATATCGGAAGACCCAGACGAAGCCGATTTGGTGGTTAAGACAGGGTCTTAGCTCTTATTACAGCACAAAATAAAGGCGCTATTTTGTCCGAAAAAAAACGGACTCTGCAGGACCAAAATCTTTCATAAATCAAGATGTCCGGCTCTACTTTTTACTACCTCCACAGTTTCCTCCTCTGTTTCCTTTCTCCTCCAAAATCTATTTAACAAAGGGTACCGTACCCCAACTGTTGCGATAATAATAAAAAAAAGACTCCTCTTTGTAAAAAAAGCTCATCTTTGTTTAGCACATAATAGTAAGTACTTTTATGAGGTTGTTGAAACCGTGGCTGGACTTACACGCTATGGCCCTCTCTCTCCCGCACGCGTGTCGCCCTACACTCTCTTTTGCTCTTTAAATTTTAAATCCGAGGTCAAGTTTATGAATATTTCACGGAGGGTAGCCACCCTGGAAAGCCAGACAAGGACGCTTAAAAATGTTGCCGCCAAATTGTCAGATTCATTAGAGTACACATTTTTGTTGGAACGTCGTTAAAAAATCGCGTTTCTATTCAAAACACTGTAAACTTATAAAGTTATCTCCAACCTCCTGTGTTACTGTACTCCCCGGTTTTAACATAATCAGAATTAACAACGTGCAACCTCAAATGTGAGGTTAGGTTTGTACCTCGCTCTGCTTGGAATTGCGAGAAAAAATGGAATATAGAAGAATAAAAAATTCCAGCTTTCAGATCAACAAAGGTGATGATAGCTGTCTTCAAAAGCACACTGTTAATGGACTGGACATGGTTACTTAAAAAAAGGTATGTCTTCTTTATTGAAACATAGGCTACTGTCGAAGTCATAAGTTATGTAGATTATACTTGGAACACGAGTTCGGATCTTGGGAAGTACTCTTGCAGACAGAATAGAGAGCGCCACAGTTGGGTGGGTGACTCGAGCACAGACCCTCAAAACGAATGGCTGCTGGAGTTGCCCATTTGAGGAATCCGCCTTTCTGCAACAAAAGTTTCTAGGATTCTTTGCAATAAAAGCATTTCGGAGTAGTTTTAAGAGAGAAATTCTACTAACAGTAAGGTACCGGTATTTTAATAAACCGCTATGTAGATGCTTTTATTATGGAAGAACATAGAAATACCTACGAGGGAAAGTGCCGATTTGCCGAATTCTTCATTATTTACTCATGAATTTATAAAATCCGAACGAGCTGCTCCAGACTAAGACTTTCTTTTTAAAAAGAAAGTTAAAAAAAAACAAACAACAATTAGAACATGATTCAAAATCAACAAGACCTCATTGTCAGATTTGCCTGAATTTTGAAGTTCAGCAAAACATAAAAAAATAAAAATTAAAAAATTAATAACACAAAAAAAATTGAAAATCAAAAAAAAAGTTTAATAAATAGAAGGAAAAATTAAACAAAAAATCAATATGAAAAAATATCCATTTAAATAAAAAAGAACCGGATTGGAAGAAAGAAATAAAAAAAAAATGAGAACTTTGAAGCTCCTCCTGGGAACGAAAAAATGGGGTGCGGGATGATCACCTGTCAGATCGTTTCCCAAATTTATCATTCAAATTGGTTTAATTCTTCAGTTTGGGCGGAAAGCGCACCGAGTTTCCGGTTAAATTATCGTGACTTCCGGCGCGGGGGGCCTGCTCGCCAGGCCTGGGTCCCCCCCCCCTGGGCCCCTGGACCTTTAGACCGCGCGGGTTGACGCCATTCCCGCTGGCCGCCCTTCACTCGCCGCCCCAAAAGATTTGTGTCTTGCCAGTGTAGGTCTCACCGGCGTTGTCGCTCGACTGCCGCCGCCGACATGGCGGGGGTGGGGGGCAGCAGGCTTTCGCAGGCTTTCTCGCACAGCGGGCCACGCAGCGGGGTCGGTCAACGGAAGTGTCTGCGCAGCAGCGTGTTCCCACCTAATGAAATATCACGGCTTACAAGTGGGAAAGTAATTAAGTACAGTTGGGATAACTCCAAATTTTCGCAATCCCGGATAACAAATCCAACGGAATTGGGGCTCGGACGCCAACCCTCCAAATATTCGGATTAAACAAACTTTACAAGTTTACCACATCTGAAGAAATCTTGGCGCTACGTCGTACTGATATTTTTCGCCTGCCAATAGTTCAAAACATCTGTGTAACCAATACAGTTGATCAACACCGCAAAGTTTTCCCATAAAGATATCGATAACTTTACATATATAATTTGAGTCCTCCAGTAATAACCACTACGCTCTTACCTTAAATTGAACTCTAAAATCTTGCTTGTATAAATAAAGGTTCACATCCACTATTTAAATTCCATCGGGACCGCCACAAACCTCTCGAATTGTTAGATTGAGGGGCACAGGGTGAACAGTTGTGTCTATTCTTATACGTGCCTTTCCTTCGCAGGCGCTCTTATACAATGAAGGCACCTTTTCTGCGCCTATAAAAAACTTTCACGTGGAGATGGGAAAAGTATCCCACCCCGTTAACGCCCTCCGATCTGCCTTGGTTTAATCTCCCCATTAAAGTATGCGAATTCAGGGCATACAGTCGCGTAGGTTAAGGTAGGCTTAGTCGCTGCTTGCTTGGTGATTCGTCCGGCTGTCGCCAAGCCTGAAGCCGCTTGGGGAGGCAGGCTGCTGTAGCCGATAACGGAAAGGAAGCGGCCTCCAGCTAGGCGACGATAGCTTAGGTTAGTTTACGTGTCTGGGCCGTCGCTCCCCTCGGATTTGTGGCTAAAGGTAAAATATGAGGAAGGAATTTTGACCTTGAAAGTTAAGAATGTAAAAAGTGAAGCATATACCATATGAAAGAACCGAGCAAGATAGGTTGAGCGTGAGTGTACGGTACATGTGCTTGAGGGCAATCACCGGCTCTGCGAACGACCTTGCCCTTGGGAATAAAACCTAACTTTTAAAGAGTTTTTCCCGAAAACCACGTTTGGGAAAAAGAGGTATATCCATCCATCCAGTCTTGACTTTTTTGTTGAAATCAGTAAAAAAAAAAAAGGGTTATTTAAAACATATGATGACCAGATTTTCTTTCGCAAGGTTTTTGAGACCATGAAGGCCGCCACAAACTGTAACTCTGTTTGTTTATGTTTAGGATTATCAGATACACAAAGACAGTGATGTACCGGAGAGTAAATAGATAATCAGCTTTAAGGAGAGGTCAAATTTCTACGGCTTTAAGGATTCCATCTTTACGAATGTTTGATCGGCATTCTGATGCGCTCGAAAGAATGCGCCCCTAAAGGCTTGTCTAGCAAGATCGCATGCTTACTTTGGAACGGTTACCTTTTTACAGGGAACATTTTGTAAACATAATTGACGTTAGCTTCTACTAATCAAACCAATAAGCGAAGTTAAATCTTAACTAGCACACCGCACAATCTTGCGAAACCTAAACGAAACCTGAGCTAAATCATTGCTAGATTCACAGAGCTAAACATGAACTGATTAAATAAAACATGACTGATTAAAACTGATTAAACATGAATGATGAAAAACCTTAATAAAGCTAGACAACCAAAAACAAAGCTAAGCTGGAATCTTCTTCGTCGACACGAAAACTAAGGTAATCTTGAACATTTTGAAAACACGTAGCCCCTCACAGCATATATTTATAGATTAAAAAGAAAGAAAAAAAAACGTTTTGTGAAAATATCATATCGTAACATGATCTCAGGAGAAGAGGTAGAAAAATGTAACCTTTCAAACTGAAAGCGTGAACGAGAAATGAGTGAAGCTTCACTTTTAAATCATGATTTTACCATATAGTGTCTTTGAAAACCACAGGAATGTGAAAAAGGGCAAAGTAAACAAGTCGTTTAGGTGTGTAGCTACAAAATGTATGACGGAAGGGAAGGGCCAAAAACGAAGGGACGCAGGAATTCGGAAGCTGGAAATGAGCATGTCACATCCATGCCTCATGTTTAATGTATATCTCATCACATGAGCTATTAATTAAAGTCACAGTGAAGGCACATTCCGCGCTGGCAAAGAAATG
>Ga0058701_10004851_pt1 | contig 11009 bp, 8 predicted proteins | sample AgamicOrMae_FD_97039 | JGI IMG/M metagenome (GOLD analysis project Ga0058701, IMG submission 97039) | Agave microbial communities from Guanajuato, Mexico - Or.Ma.e | ecosystem: Host-associated > Plants > Phyllosphere > Phylloplane/Leaf | place: Guanajuato, Mexico | collected 2012-06-04 | reverse complement strand
ATGTTTGTATAATCTACTATAAGCATTTATTAAATATGGTATATGGCTTGAGCTAATGTAAATATATGTGTACGTAATTTCTCATGCCGTCAGGCCCACTAGTTACATTGATCAAGAAATATTATTAAACATATTAGAAGCTACTGTGAAATGGTTTAGAAAGCAAAAGGAGCAAGGCATTAAAGGCATTGTTACATCAGCACTCTAGCATGTAGCTTTTCCAGATGACTTTGACATTTCTTCCACTTTTTTCGTCTCTATGTGGCGAGTTCCAACTCCCTGTCCTGACTTCCATTACACCATGACCTTCAAGCTTCCAGACTTTCATTACGCCATGACCTTCAAGCTTCCAGTAATCTATGGCTTCTTCAGTTCTTCCTCCAGTTTAAAAAGGCAGACTCAGCAGATGGGTACTTCAGAACTCCATATCCTCAATTCAGATTTAGAAAAAAATTATCCCCTACCAATTTCAAAATATCTCTTCAGTTCAAACATCATTCCAGAGGTTTCATCTCCAAATTTTAATCTTCACTTTCTTACCCTATTTCTGGTAAATTGACAACTCGGTTTTCTATTTTTCTCTTTATTAAATATGTTGTCCCATTTATGAACCTGTGTTCTACCTTTGTCCATATGTTCATCTTTTTAAATTGATTCAATTGATTTTTAATTACAATTTTATCCTTTTTTGTAGATTATTAGTAGTCATGGTGTTTGGTAAAATTAAAAGAAAAAGAGCAAAGGCAGCACCAAGTGGAGAGCAGGTCTTTCATAATACTCATGTTGAAGACATTAGTGATTCAGAAGAAGCAGCACCAAGTAATACAGGAGATAATGAACATAACACCCCACAAGCACCTAGCAATAAGCCTAAAGTCTGGGAATCCAGTTTGAAGCTTCTTCTGCATGAAGTTACTGTCGTGGGAGATTGTAAAAGCAATAATGCAGGGGGTTCAAAACAGTGGATGTGCATGCATTACAAAACCTCCTTCAAAAGTTCCTATACAAGGATTCATTATCATTTTTTTGGAGCTCTAGATGAAAAAAAGGCTGGCATTCAAATGTGCAAAGAATTAATGCGAGATCGGGCTCTACATGATAGTATCAGAGCAAATGTCATGCATTTTGAAAAGGAAGGTACTTCATTATCTCTTAAGAATTCTACTCTTATGAAAAAACATGCTCTTGCTCCATCTAGACCTCTACAAGAAGCTTTTAGTTTAACGGAAAGGGAAACTATGGACTTGAAAATCATAAGGGGATTATGCTTAGCTAGGAACCATTTTAATGCTCTAAGAAATCCCGAATTTGTTGACATGTTGGTTGCTGTGAATAAAGCACCTAAAGGCTATAAACCTCTCTCTTATGAAAAACCAAGAACTTCTTTGCTAGATGAGTGCAAAAGAAATCTTTAAGGAGACTTGATTCCTGTTCAGGAAACTTGTTATACTCAAGGGGTTTTCATAGTGTCAAATGGGTGGTCTAATACTAAACACAATCCTCTAATCAATGTTTTAGTATTCAATAGCCGGGGTGCTATGTTCATGTATGCTAATGACTTTCTAAAACTGAAAAGACCGGGAAAACAATTTCAGATTACCTGTTGAAAGCTATTGAGGATATTGGACCATCAAATGTCTTGCAAATTGTGACAGATAATGCAAAAAATTGCCAAGCTGCTAGGAAGGAAATAGAAAAGGATACACAAGCATATTTTTTGGTTACTATGTGTTTGTCATACTTTGAATCTCATTTTCAAAGATTTTGCTAACACACTGCCATGGTTGAGAGATACATACAAGGCTAGAAAAAATATTGTCAAATACTACATTCATCATACTCATATTTTGGCCATGTTTAGAGAACATTCGAAACTTGAACTTCTAAAGGTTGCCAAGACAAGATTTGCTTCCTATTACACTTTGTTGAGGCGTTTGCTAGACTGTAGAGAACAACTTATCACCATTTTTTGCTTATCCAAGTGGAAAGACTTGGTGAAAAATGCAGATCCTGATACAGGAGCTAAGGTTGCTAACACAATAAAGAACAATGACTTTTGGGATGAAGTTAAAAATATTGTGCAAATCACAAAGCCTGTATTTCAATTGATAGAATTCTGCGATGGAGAAGGACCAAAAATGGGAGAAGTGTACAAAAGGATGTATAATATATTAGGAGAATTAAAAGAGATCATGAAAGACAATGTCCACAAAGATGACTATCCGCTAATTGAGCAAATTGTGCTCAATAGATGGGAAAAGATGAATATTCCCATAAATTGTCTAGGGTTTGCTTTGAATCCTAGATTTTATGATGCAAATTTCTTAAAAATTCCAGCTCCTGGGGGTGTTGAAAGAAAGCCTCCAAACTTAGACAGTGAGGTTATGTTAGGCATCTTAGAAGCTTTTTGTAAATAACTGAAAGTAAGGAGGAGGAGAAGCTCTTAAGGGAACAATATGTTGTGTTTCATCAAAAGAAAAGGGGCTTTTTGCTAAATTAGCTTGCCAAGAAGATACTGTTCATATGGACCCTATTGACTGGTGGTCCACTTATGGATTTGAAATACCGGAGCTAGCTGAAGTTGCAAAAAAAGTTTTGTCCCAACCGGTGAGTAGCTCATCAGCTGAACGGGACTGGGGTGCATACTCTTACATTCACAATGTGAAAAGAAATCATCTCAATAATGCAAGAGCGGACAAGTTGGTTTTCATCCATTCCCGCATTCGCCTATTTTCATGTTTCAGCAAGGACTACAAAACCGGGTCTTATAAATATTGGGATATTGATCCGGGGAATCCGATGATGGAAAAGTCTCCTTCAAGAATGCAAGATTTGATGTAGAGTGTAGATAATCAAGAAGGAAGTAGCAATGCAAGGTTGTGAACATTGGAAAAGTTGAATCACAAGCCTTTGAGGTTTCAAATTTTAATTTATGTATGTTTATTTTTATCTTGTCATCTACTGGTTTGTAAGATGTTATGATCTCTAGTGCTTATTTTGTGTTCTTTCAGTTTTTAACTTTCAAGTAATGTTTGTAAGACTTATTGCAATGTTTAAGCGTTTATTTTTTCATGTTAAGTTTGACAAATAGCTATTTATATTACACATTAGATTGTTTGATAAGCATGTTAGGGTTGAACAATGAAGGGCATACTATACTTGGGAATAATGAACAAGTAGGTTATACACAAAGAAGATAAGTTTTGTACAATTTCTTCTTTATCTTATTTAAACTTTGTATTCGTATACTATTTTTTAACCGGCGAATCGTATTGTGTAGGACTGAGAACTGCGTACCAAAATGCTGTACGATTCTCTCACGTACCGATTCTCTCCTAAGTGACAAATTACGTACCCGAATTCGTACCGCGACTCGGAACGTACTGTGTTTCAGGTAACTATGTTTCTTCATATGACAACGTAAGGCGGGAAGTCATGAAGGAATGTCATAACAGTACGCGGGGGGCCATTCAGGCGTGCACCGCCCCCTTGCCCTTGTGGGCGATTCCTACTATTGGCCTCATTTGAAGGACAATGTCGAGGCTTAAGTCAAGACTTGTTTTGTGTGCCAACAAGACAAGATCGAACAAAGTACACCCATAGGGCTACTAGAGCCTCTCCCCATTCCTGAATGGCAGCTGGAGAGCATCTCCATGGACTTTATCGAGGGCTTCCCCATAAGCGAAGGATACAATTTGGTGCTAGTAATAGTGGATCGATACTCTAAGTATGCCACTTTCATTCTCGCACCCAAAAAATGCTCCGTTGAGCAAGCTGCCCATTTGTTCTTCAAACATGTGCTTAAGTATTGGGGTTTGCCTCTGTCCATAGTGAGTGATCGGTACATTCGCTTCATGGGGCGATTTTGGATGGAGTTGTTCAAGCTCATGGGATAAGAGCTTAACTTGTCCACTAGTTTCCATCCTCAAAGTGATGGACAAACTGAGAGAGTAAATGCTCTCTTGGAACTATACTTGAGGCACTATGTGAGTGCCAACCAAAAGGATTGGACGAAGTTGTTTGATATTGCCCAATTCTCTTACAATTTGCAAAGAAGCGAGTCCACAGGCCAAAGTCCTTTTGAGATTGTCATGGGGAAACAACTATTGACCCCCAAGCTCACTTGCCACAGGCTACAAGGGACCGAGTCCATCCACCTACAAGTTTGCCAAAGATTGGAACGATCAAGTAGTGGTGGCGCGAGCTTACCTAGAGAAGGCCTCCAAGAAAATGAAGAAATGGGCCGACAAGAAGAGACGCCCAAGAGAATTCCAAGTGGGGCATCTTGTATTTGTCAAGATGTACGCCCACATGAGATGAGATGGACAACATCGGGGTCTCCTTCGACGTTATGAAGGTCCCTTCCCATCCGTAAGAAGGTGGGGACACAAGCCTATAAGGTAGAGTTGTCTTCAAAGATCAAGTACCACCTTGTCTTCCATGTAAGTCTTCTCAAGCCTTACCATGAAGATCGAGTGGATCCAAGTAGGAGCATATCTCATCGAACACCCATGGGCATCAAAGTCCAACAAGACAAGGAAGTGGAGGAAGTCCTAGTTGATCGAGTGGTACGACATTCCAACCAACCACCGTCGCATGAGCTTCTTGTCAAGTGGAAAGGCCTACCCGAAAGCGAGGCTAGCTAGGAGCCATCCAGAACTTATGACAATTCAAGGAGCAAATCCAAGCTTTCGAGGACAAGAAGGCAACAAGGACATCGCCGAAATAGGTGGGGGGATGTCACGGACCGCTCTGAAATTCCCTCGATTTTTTTAGATTTCTCTAGAGTATATTCTAGAGTCTTCAACAAAGTTTTAGGTTTGTAAATATCTTAGATATTTATATGAAAAATTCTGGAGAATCAATACCAACCATTGGATCAAATCAATCTCCACCGTCCATTAAGGAGGTGGACATGTATAAATACCTCCAAGGGAGCTCATTTGTAACCAAGCATTTTCCAAGTGCAATATACAAAGATATTCTTCCAAGATTCCTTGTGTCCACACTCTCACTTTACTAAGGTTCCCTTTGTGAGTGTGTTCTTGCTTGCTTAGTCTCCACACAGTCTAAGTCAAGCATTCGTAAGGCTTACTAGCTAACAAAGTCTGAGGTTCCAAGGAAAGTTTGCTAAGCCGCACGAGTTTAAGTTTGAGTGAAATTATTTAACCCGTGACACTGGGCATTTCTAAGCCACTACTGCTGTCACTGCTCCTCAATCCTGTCCAATAGCCAAGCCCATTCCCTAATTCATTTTCCTATGCTCATCCCATTCCATTAAAGATGTCTTTATTTCTTGATACTTCAGTCATGTGGTTCTCTACAAAGCTTCTGGTTGTCATGGAGGTCTAGAGAAGAGACAAGGTGATTATTAGAGCTAGCAACGTGAGTGACGCCAACTCTTTTGAGCCCAAGTTTAGTTTATGCTTCTGATTAGGCTCTCTTATGATGGGCTTAAAACACCTGTAGACTGTATCTCACGGGATCTAAGATAGATAAGGCTTTGATGTTTGTATTCTCCTTTTTGTTATGCATATCTAGAACCAGCTTGTTAAGTTGCATGGAGGCAGAAAACCATCTGAATGTCCTCCTATTGATCATACTGCTTTTGTTGTAATACCTTCCCTTGGGATCAGGCTGTTCCACTACCGCTTATTGCTCTCAAATTTAGGTTTTGGTAAGCCCAGAGTAGATTCAACTCATTCAAGTTACCTGATCTTCCTGTGATTATTTTTTGGTTTTCCTTTTTTCCTTAGTTCCTTTTTTTTAGGGGGTAGAGAAGCACATTCAGAGGCCACGTAGACATTCGCAACTTAAATTTCTTTTCAGGAGGCACTCCTTTCTTAAGTATCAAATGTTTTATAACTGGACTGTTTCACAGTGGTTGCACTGGAAATTGCTAAATTTAGAGTTTTTATTTTTATTTTTTAGATATCTCATATTGAATTGTAAACAACGATGTTGATATTGACAAATGACAACAATGAGGATGATGTTCGTGATGATAATGGTAATGATCATTATTGTTATCATTGCTATTATTAATAATAATATTATTGTTGTTGTTATTGTTATTACTATTGGTCTACTGTTAGCAGCAGCAGGAAGAGGAGAAGAGAAATCAGGGCCGGGGGGGGGGATTGATGTTTATAGCCTCTGAGTCTAGGGCTGATCTTACAATACTAATCAGTGGAAAAATTTAGATGACACCATAACTTTGGAATGTTAATACTGCCCTTTTTTTGGGGGGGGGGGAGTCTTAGAAACATAAACAAAGTGTCAAAACATCTTTGTCAGTTAAGCAAAGCAAAGTTGGGAAAAAGAGGAAAGTAGAAAACTCATCCACCCTTGGACCATACCTAGACGAAAAATAGATGTATTTTTTTGGGGTGTATACTTAGCACCGTACATAGATGTGTATGGTAGAATTTCCCCCTTCCACATCTTTTATACTTGTAACTGCTCCACTACATTTGAAAGAAACTACAGAGTTAGCAGTGACTATTGAAGTGTTGGACTATTCGGTTCTTCTCTTTCCTAACTAATGCTTAATGTTTTGGCCCAAAAATTAGTGTCCCAAAAAATCGAAGTATTCGGAGCAAATGATTGGAAATGTGTGAATTTGCTATTTGATACTTGGTTTAATTTTTACTATTTCCTTTGGTGTGTTTGAGAGTGTGAAAGAAGAAAGGGAAGACCAATGAGTTATGCATTGTATTTGGGGATTTCTTTGAGTTCAACTGATGCAAAGATATAGATAGAGGGACAGATTTTACGACAGAGGTAGATGATAGAGTTAAGGGTGTGAAGGGGTATGCAAGAGCGGAAGTTGGATTGGAAGTGGGAGCAAGAACAATGATAGAAGGGGAGGAAGAAATTTCCTACAATCCTTTTCTTATCCTTTTCATGGAAAATAAACCCCGCCCTTCGCGGCAAAAAAAACCGAAAAAGATGATCATTTGTATTTGAAAATAGAGCAGAACATGTTTGAGAGTGTTAGTTTCCTTAAGCTCATTATTTATTTATCAATATCTTTTGATAGAAGATAGAAAGAAATTAGTTATTTATATATTTATCATGTTAATATTGTTCAATTATTAAATGTTGGCATAATATCATTAAATGGATATTTATGATTATTTAGTGATCCTAATAGTTTAAATTATGTGTGGCCATTATCTTGTTTTATGATATTTATGATATTAATGGATTAATGTTCATTTACTATATACTTTGGAAGCAAATTTGAAGAGGCCAAGACTAGCTAGCTCCCAAATGAACATCAAGTGATTGCCAAGCAAAGCCTCAAACGGACACTTGCCAAATGGAAATCAAACGGCTACTTACCAAAGTCTAGCAAATCAAGTGTGATTAAATCAAGGGTGATTGAACAAGTTGGCAACCGGATATCTATCAAGAGAAAATCAAGGAAGTTGCTAAGTGAGGAGTTCACAGCTATATTGATTATCTAATATAAAAAGGCTCAACCAACAAAGTGCACGGACAATGAGTGAGATGGAAAAAGTATTCAAGAATTCTATTGCAAGCAGAAATTCTCATATTCACTCATTGGTTTTATTTGTGTTATTTTCTTGTGAGTGTATTGTGAAAAATCATTGTTTAAGAGTGAAATTTTTGGGTGGGATTTTTTAGAGTTAAAGTGTCAACTAAATCAAGCAAGTTAAGGTGTCAACTTGGATATTGGGACTAAATCAATACAAGGTGGTTAATCCTAGAGTTAGAAAACTCTAGTCGGGGACTAAGCCTAGTTGAAAGGCTAATCTCGTTAAAAAAATACTTGTGCATTGTCTATCTTTATTTTTCTGCATCTTATTTCAATTAATTTGCGTCACCCTATTCACCCATCTCTAGGGTGATTCTTAGCCTTCTAATTTTCAAGAGGACTTATATGACCAGGTAATTTGAGTATAGACCAGAAGGCTAAATGACGAGTGCGCCACATGATTTGATTTATAAAACTGCGTTAGTTGAGAGTGTTTTTGAGTTTTCCGTGTAGTTATTGTCATAGTTGTCATTCTTTTTCTCGTTGTAATCATCAATTCCTAACATTGCAGTTGATTTCTTGTTTCTCTAGTGGTGGAGATGCGCTATAAATAATGACAGTATTGCTTTTCTTATGGGGAAAAAAATAATATTTTCTTCTCAATCGCCAATTAGTAACATTTTTAAGGATGGAGTGTGTGCTGCGGTATTGCAATGAGCTACCCAAGGCCTTGAGCAAATTCAGTATTCTGAAACAAGCCCATATGTTGAGTTAGAATCACTTACTTAGAAGGTGAATATTACTACTTGAATGACCTACGGAACTAGAAATCCTCCTCCACTTCAGTGTATCAATTCGTCAAATTTGGCAAATTCAGCGAACCTATCTCCTATCACAATAGTGTCGCATCTTTTAAAGATTCAAAAGACAAAGTTTTGAAGAAAATGGCAGGATTTTCGAGGTTGTCATGAATGCTTAAGCTCTACAAAGCGAGAGAGAAAAAGTAGGGATTAATCTAGAAATGATGCCCCATGTACGTTGGGGGTGGGGGGAAGCGGTGAGAGCGAGAGGAAAGAGAGAAACCTCATAACTAAATTATTTTATGAGTGTCCACAATATATGAAATTTTAAATTGCGAGACTAGATGTAACAGTAATGATCCTAATACATGGGATTTTCAACTAGGCGGCAAATCACTACCTTAATAACTCCCTCATAGCCCGTGTTCCAGGCAACTATCACTTGTACAACCTGAGCTATCCCTTCTTTTCAACATTGCACTTTTAGTCACCATGGCCGTGAACCTGCTCCAAATCTTTGCTTCCATTGCATTTCTCACATTTTATTCAGAGTTCTGTGATCCACTGGCTCCTCACCTCAGAAAGAAGACAGGAGCTTCATCACATTCTGAAGTGGTTCGTACAACAAATGAAGGAGCTTAGTAAAAAAAATTTCCTTGGAAAGGAAATTTAGCGGCATCCATATATGGAATCTGGAAAGGTGCAGGATGTTTTAGATAAGTTATAATTCATAAGCCTGAAGATCTTCAGTAAGTGTTCTGGTTTAATTGCTGATCATATTCTCTTCCGCCCCCCCCTCCCCGATTGCCACGTGTAGTTTGCTGTTTGCCCTTTAGATTGCATGTTTAGCAGTCTTGGGGTTTCTCTTCCCAAATTTCTTAATTGAAGCTAATAACAGGAATTTGCTTGGGTTCTCCTAGATTTCTTAAGGCTTACTTCGTAAATGACGCAGTTTTTTGTATGCATAGAGGAAAGCGGATTTTATTTATATGAAGCTAAAAGATACACACACATCTAGCCCTCCCACTAATTCTAGCACACGGATCATAGACTTCATGGTGCTGGAGGGGCATAAAAAGTGTGCATAGAAGCAAGTTTGGATGATTGCTACAGTTCAACGCCTAAGCTCATTTGTGGCGCGATGTTGTGCATCGCAGACATGCTATGGTCACAAAAAAGATAGACGAACAAGAGAAAGAGAACACATAATTAGCGAGCCATAGCCTCCCCTCTACCAAAAAAAAAAAGTTCAAAGAAAAATGGCATGGGTTTCTAAGAGAACCTTATGCTTGCAAGTTCTTCATATGTCCTGTTACATGTTGAAGACGATCCTGAATGATATTGACGATCAGTGATGTTTTGAATCTGTAACGTTCAAGACTTGGCTGCTGAACTCTTCATTGTGTGCACGAAAGCCTTCCTTTTCACCCCCAAAATGTGGCATGTTAGATGTGTTACCCATGTCAAAGCTCATACCGTTTCCGAAGTGGCACTTATTGTTGCCTTGACAGTTCACGGGCAAGGGCAGGCATATGGCTGCCCCACCAACGCCACCCCAACCACCACCGCTACCACCGCCACCTCCTCCTCCACTTTTGCTGCCTCCACTGCCACCTCCCCAACCACTAGGCCCACCTCCTGCCCTTCCTCCTCCCCAACCACCAGTGCCAGCTCCCCACCCACCACCGCCACCGCCACCACTCCCACCGCCACTATTGCATTGAGTATTTTGACAGTCACATCTACAGTTACAGGTGCACTCCCCTCTAGCACCAGTCGTGCCTCCACCCCCACCACTGCCACCAGCCCTCGCCCGTCCTCGACCCCCTCCACTACCACCTCCAACGTGTATGCCACCACCTCTTCCGCCTTGTCTGTCAGGATTGGGAAGAGGCTGGGGCCCTCTCCCAGTCCATGGAATCCATACTAATGGCTTTGATACACTTTCATCAGGCATAGTTGAGGATTTGTGTTCACTACGTCGATCAGCCGCAATGATCAGCCACTGAGGGCTTATGATTAGGAGGAAGAAGCTCAGTTGTCCTCTATATTTGGATGCTCCCATTCTATCACACTGCAAAAAGTTTTGGTTTCTGCAGGTACTTATATACAGCAATCCTCATCATTTTTTGGATGAGAAATGGAAAGCTTTGCATGAGCACTTAATTAATTAGTAAAAAGCTGTGTAGGCAAGCTGCATTTCTTTTGCTTTGATGTAATTGGCTGGATGTTTATTCTGTTACCAGTTCTTTTGCCTGCAAAGGGAGAGGGAGACTATGTTTACCGTATCTAAAAGTACATGATTTCATCGTCCGAAGTTAAACCCCTTCGTCCGACTTTACGTGACTGGCTTAAACTATGATAATTGTAGGGTTATATGTTTGGCGTTTATATTTGCGGAGTAGTCTTGGGAGTCCAGAGTATCTTGTGAGGTATTTTAGTATGCAGGGCTTGTTTGTACTTTTTGTTAGGTACTTGGGTATTCTTTTCCTAACTATTTATAAAGCATATCAACAATTAAAAAAAATAGAATATTATCTTTGGAAATGTTAAGAAGAAAGTTAATTTGTTGTTTTTTTCCCTCTCTCGGTAGGTGAGCTGCGTGAGCAAGGCCCCCCTGTAAGTGTAATACTGTAATGTGACTATGTGAGACCCAAGTAGGGATATTGATAATTGGGAAAGTTACACCGTCTAAGGTATATAGT
>Ga0058701_10004850_pt1 | contig 11009 bp, 6 predicted proteins | sample AgamicOrMae_FD_97039 | JGI IMG/M metagenome (GOLD analysis project Ga0058701, IMG submission 97039) | Agave microbial communities from Guanajuato, Mexico - Or.Ma.e | ecosystem: Host-associated > Plants > Phyllosphere > Phylloplane/Leaf | place: Guanajuato, Mexico | collected 2012-06-04 | reverse complement strand
GAACATGGAAGTATTAGGTCGTCTTCGGCCCCATTTTTTGATATGATCCACACTTACATTTGGCCTCAGGGGAATCCGCATTTTGTTACATACTTATATTCCGTAAACGATATGGAACCCATCGGAAGTCTAAATTACGTTTTCATATCCGTTTGGAGGGTACAGATTTTGTTTTACAAAAACGATTCTCGATTCGCGAGTCGGCCAACGAAACCTTTTCGACTTGTGGTAGCCAAGATTACGTTTGTGCAAAATAACATTAGCCTTAACACTGGTAAACTTCTCGATTAATTCACCGAGCAGAATCGTCCTATAGCGGGAATTTTGGGGTGCATAGCATGACTTGACAGGTCAGGTTAACCTCATCGGTGTCCCGTTGAAAGTTTTTTTCCTCATTTTTTTTCACCAACTATTTTCCCCCTGGGTTTTATGAGAGGTGAAAGAGTAAATTATCTGACTCATCTTTCGCGCAAGACTTATTTTAATTTCGGGGCCTGAATGAAAGTCTTCACGCACATCTAAACTCTCTTTCATTTCCTTTCGTATAGGGCTCCAGACCGACACCGCAATCGCAAGGCAATTCTCCTCTCCGAAACACCTTTCATTTCCTGACTGAAAACCAGCCAATGACAATCTAATCCAGTTTAGCTCTAGGTGACAATAAAACCCCCCGCCACGGTTCTCTCCTTAAAATACTCGAATTTCAGGGGGTTAGCAGTTCTTTCTCAACCTGCTTATATTTTCAAAACATATTATTCGGTTGTGTTCTCCTAAAGTATACTTAAAAAAAAAACACTCAATAATGAATTCCTTTTCTTCATCCTCGTAGCGATTCAATGTCACAGTTCTTCCCATCTCGCTCCCCCTACTGCACCCACCTCCCGGTTCTCCCTTCCCCGCCTATTCGCCCGCGTATGAATATGCCATTCCCCTAAGTGTTCTCGCCTCGTTGGATAATAATTCAGAATCGACCTTGTTATGTCAAGATCGCGATGAATCGAAAACTCGCTCTTTCTACTTACAATTAAATCATTGAGCTTTCTCTGTATTTAATCACTAAAGTGGAACGGCTTTGTCTATTCAGTCCATAATTAATTATGCATTGTGCACGAACTCCGCAAAAAAAAAAAAAAACGCCCAGCAATCTATTGGTTTTCATTTTCAGGCTTGGCTTAAAAAAATCTCGCGCTTTGTCTTACCCAACTGTACAACCAACAGTTCAAAAAGAATAGCGTTATCCATCCGGATTCTTAGTCTATGACAACAATTCTAGCCCCAGTAAACCGACGCCATCTTGGATTGTTTGCTTGAGTTCTCATTTGCTCTTCTTTTAGAACGTCCCATATTGGCCCTCTAAACGTTTTCGTGTTTTATATTGTTATAATTTTCAGTGCAAACGAAATATTTGAAGGGTTTGTAGTCTATTTTTCTGGGGCTAACCTAAAACCCCAAACAGCATCCAAGATGGCGTCTGTTTATTGTGATCACAATTCCCATTCGTCAGAGACTAGGAATCCCGGTGAAATATCCCACTTCCCTGTATACTTGTGAAGAGAAAATATATCTCTATTCTTCGGGATTATCCGTCGAAGACCGATGTCCCTGCAAGGCCAAGTTTGTCCCAATATCGATTACGTCCTTTCTCGCATCGGAACGCTTTTATCTCGGGTCAAAGTACTTTCTTTATTATTAAATTAAAATGACAAAAGGAAGGAAAGGTCACCCCGATTGTGCATGTTATTCATTCCCAAGATCTTTTGTTGTCTTTGGCTGGCCATGGTGTTGCCCTCTTTTTTCCTAGGAAACGATCATGAGAGCTTTACATGTAAAGCTCTCATGAAACGATTTTCTTTCCTATGCTTTGCTGAAACCATTGCTGCTGCGGTTCCTTTGAAACTTGCTCTCGTCTTTACAATTAAGTTTTCGGGTAAAAAAAAAAGTGAATAAAGCCACATAAAGAATTTGATTTCCTTTAGAAATCAGTTATTAAAAGTCATTCCGAAAATGCTGTTGATCAATTTTGAAACTGCTTTCTGCTTCTTAAAAATCTTTCTCTATTTTTATACGCATAATTTGGTAACATTTACAGGTAGTAAAATACGCTTTTCTTTGGAAAAGCGTTTCATATTTCATTTTATTATTAATAATTGATTTTCTTATTGTTGAGAAATATCCATAATAGACATCGAATATATCAATTATTACTGTGCAGGAAGTATCCAACTTGGTTATGACCCAGGAAGAACAGACTAACTATGGTTCAATGTTGGAAAAAGAACGGAAGTGAACATCGGGTCTAGAATTTAAGCTTTGCGTCCACATGCATGTAATTAGTTTTCTAATAACTCATATTTTTTGCTAACAATTGTGAGATAGCTTTTATTCGAGCAAAGAGGTGATGAATACGGTTCACTACATGTTTGTTTTTGGTTAACATATTCCTCAGAACTACTTTTCTCCAGCGGCCCAGGCGCAAAAAGAAAACAAAAACAAAATGTGAACATTATCCCCTTTTTGACGAACATTTTTACGTATCGATTTTCCGATTTCTTGTGCCGTAAAACTGAAGGTGCTCTAAAAGTTTCAATCGCGATATTGTACCTACCTGCTTGTTAATCTCAGCCGGCTGACAGATCCGGGGCTTGCTTTAGCGACAGTTGATAATTTCCAATCACGTCGCCATATTTAATAACGCGGAAAGATGTCATCTATCAATGATGATGAAGTTCGCGGTGCGTTGAGGCGAACGTGTTAAATGGGAAAACGTTGGCAGCAATGGAAAACGGCGTAAAAATGCAAAGAGGGCCCGTGCTCCGTGACCTAAATACACTCACGCGGCTAAACCAATTGGAACCCTAAGAGCTGGAAGGTTGCCGAAAAACGCTGATGTATCACGGGGTCAAGTATGTGCAAAGTCGAGTTGAAGGAGGGGACTCACCGCTCCCGCCTTGGCTGATGGCCCACTCAGCCCCGCCTTAGCCCCGATCCCCAAATTGCGCCAAATCTGCCAATAACTATTTTCCTCTCCGAAATATTTTCTACCTTGCCAACTGGTTCCAGCGCCCTCTAAAGGACAAAATCCAATCGTGCGAGACCGCAAGAAAATATGTGCAACGAAGGGATATGTACGCTCTCGCTGTAAAACTATAAGTACCAGTTTTGGTTACTATTGGATGCGATTTAGGTTCGAACACTTCATCTTTTTGTTTGAGATAAAAAGAAAGTTCAAATACTGTTACTTAAAAAAAAGAGAAAGGGTTTTTAAGGTATCTTGAAAACTGATACAGTGTTACTGAAAAAAATAAATACAGAAATAAGCTTCTAGAGAATAGATAAAATGAAACTACCACACCAAAGTTTCTAATTCCTGTTAACCTGTTTTTACTCAATGTTATTTTTTACAAATTCCTTTTCAAAAAGACGCGCCAAAGATCGATCTCATTTGTTGATATAGCATTCAACAAAGTTGAGAAAGTTTTGAAATGTGTACTTTTCAGCCCTGAAAATCTTCTGAAATCATCGGGCTGTACAGGAAGGGGAGAAAAAGGTTCATGCATATGAAATTTTAAAGTGTTTTTATTCTCATTTTAACGTATTTCGTGCATATGGGTGACATCATTCCCTCCCGTCGTCACCACTAGCTCTATAAATTAACCCCTCCAAGTCTTTATCTATAGGCCATAAGTTTCATCCTGAAAATGCATCCGTGCACTTATGGCTGAAATTTATGGCCACAACAATGGCATCATACGCTGCGGTCTTCTCCCTCTCACGTCGACGATCTATTAACTTGCCCTGTAGTGACCCAACGTTGTTGATTTCGGACACTAAGATATTTTCTAGCCACTGAAAGAGATGTCTTTTTATTTGGAAAAGGGGGACCCTGCTTGTTTTGGGGTAGGGTGGAAAGGTTGGGGGTGGCTGGGAGATACCACCGCCATGATTAGTGAAGCGAATGCATTGAGCATAAGCGCACATTTTCGTCTACAACTACATCAAGCTTTCTTTGAGTGCAATAGGCTAAGGATTTACAACAACAACAAAAAAAAATTAAAAAAAATTGATGTCTCACAAAAAAAAACTTCCTCTCTCTTTTTGTTGTCTTCTCGGATCGGAAGATCGGTATTCCTAATTTTTTTTCTCTTTCTCAAACAGTTGTTCCGGGAAAGCGCATCTTCCCCTCTTATCTGTCTCATTGAGAGAGTAGTTCTAATTTTTGCACCATGTATGATGCAGAAACTGATAACTATATGATGAAAATAATACTATTTATAGTAAAGTGAGTGTTGATTGGTTTTAATAATCATTTCAACCTTTGAGTCTTAGGCCTAACAAATGCACTGAACCATAAAAAATGTATTTTTTATGGGCCACTTAACCAATAGACCTTTGGCAGCTCCTGAAAGTAAAAGTGAAGCTAAAATAAAATGTTTATGAGCGGCTTTACACGACGAAAAATAGAAATGAGGGATTGCGTAATCGGCTAAAGTCGGAGCGTTGAGTTGACCATAGAATGGTCGGTCAATCCCGTATTCAGATCTACGAGCTGTTTGTTTTAAAGTGTTCAATTCAGATGTGCATTCTAACAAAAGGCGACCAGCTGGCTCAATAACGCGGAAAACAAACAAACGTCTTTGTAATCACAAGAATGACAGCCAATAAGTTCTCGAAGGTACCCGAAGATTCCCGGAAGCGTTCACGAAAACTCGAGCGTGGCGTGATGTGTGGGAAGTTGATCGGTGAAGAGAATCGTTCCTCCATTGTTGATTGTTGAGCGGCCATTATGGAATTCACGTCCAGCAATTAGGTGAGGTGTAGTCTCTCGGCTACCGTTCGTGACGTTCAGCATCTTCCGAGAACTGTCTTGAAACTGTCCAGGCCCTGTAAACTGCACACTTCAAGAGCAGACACTGAACGTAAACTCTACTCCTTTAGCTCCAACGCATCGCTGTGCAATAAGTTAAGGATCTTACACCTTTAGGATTTCAGCTCCGAAAAGCTATCGATATCCTGTAAAATCTCGAGTCCCTGACAAATGTAATAAATATCGTGAATTCTTAGAAAGTCTTCTGAGGATTTTTGCAAATCCTCTCTCGGGAAATCCCTTAAGCCAATTTACCCTTCGCTTACTTTGACCTTTTAACGAAAAATAAAAGGTTTTCATTGCGGAAAGCAGCCAAAGGACAGCAGGAGGAAAATGTCGAACAATAATATCGAAAAATAGTGCTTCAACCACACAAACGTCAAGCTCAGAAAAAGTCCTGTATCTGTTATTTCGATACGAAATATTTGTTCAATTCTAGAAAGTTGCCTGACATTAGTTCAACAAATATACAACTTCGATATTCGGTCAAATGAGAATCTTCTTTACGTAGGCAACCGAACAAACACTCAAAAAATTAATTCATCTTCAATTTCAAGAAGCAGGTTTAAAAGAGGCACCGCGCTTCCGATCACGTTGTTTCCTAGAAATCTTCACAATCTTTGTTCTACTCCTAGAAAACTGTAAGTAGTTATTGAGCAATTATTCGGCTGTCGTACGAACTCGATGCAGGTCAAAGCAGCCTCTCGATTTCCTTTCCCTTGTCGAGCAATGAAAGCCCGTCGAAAATAATAATAAGCCACCAACAGAATAAAAGTATACCTCACGGTCCTTTGTTTTTAAATTCTCACAAGGCAATAACGATTTTCTTCGAGTAGGACTATCTTGACCAGCCATCAATTATTAATATGACCCTCGAACGGTTTCAGGGAGCAGACTTGTAATTTGGTCAGTAGGTCTACTTATCCCATACGTAGCCTAATCTTATTTCAGTAGCCACCCAGCCGCAGGGCTGTGCATGAACCTTAATCCCAGTGTTGCCAGATTTCGTCTGATTTAACTGCGGTTGATTCGAGAGCTATATTTATCGTAACTCGGCCGGTATCTATGTTTCATGCCTACTACATTCGGTTACGATTTTTTTTTCAATTCAAGTTGAATAACGGCAATTGTTAAGGCAATTAAGTGCTTACTTAATAGCATGACAGAGGATGAAACTCAAGAGGTGCAAATTTCAATCTTCCTAATTTACAGTGAAGTATTTTCATCAACTCTACCGTCGCTTGGGTACAATCACCCTTGTCGTTGCGTCATTGCAAATATCCAGTCACATGAAACGTCGATTTTCTACCGGTTGAACTACACTGACAATAACGTTCCCCGTATCTCCGAAGTTGTCATGATTGGAACAAAAGACTCCGATTTGCGTCTTGCGACTCAATTGTTCAGCCGGGTGTTCGCGTCAAATTAATAACTCGCGAAAAGTGCGCCAAGCGCGAATTTCATCGGCGAAAGATAGTAAAAGGAGAACCGCCGCTCAGAGTGGAGGCATCGTAAAATCTTGGCATCACCTTTCTCTTTTATGTGTTGCTCCTCAAACTTTGATTCAAGTGGATCTTCCTGTTGATCAGTTCCTGCTGTTCCTTCCGCAGCGGAGAGTTTATTAACCTGCTAAATGACTTGTTTCATGGTTTATTTAGTGGAAGAGGACGAGGGGTAGTTGTACGCAGCCCAGGGATTTCCGGTTGACTGCTTATAGTATGGATTAGATTAGACTTGCTTTCAAAGCAGGCATACCTCGAGTGAAACGAACAACAACGGAATTTCCCGACAAAAGACGAAGAGCTTCTGAACTACTTTGATACTCCCAGACTGCGTCTATAGGGAGTGTTTTTATACTTAACGGCTTGATTGAGATTTTACTGAAATGGGTCTTACCGTTTGGGAGGGTGTCTAAAACTTTTTTATTTTAGTAAAACCGGAAATTCTTTGGCGGTGAAACCTGCAAGAATCTTTATATTTGACTCATGATTTTTACGAGTGAAACTAATGAAGGAACTTGGTACTAATAGCTGTTAAATTGATCTTTTGAATTGTTTCTAAAGTTCTTCATCTCGAAGAAAAGCGGGAAAATTTCTTGTAAAAAAATAAAAACATTCTTCATTCAATGTAAATTTTTAGTTGTCCAAAGATGGATTTTGCTTTGAACTCTGAATACAAAAGGCGTGATGTTTTGTTATATTTCTAATTATCTGTGGTATGAAAACGTGTGCTGTAGGCTTACGTACAGAATTATTCCGCGTGTCAGGGTTGCTTAATTAAGATACAAAGTTAAACAAATATAAGAAAGTAAACATTCTGCATTCATACTATATAGAGGATACCTCTCCCGTTGGATTTTGATTCCTATTGTGAAAACTATGGTTCATCCCGATAGGGAAGAGCTAAATGAACTCCTTATAGTGCTCTCACTTTGAAAATCAACTGAGAGACCAGTTATGACAAATGTTATGAGAGAGGATTTTAGTTTTAATAACGTTTCACTCAACAAAATACGATAACATATCAAGTTGTGCCAAACGCTCACTTAAGATTTTTTTTTTCTGTTTTGTGTGCAAAGTCGTTGATCGCCGTTAAATTCAAATCATCATTTACATAAATTTTAAACCAAAAGACGCATTGCTCTTAATGGAAACGTAAATTAGACCTTCCTGCAATGAATTATCGTTAGTGTGAAGCAAACTGAATTGAGCACGTTAATTTGCGGTAGAGCTGATGGGAAAGGCAGGGCTTAAACCGACGGGGGGTTTCAAGGTCTGGATAATAGTAAGGGGGTGCCCGCATCGGCACCTTATTGGCGAGCCGATTTTATTGGATTTCAGCTGATTTCCGGAGTTTTAGTTCAGCGCGTTGAGTGGTAAACAATAGCCCCCCAAAAGAAATCGCAGTGATACGCGCTACGAGCAGGTTTCTCTCTTTGTAAGGTGACCTAGTAACGACCTTTTTAAAAACAACTGTGACCTCGTTTCAGGAACACTAACGGCGCTGTGACCTTTATCAGATCTTGATTTAAGCTATACCCATAATTTTTGCCAGTTTCCCAAGTTTGCTAATTACAACGGCAATGAGAGAGATCGCTGAATAAACATGTCTTTCGAACCTTATTCTGGTGCTTCATAAGAATTCCACGCTTGGCAACCAAGAGCTTTCATTATTGATTTTGACTCGAAGTCCTCTTATGAAGTGCCTCTTATAACTGAGCGGAGCGGTTTTCATTTGGCAGAGGTTAAAGGTCAGTAGTTCATTGCAGCATCGCGGTGTCTAAGTTCTCCGTTTAACCCGGTACGCATAAAAGGGTCCAGTGAGGCAGACTCAACAATGTCGGAAAGCGACGGTGACAAGTCCCGATCCGTTGACATTCTCCCGCGTTCCGGCCTCGCAGTGTCGAGTGGCCATGAACTGTAGATACAGTACCTGCACTATAGATATGCGAAGTTATCTACAATTCACAGTCGCCACGAGGGCAAACCACCCCCACTCCTGTTTGCCTCTCTCTTCCCTCTTTGTCAGTCGCTACTTCTCTCTTTCCGCTCTACCGAAAACGATATTTTGCAATAAATGTAACTGGAGCTGATACTTTTGCATCTATTGATACCTCAGAGCCTAAAAGCTCTACAATGAGTGGTATCCTTTACCCAGAATATTGCGAGACCAAAGAACTTACAGGAAGTGCGTTTTTTGGTGGTGGAAAAATCAAGGCGCGGTGGGATGCTTTGAAAATATCCCCAAACTTCCAGGCAGGAAGCAGAAACCTGTTTCTTCCTTGTCATATAAGAAACGCAACGCTTTTCAATATATACATTGGCCATGTCCTTGGGATATTTCGCCTTGATCTCTCTGTGGAAACTTTTGGCTGTGAAACGTTCTTTGAACCAGATGGAAATCGCGATGGTAGGAGAGAGGAAGGGGATTCTGTCCTCTCGCTCACACACAAAGTAATATTCGGAGTCATCGAATTTCGCGCTCGGAAAAATATACACAACGGAGTAAAAGCAGGGCCCCTTAAAATCAACATTTTCCTTAGAGAGAACCTGAAGTGTTTGGGCTTTATTAATTTATCACATTTACCGACAGGATAGAGGCGCGTTATCTCGGAAGGGAGAAAAAATGATCGCCTTTTCAATTTTAGCGCCATCAAACTCGCATAACTTAACTGCAAGCAATATAGCTCCCCTAGTCAATAATACATTTTTTTTATCTCTATCAGTCCTAACAAATCATGTATCGTAATCATCCTAAATTTAGACACCTGGAAACCGAGTGATATGAAGTGACCTAATTCCATATGCACGCGTACTTCCAGGCGAAATCCATGGTGTTGCAGATTGCGCCTCCATCGAGTGGACATTGTTCATTATTAAATATCTTATCGAAACACCTACTGTTCGGCCGCGTAAAATTATGTTAATTGCTTTTAAGGAACGTACTCACTGCTACGCAAAATCCCTGGCGCTTAATCTTTGTACAATACCGAACCTAACTTGTATGACAACCTATCAAGTACCGTGCTCTGTTCGAGGTATTGTAATAAGGGCTACTGATACATCTAATACATCCAGAGGCGAAGTCTCTTTTGCAAAAGTTCTAACCGACAAAACATAAAATGACCAAAAACGGACAAAGTAGCCCTTAAATAAAATTAAAGAAAAAAGCAGTCTTCACGGTGTAGCTAAAAAAAAAAATAGCCAAAAGTAAGAGTAAAACGAAAAAATAAATAAATTCCGAAGCACTTAAGAACGAACAACACTCGTAGAAATAGTATCAAAGACACGTCACGGAAAATTATATAAAGACATGAAAATCAACCCCAAACATAGGAAAGAACAACAGTGTCCATTAAGATAAAAATAATACCGATCTTAAACTTCAAAAGGTATCGCAAAAAATACCATGTGCACTCACCATAAGGGCAAGGGCAAACACCTAAATAAATGTCCCGCAAAATTAAATTAATAAGGACAACAGTTTCGTTCCAACTTTTTGTAATACATCAACTTCAAAACTACGAATCTAAAAAAGATCATCTTTATCCGGTTCGTAGTATTTCTCCCGAATTTTACGAAAAATAATTAAAATGCTGCGGCATGAAGGAAGGAGGCCCAAGGGCTACATCGATCGCTCTCTAGCAAGTGCACGTGCTCTCTAAGAGCTAGAGAGCCGCTCAGCTCAGATCTCACGCAAGAGCTCGTTGGGCCTAGCAGGCCACGGCCGCCTTGATCCACCACCGCCGCCAACGTTTATTTTTTTCTTTAGTAAATTTCGTGCTTTATCTATGGCTATTTTGACGGAATTCTTCGGCCTCTAGGCGTTATCAATGTGAACCGTTACATACTGCTTGAGGGAATGCTGGAACCGGAGCAAACGACCTTGCGGACTTTTCCCTACCCGGCGACGAGACATAAAGTACATTCTGAATATGAGGACTCAATTTTTTTATTTTATACTTTATCGCGTATTTTATATACTACTTTATTTACGGAATGATACATTTATTTGACATTTCATTCTGAGTCATTTAAAAAAAATTGGGAAAGAAAATAGGTGATAAAATCCGGTGCTTTTGTACCGCGTATTCTTATTGCAAAAGTAATGGAGTATTATCAAAAAGCTGCGTGAAACTAGTCGAGGAAAATAGTGCTTTATTGTTAGATTATGTCATAAAAATGTGCCATTACTCTCGTTTCTTCGAAATCGGGAGGCCAAGGAATGTGAGTTCTTAAGGGCGCAAAAATTCTCTGTTTTGCAGCTCTTTAACGCGGGAATGAGTCTCGCTGAGGCATTCTTCATAGGAGGACCTTTTACATAATTTTATAGCATTAGTATAGCATTTTTCCCCATAAAATAACTGAATGAGACAGACCTTCACATAGTCAACGTTACTGAGGCAGAGCCAGTGACAAGTGTATTGCGGAAATCATAGAGGCTCTCAGATTCTGGTTGATGCTGGGGGAAATCGAGTTTACAATTTAGAAGTTAACTCCAACTATATTTCGCCCGCAAATCGAATCTCAGGAAATTGCAGAGGAAAACTACCAATCAAAGGCCCAGTAATCGAAAACATGTTTTAGTCATCCAGGAGTTTTTCTAAAAATTAGGAAGATATTTTAACTCACTTTGGTATAGACTG
>Ga0058701_10004849_pt1 | contig 11010 bp, 9 predicted proteins | sample AgamicOrMae_FD_97039 | JGI IMG/M metagenome (GOLD analysis project Ga0058701, IMG submission 97039) | Agave microbial communities from Guanajuato, Mexico - Or.Ma.e | ecosystem: Host-associated > Plants > Phyllosphere > Phylloplane/Leaf | place: Guanajuato, Mexico | collected 2012-06-04 | reverse complement strand
GATTTATGCTTTCAGTTTGCCTTACCTTTCTTCTTTCTTGTTTACCTTGGGTCCATATTGAACTCTCATTTGATTTTTATAAAATATCAAATATAATCAATGTAGCTAAACACAGAAAAGCACTTTTGGTGTAAGGACGGCATTTTGTTCGTTCAGGATCTTTTGTTTTAAATGCCTGATTTTTTCATTTTTTCTCAAAAAGAAAACAGCCACATTAATAATAGCGTTTGAATCTCTGAACAACGAGTCTTTGAAATTTAAGACTTCAACGATATTGACCAGCCATTTTTGCTGGCGAAGTATATCGTGAATAAACTGTACTATTTATTCAGTTTCCTCGTTGGCCTGTTTCTTAAGGAGACATTAGTTTTCCACTTGGTTCATAATCGACAGGGATCATGAAAGAATTAGATGGCCTTTGACTTAGACGTTAAAAGTGCGTACCGGTAGCTCTTCATACTTCATCAGAATGTCGTGTCGCTGAGCCCTGAGTTGGCTTGTTGAACGCGCGATCAAGTTGGTGAGGTATGTTAGTCCGTTGTGTACAAATCGGAAAGCCCAAATCCCGTTGTGTACTTTCGTTGTTGTGGACGAGCTTTTCATTTGTTTTTTTTACCCCTTTTTGTTCGCCCTTTTGCATGGTGCCCCGCCTATCCCTGCAGTACGCCGAGGAGACTTGCGCCCTGGCTCCCCCAGCTCCGGCGCTGTCTCTCCCCACCCCAAACGAAGACGAGCTCGAAAACGAGGAGGACGATGAAGACGGGGGCCGAACGCCCGTCGTGCCATCCGTCACGCCCGCGGGACCGTCCGCCGTGGCGTCCCCCAACGTGGACGATGAAGACGCTCCCTCCGAGATGAAGAGGGACCACTCCGCCGAGCCCATCTCAGAAACAGTTCCTGAACCGCCGTCGAATCGGCGGAGAAGTCACTCGTGGAAAGGGTTCAGCCTGAAGAAGCAGTTGAGTCGGGTAGACATGAAGCTGAAGAGCACGTTTGCTCCCTCGTCCGCACCGACGACCACGACCACGTCCGGTCCTCCTCCGGTTCCCATTCCCCAAGGTAGTCCCGCGAACGCGGGCCAGTCGAAACGAAGCTCAGTTTTTTACTCGTGTTCCCCGGGCCAGCTGTCTCCGGTAGGGACCGACTCGCCCGCAGACCTGTCGGAGGTGGACAGAGAAGAGGTGTCTCCCGATAACTCGGGAGATGCGGACCCGGACGAAGGTCCGGAGAACGTGGAGATGGGCGTGGAGGCGACGGAGTCCGAGTTGATGAGTGACAGTGCGGACGACGGGGACAGAGTGGTGAGCCGCAGGCCGGCAGACCTGGCCCTGTTCGACGCGGACGGCAAGCCGAACCGGCCGCCGCGCCGGAGGGAGAGCACCATGAGGCGGGAGAGCAAACCGTCGGAGAAAAGAGACTGCCGGCTTCTGTCGGTGCCGAATATCAAGTACCACAGACCGGACCATCACAACATGCGGGACCTCCGAGGGAGCGGTAGGAACGAAGCAGGAACTTCAGGCCAGCCTGCGTTCGGAGGACTCATTCGCAGGTTCAGTAAGTGTAGCTTGATTCCACTCCCGACAATTCCCTCCTGCAGCGTTTTTTCATTCTCATACAGAATATCGTTTTATAGCCGTAGCTAAGCGATAGTTTTTAGCGCTGAATGGTTTGGTTGTACATAGGTGAGTCATCTTAGGTGGCTTAGTTATGTGCTGTTCCATTTTTCTATAGAATGAGTGATTGGGAATGGTTGTTGGAATTTTGCTTCGTTGATTTCGTTTTTTAAATTGTTTTGTGGTTGCGATCGTCCCACCATGCATTCGGAAACGTTGGTAGGGTAAGATCGGTGTTATGAAACGTGGTCGTATCGGAACGCGGGTTTTTTTGTAGGGGCCTAAAGTTGGGAGTTCTTATTTGTGGTTGTTTCCTTTTTCTCTGTGTACTAACGAGGTCTTAAGGAATGGATCATGAGCAGACCACTAACGAAAATTCATTCTTTCCAGAGAGTGTGGCATGCCGAATGGGAATGGATCATGTGTATTTCATTCAATTTCATTGTGTTGTATAACTAAGGTGTTTTCAGGAATGGCAGATCCTCTTTCCCCGTTCCCTCTTGTTCCATCTGATGACCGTATTTTGTTTTTTATCCGTGTTGGAAGGAGACGGACGACGAACCGAGCTGCCTTAAGATTTTATTTGGTATAATGATCGTTGAGTGAACGCTAACTTGCTTTGGCTCTTGAGGTAGCAGTATTATAGCAGTGGTTGAGTGCGCCGTAGGTTCTCGTGTCATGATCACAGTGTAATCGGCGGTGAAAACCCTCACAGCTGATGGTGGTCTGGCGTCGTGTCTTCATGGCTGCTGAAGCCGTGTGCACCTTTGGTGAAGACCCCGTGGTGTAGGACACCTTTGGTGAAGGCCACCTTTGGTGTAGGCCACTTCTGGTGTTGGTAACCTCTGGTGTTGATCACCTCTGATGTTGGTCACCTCTGGTGTATGACACCTTTTGTGTGATTGTATGCACCTTTGGTGTAGGACACCTTTGGTGAAGGCCACCTTTGGTGTCGGCTACCTTTGGTGTTGGTCACCTTTGGTTTCGGCCCCCTTTGGTGTCGGCCACCTTTGGTGTCGCCTACCTTTGGTGTCGGCCACCTTTGGTGTCGGCCACCTTTGGTGTCGGCCACCTTTGGTGTAGGCCACTTTTGGTGTAGGTCACCTTTGGTGTAGGTCACCTTTGGTGTAGGTCACCTTTGGTGTAGGCCTGTGGTGAAGGCCGCATCACATGGGGTGAATCCATAAGTGTGCATTGCTGAGCAGTGCGAGCAGGCAGGCACACGTGTGGTTTAACGCTGCGTTGTTGGAGCGAGGCTAGACTAACTAATATCTCACTCACACCAGCAAAGTTCCACGTGCGTGACCCCTGAACATAAGAGCCCCTGTAGCCCCTCCGCAGGCTGGAAGTAAGCTTACTATCTTGTTCCAGCTCGGCGCCGCTATCGCCCCGTTCGATATAGGTATAGGTACGTAGCTGTTAAGAGCGTGGCTTGTTTCCAGGAGTTGTTTTCTTTCAACTTTGTTGGTGTGAGTGTGTGCTTGATTGTCGCTTAAGGAAGTGAAGAGGCGAGGCCTGCGTAACCTCTTTGTCACCCTTCTGTCCGGTTGTAGATAAATGGGGTGTGCGTCTCCCCTACCGCGGGCAAACAGAGTGTAGGGACGGTCGCTAGTGCGGGAGCGGTCCCTGGCGCTGGCTCGAGCCAGGCCGCCGGCTCCGGCAGCGGCTCTGGCGCGGGCCCAGGCGCCACCGCCCGGCGACCCCCCGAGCCAGTCAAGCGATGCCGCTCCCAAGGTACCAGGAAACTGCAAAAATGCTTGAGCACGGCTTCGTATTCCGAAGACAGCTGCGCGGGTGGCGGTGGCTTGTTCCCCCGGTCTCCGGAGCATCTGCGTGCCGCCTTCACTGCCTCCCACAACAACCTCCTTGTTACCCGACAATATTGCAGTTTTGGTAGTACCGTCACCTCATTTATACTTACAGTACTTACTTTGTAATAGTCACTGTCAGTGATGGTTACTTTCGTTCAGTTCGCACTTTTTTTTCTCTTTCGTTTTTTGGGGTCAATTAGGTTCCGTTTAGGACCTTGTATCTCACCGGCGGCGTGAAGGTGATGCACTGAAACCACTCCACACAGTACTAACGAAACACTTGTTTTTGGGAGTTCATATCTGTTTTGGGTGTGAAACTTATAGTGAGGATAGTACGTAGTTTGATTTTTTAAAGATATACCTTTGTTCAGCCACATCAATGTAAAGCTCTTGTCGAGAGCTTTTTAATTATATTGCTGAGTATAGGTGTTAAAAATATTAAGATAACGACTACCCCTATTTTATTTTCTTACCCCCAAGAAAAATGTAGGAAATCCCCGAAAGAGGTGTTCCGCTTTAACTGTGCAGTCTATAGTCTGGTAGGCCTGAGATGGAGCATTGGACCGAGACTCCTCGAGTTCCCTCCCTCCCGCCGAAGTAATCTGAACGCTTTCATACAGGGTTGCGTTCGAAGACACCACCCGAAGGGTATTCTGTCTTTCTCTCCTCTAAGAGCTCCATGAGTAAGACAGCGATAGAACATCGTCGGGTGCCGCTTTCGAACGCGTTCCAACGGGCAGGGACGGAGAGTAGGGGGTTCACCGCCTCGGTAGCTCTCTTGCACTATCTTCGTCCAACCTCACTATAGATGCCCGTCGCGAGGACCGTAAAGCATATTAATCACAGGCATTGCGAGTTCGTATCGTATCCGGTACTGCACTACGCATTGACATTATCCTTTCACGCCGCGTTCGTAACCGCATTTCGTAAGGTATTGTTCTCATATTTACTCTCGTATACCGCTGCGTTTCGTACCGCGTCACGCACCGTTTACGTCGCGTTCGGAATCGTATTACGTGTCACACTATTTCCGCGGGCATTATGCGTGCTCATGTATCGTGCAATGCCGCATTTTTACCGGCATTCACGTTCGGTGACGCGTTATTGTCACAGACATCCTTTTCTTCCCGTTCGGTCCCTTATTTCGCGCAGTTGTTCTCCGTTTTCCTCCAAAGAATCGACAAAAACCACCAAAATTATTCCCGTATCCCTCTCTTGTAATGTATTCTTAATTTGCGTCAAGCCGATGTCTTTATTAACGTCAATAGGTTTTTAGTCGCGTTGGGTGTGAGTCGTTTCTTGTTCACAGTAAATAAGCTTAAAAGTATTGTAAGGCTGAGAGCCTAAAAAGAAGAGGCGTGCCCATTGGTACCCTCCTCCTCATTGGCTGGGATGACTTTCCATCCGGCGGTCTTTACGAGAAGTCTGCATCAGAAACTGTCAGTTCGCGGAAATGTAGAACTATCATTTTAATAACATACTCAAGAACCATATCTCGACTGCTATGGCTCGTTAATATACGATTTTAGGGTAAGTGCTTTCTGCGTAACTTCTACTTATCAGTTTGGAAAGAAAGAGGTATATTCCAGACAGTTTTCCTGCTTTATTGTAAAAATGTAAAGTGCCCTTGAAAGTCGACATTGAAAAACAGGTATAGGAACGATTCGTAATTTCATCCTTTTACATCCGGGCTACTAATTCATTACTTTCGGTTGATTTCTATTTTTACTTATTTATTTATTTTTTTTTTTGGTTTAGTTTTTTCATACCGCCACTGACTTCGAAATTCCATTCGCCTTGTTGTTGCTCTGCATAGATGTGGACACCGTTAAGGTTTGGGAACGTTTTACAGTTGGTTATTATGTTTTTTGGGGATCATTTTCGTCTCGTTTTCCTTCCTCTTTCGGTGTCCTGGTCTCTGTGAAGCTTACAATTGCGCGAGTGTGTTCAAATCGAGTTTGAAGCGAACACATTTCATTCCAAATATCACATCTCTTATCTTTACGCCCTACCCGCGTTTGGTTTCGTACACCAGTCTAAGTTGTGCAATAGTAGTTAAAGTAAATTATCAGCAGAGAAGAATGGAAGGGAGTGGCAGTAGGCCTATCCTTTGGTTTTCGTGATCGGAAGTATGTGTTCGCTCCAGACTCGAATAAGTTGTGGATTATCGTGAGAGAATACTGAATTTTACGTAATATGCTGTGTATTACAGTGTCTGTGTGAAGTATCTGAGGTAAACCATCCCCTTATATATGTAAGCCATTGCCAGTGAAGAAGGCGCGCTTCGCCCGAGATTTGTGCACTTATTGCAGATCGAAAATTCAAGTACAACTCTATATGAAGACTCCGGACACTTTAGTTTTGATTATGTTGCTTTAGATTTATATGTAACTTTATTTGTTCGTTCCCTTGATTTTGTTATCGTACCCCAGTAACACTTACACTCAGAGAAACGTATAGCTAGGACAACTATTTGGTGTTGTTGTATATGAGCTATTACTATAATTTATTGTTAGCACAGCATCACGTACTGTTGATGGAGCTATACCTGATGCTGACGTTACAATATATGTGCGGCTGTTGCAGCAATAATCATAGTTATACACAATCGCAAATAGCTATCCAATCATACCTTTTTGTAAGTGCACTCTTTAGTCGGCAACTAGGTTATCTTCTTTTTCTTTTTGGGCGAGTAGGGAGTTAGAAAGCGCCTTGCGTTTCTTATCTGCATTTCAAAACGGGATTTCACAGCCATTTTTAAATTGTGTTTGAAAGACCCGTTGAGTTACAGCTTTAATGACAGTATTTCTGTTCATTACGCGGGAACCGTTTTAAATATTTTATTTCGGTTTTCGTTCGGACTGGAGTCGTCGTATAGAGTAGTCCGAATAGTTGATTCCGTTTGTAAATAGATACAATATTGAAGCAGAGTCGACGCAGAAAAGGCCACAAAAATGTTCGTGACAGTTTAATTTTGAAATGCCACTTTAACTCCTCGCACTACTCACTCTTAAGCCTCGTAGATGAGACACTATAGCCTACCTCTAAAAGTTTCTCACCTTTGGTCGTTTCTCTTTAGTTTGTTCTCGTATCACTTCCTTGTGTACTGGTTCTTGTCTACGCGACCTCTATTTTGCCCCCGCGATTCTCTCACTTATACGACATGAGGTACGTAAATCTTCAATCTCAACTGCATAAAAGAGTGTTCTTAAAAGGGTGACGTCCGTACTATCCAAAACTACATTCTTAATTAATCTATAACTTAACTAAAACAATAATATCTGATAGTCCTTCAGCCTATAGCTATCACCTGCCCCAAATTCCCTTTTTCCTCGCGTCTTTGTCATGTGCTGAAGTCTGATGTTGCAAAGATGTTCGTTCCACCTCTGTTGTGTGCATACATTGCCATGCTTTCTTGGACTCTCTTTCTCTCTCGTTCTTCGTCTGTAATACGACCGCGCGTAAAGATCTTGACAAACCGAGGCAACCTTAAATTGAAAGCCACTACCAACCATTGCGCCCGAGTTTTTCTCTATGAGCTTGTTGAATTTATCCAGTATTGAACTATTCCTCAAGTTTGCTCGCCGTACATTAAGGTGTCTTTTTTTCTAGTTTTATCAATTGTGGCTGCAACGAGCTACTTGGAAGCAATATGACTTTCATACTTTGTGTTTGGCTGTCCGCCTGCATGTAGCTGTCCTGATCTAACTTTGAATTACCCCACCTCCGCCCTTTATAAGCTCCTACCTCGCCCTGCTTTTGCTCATTTACTAGGCCTGATCTGAGTCCCTGAGGATCCAGTGGGTAGTGTTTCAAGTATGAGAAAGGTGATGTTCAAACCTGCAATCTGATATGATTGTCCACGGATGGATTATCCTTTTTCGTATGGCCCAGAGTACCAATCGCTTACCGAGGAATCTGGAGATATGCGGAAGGGGATTCCTAATGGAATGTAGTTTGGACGTTGGATTTCTTTTACTCGATGGATCGTTAAGGACTCATTTGGCAGTGCTGACGTCCTCTTACTCGATAGAATCCAGTCAGTGAAATTTCACTGAGGAACAGCACGAGTCGCTTTACTGACACGGAATCAATGGTGCGTCTTTGGCTATTTATCAGTGATTTGTCACTTATTCGATTTTAGTTAGATTGCATACCCAATCGGATATTATTAAGAACAAAAGAAGGTCAAGCCGTTTTTTTTTAATTTTTGCAATAAAAAATAATGTAAAATCCCTCATAGCGGACTTCTATGAAATTAAGTAATTTTACCTCAGGTTTTTTTTGTGTAAATATGAAAGAAACTTGTAGACCTTCTTTTGTCTCCCAAACAATATTTCGGCTGGGAGTGAGAATCAGGAACTACGTCTTGTACAATCAGTTACGTACCTGGCTTCTTACTTCTGGTTAAATCCATACCGTCACTGTAGGAGATCATTACATGCAGTACGGACTTCCTTAAGGGTATGGAATTTGACTTCCGGTTGCGGGTGCGGAGAAAGATTAGGTTACTTGTAAATCTTTTTTGATGTTTCTTTCCCCTCTGTTACTTTGTCTGTCTTCCTCCTCTGCCGTAATATAAATTGATGACGGGTGTGTCGGATTGCGCTTTTTCCGGTTTGGCATCTGGGTAATGTGATAGAAGTTTCGGGAGAGTGTTAGCTCGAACGTAATCGTCACTTTAAATGTTGCATTTTAGCATATTCGACCCCTTGTGGCATGACGTTAGAGCGGGTTTCAAACTTTGGCAAGGGCGTTCGGATCGTATGGCGTTTCGTTGGATTGTTTGTTTGTTGCGAAAACGGTGTCGCGTAGCTGTTAAAAAGCATTAACGTGAACCAAATATTCCGCAGAGATAAGTGCAAAAGAAAATATATCATGCTAGTATCTTTACTTTATTGAAAACTTAAAAAAAGTTGTTTTGCATCCGTCATTTTTTCTTCTTTCATTCTACTTTCATCCACCTTTTTTGTATCTTCGTTTTGTGTTTTGTTTTATCCTTGCACTTACCATGATATCTTAAATGTGATGACAACTATTAAAATTTCAAGCAAACTTACGTATTAATAGACAAGAGTACACATATTTTGCAGTAACACTGATCATTGATTCTGCCCACCCGAAACATGTTTTGCGTCGTAGCATATTAGAATCACTCGCTTTAGAGTACGCTAATTGCACTAACGCTTATGAACCTAGTTCATAAACCTTAATGCAAAACATGTTTACTGGTCCCAAACATTTAAGTAGTTGGATGAAAACTTACATTGAAAGGAAACCCTGTTTTAAATACTTTTGATTCGTAAACCTTTGTACTAAATGAGAAATGTCATTTACAAGGAGTATTTGGTATCCCGTGATTCGTGTGACTTTGCCCAAATGCGAGTTTGGATTGTCACAACACACCATCATTTTGTTTATTTTTATATTTATTTCAGCTGTTTTTATCAAAAGAACCGTTTGCTTGTGGTCTGATCTGCTTGTAAACTGCATTGGCTTGTTAACTGTCCGAATTGATTTAGAATTTGATTTTTTCATATGTAAATACGGAATCGCCTTACATATATTACTGTTTCCCATTTCGTCACTTTTACCTCGGAACTTACTGTTTTTCTTGTATTTTCACACCGAATTATCTCTTTTTACAAGATTAACAGCTTGCCATATCACGTAACACTTTTTTATCTATCTCTTTTTATTATCTTATATCACGTTATTATATCTGTAATGTTGCAACTTGCAAACCGCTCAACACGTAACTGCAGAGGCTACTTATTTGTAATGTATTCCGTATATTGTAGTTATTTTTTATTGTCAAGTATTTTGGACATATTTAATACTAGGCACATTATATCTTGTTATATTTGAGAGCTTTCCATGGTATTACGTGGTATATTACATAGATATTGTCGCGGTTTGGTTGAAAGCTTGATACATATGTAAATAGCATGAGCATTACATGGTAAGTAGATATTACGTTGGGCAGAGGAAAAACATAACAGCATATTTTTTTCAGTGCTGAAAAGTAATTTGTAATAATATTTGACGGTAATTCATAGATGTTAATCCATTCGGCATTTCTATATTGAAGTATTCAACTCGCCTTCTTAGTATAGAGAATTACTGGGCGAAATTCTTAGCCTGGAAAATCTTAATCCTCTACAAATAAAGCTTCAGCTAAGTGATAGCACTTTGATACCTTCATTACTTATTAAATGTTTTTCTTCATTTCCACCTATTAAATGCTCTTCGTCTTTAGACGTCTATGAAATCTCTGCTTAAAAATCTTTGACTTGCTACGAGTATTCAAGAGTCGAGTTGATATTTGGTTAGTAATATCTCAATGAAATAAAAGGTGCTCTGCCCAATTCTTTTATCTTATTTATTTGTTAGTGTTCAAGTAAACAAAATAGTGTAACGTTTGTTCGATACAGGACAGCAACAGTTTCGTTGTGATGAGGAACAGTTTGGCTTTAGATATACTTGCACAAAGTTAAGAATCAACATTTCAAATATAGTTTGCAAGTTGGTTTTTTATGATGGCAAAGAATCTTAACTAAAATTATCAACTTGTAGTTAATCTTAAATGAACATCTAGATTGAGTATTTAGTTTTTTACAGCTTCATGACCGCAACCTAATTGTATGTTTGGTTTTCTTTCCGCAGATAAACTTGATAGTTCTTTCTCGCGATCCAGAAGTTCAAGTATGTCCAGTTTGGAAAACATCAGCAGTGAGGCAATTCAGTGTATAGCTTTTGCTGATTCTTACACGAAAAAGTCTGGTAAGTCCATTATACTTCCATGTCAATCGAAGTATCGTAATGGCGCTAAAAGTCGAGTTCAAAATAAGACCGAATCGTTAACCCCTTCTGAACGTCGAAAAAGCCGCATGTCAGCCAAACTTCTGTGTGTATTTGTCCGTCAATCCATATGGGTCTACGCGGGTGTGCCGCGTTTTCATTGGCAGGCGATATCTTACTTAAATATTGTCCGCCAATCGCGATGCGAGTTTCAGGGAATCTTTCTTAATTTAAGATTTTGTGGCCTATCACAGTGCTTCCTCTACCACAGAGATATTATATTTCAAGAATTTTCATGCATGCCTTATTTTTGTCGCTTTAAAACTATATTCAACTGAATGTAAAATCCTAACGTGCTTTATGTTGGCGAAATGTGTAGTACCGGTGGCTAATTTCTGTTAATTATTGATGATTTTTTTTCAGACCCTTGTGCATATCCGACGTTGTGGGTGGGTACTAGTCTCGGCTCAGTTTTAACGCTGATGATTCAGGTACCTCCTGCAGGCGAAGCCCGATCAACTCAGCCAGTTGCCATCAGTCCTTGTGGTGAGAATATATTCTCAATCTAAGATTTTTAAAATCTATTCTACAGTGTATTGAAGAGGTTCGATTTTCTTTATCTCGGTTTTCCTTGGTTGGGTGAGACTCCCTTGCTCGTTGTTTTTGTTAATACAGTAGACTCTCGGTTATACGTCCAAGTCGGGACTCAAAAATTTGGACGTAGAACTGAGAGGGACGTACAAGTGAAAATAATCCTCCGTATAACTCCATGTAAGGTATTCTGG
>Ga0058701_10004848_pt1 | contig 11010 bp, 7 predicted proteins | sample AgamicOrMae_FD_97039 | JGI IMG/M metagenome (GOLD analysis project Ga0058701, IMG submission 97039) | Agave microbial communities from Guanajuato, Mexico - Or.Ma.e | ecosystem: Host-associated > Plants > Phyllosphere > Phylloplane/Leaf | place: Guanajuato, Mexico | collected 2012-06-04 | reverse complement strand
GTATGATTGGAAAGGGTGCGAAGAAACAAAGGATTTGGAAGAAGTCATGACTGAAATTGAGAACACAGTGGAGGTGGTTGAGGACACCGATGCTTGCGCTCAATCAACATTGATCGCTGCATGGAACAGAATCGTTGAGGCGAGCATCAAAGTCGGTAAGTATTGAACTTGGAAAATTTTTGAGTCCAGGAAATGTGGTTTGAGATGATATTGCTTTGATTCTGATGTTAGAAATACTCTTAGTAATTCATTTTCTTAGAGTTGCTTAATTGTAAGCCAAGTAGGCTATAGCGAAACCAATTTCGAGGAATTTTAATTAGTGTTGTTAACATTTCCTAGATATCTTCAACACAGATGCCTTGTTTAGCTGTACCGGTACAATAATGACAGTATCGATGGAACTTCTTTGCTTGTTGCAGAATCGATTAGTGGTCTGAAGTTGAACCGTAAACCTTTTGAAGATTTGACAAAAAGTAAGTAGGACTCAATACAAACTTTCGTCTTTCTGGTTTCAGTTCTTTTGAGCACGAGACTCGAAACGTGTTTTTGGTCTTGTGCTCTTTACTCCGCTGGATAAGTCTTTCTAAGCACAGACCTGCTTTTGTTCTGGCATGACTTTTTCGAGAAAAACTGTTAGTTGGTCACATGAGGAGGAATCTGATGATATACATTTTTCATTCCGACCCGCGAAATGTTTTCTCGGTTGCAGACGCGCTCATCTTGGCTTCCATTACCCCTTTGCAACATCGTGACTGAAGTCCTCGAACTTTTTCATCACCACGCTGGAGCAAAGTTTTCTCTCCTCGAAGGCATCAACGCCGGAGGCAGTGTGAAGATAGCGCAAATAGGAGGGCCTACAAGGAGGTGTGACTTAAACACTTTAATCTGCGGAGTTTCCTCCAACCAGCTAAGTGCCGCGGGCCCTTTAAGTCCTTAATAATGAAAATATGCCTCCCAAATTGGGGATGGGGTGGAAGCCGGGATCTGGTTATTACAAAGTTGCAAAAAGAGCGATGCTCGAGTGACAGCCACAAGCGTTATTAATTTATATAAAAAAATGTAAACGTGAAACACAAGAGAAAAAGAACGCCTAACAAGGGTGGTTGGCTTATGTACACAGAGCGGAAGGGATTTGTCGGCCAAATGGGGTCGTCTTGCGTCCCTCGCCCCTCAACCCCCGACGCGGCACGGTGCGGTGCGCTGGATCGCCGGGGCGGACTTTTAAAACGACGTTGCCTTTATTGACTTTATAATCCTGTCGCGGAGCGCTCCCCGTCTCTCGGCTCCCTTCGGTCTCTGCACCGCTTATCCAGCCCGCCAAATGCTAAACACTCGATTCCCTGCAACAGTGTTTTGTTTCACGTGATGGGCGACAGATTCAAGATGGCGTTTGCTGATGCCTTCTTTCGGCGTTTACGCGTTGAAAGCGAAAAAAAAAGATAAAATGGGGAGAAGCAAGCGCTTCAGCTTCTGTATTGTTTAATCGAGACATTAGGACTATGAATCTGGTTCGGGGTGTACGATACTTTTCATTTTCTAGGTACATACGATCGGAGTGCATGGTGTTTGTCGTCTCAAGGAAACATGACGCATTTACACCAATACTCAAACGGGATTCCAAGTATCGCGATTTCTCCACCTCACCAGAAGATATCGCCGATGCCGGGTATCATTTAAAGGCATCTGTGGAAGAGGACATGGACCGATTTAGACAAGTACTCGGCGTGTTAGACTAATACCGAGTGATTTGGTGGGGAACCGGACAAGATGGCCGCTGGAGGCTGTGGGGGGCCTGGCGGCCGTGCTCCTGGTCTTGAATGATGACGAGATGGACCAAGGAAGAACGAACAAGTGACAAATGGTAAATAAGCTGGAATGCCGCAGCTCAACCGCCGGCCGGCCGGTCGCTCGGCCGGATATTATAAATTTCCGTCACCTTTGCATTGCTGCGTTGGCGTCAAGGAGCCACCGAGTTGGCGCTCTCATTTGTCCAAGCCTCGATGCTCAACGGATCGTGTTTCTTATGCTACCGCGCATATAAGATCGTCACGGTTGTTCGCACAACTCTCTTTCTCACGATATCACATCTCACCCTACGCTGATCTGATTCCATCTCCATATACTCCTATGGAAGTAGCCTCCCCACAAACATTGTTTTCTGTCTCATCTCGAGAGTTGTTTAGAGCGATGTTAGACCTCTAGTGCACTCCTCACAGTAGTTGTAAAATATTTCCAGAAGCTTTATCATCCTCCCTTCGAGAGGTTTTTGCTGATTGGATTTACCGCGGTGAAAGGTGCAGCGCTGAAAACGGGTGACGAGCGGGTTCGCCCTCCCTCATGAAATAGAGTATTCATGGTTGCCTCAGGTAATCTCTGTCGGCTGGTTAGCACGTCCCCGTCCCCCGGCTGGACGTGCTAAGCCCCAAATTAGGACGATCGGCATAGCGATACGTCAGTGCATAAAATTGCCAACTCCATGCGTTCATGCTGCAAATGTACGGGCTATGAACTAGCTGTGCTTGGTGGTGAAGTAGCCTGAGATGAGGCTAATAACGAAATAGGTTTGAACGCCTTCATCGTTTTAGAGGAGAGTATTTGTCTTTGATTTCTTCGGAACTGTGATGAGTAAGACTCATGGGTCTATCTTTGAATGAAATCCCTCTCGACATTAAGAGAATCAGGAGACCAAAGATGATTGAAAGGGGTCTTCACTCTGAGAACATGGGGGTTGACTTGTGATCACTTTGGTATGATCGCAAAAAATGAGTTTGTACTCGGTTGCATCCATCCCTACCGGCATTGGTGAAGAGCATCCTGGGAGAAAGCAAAGTTTAACCATGCGAACAAAGTCAATCTTAGAAGATTGTTGCGACCAAATTTGATTCACCCCTCTCAGAGGATTTCTTCTCGGAGGAGCACGACGGGCGTGTTGAGGGAGTAAGAGAGAGAGAAAGAGTAAGTGGGCGGTGACGGGAGAGCTGGCGGTCAATCCTCGTCCAATTAGAGGCAAACAACTCCGGGAGAGGCGTGGCGGGAGAGGGAAAGCGGGGAGCAAACAGAGAGAGACAAAGAGAGGTAGCGCGAATGGGATGTATTGATGAATAGCTTCTCCCTCCGCCCTTTCGGAAAGGTCTCCCGTTTTCAGACAACGACAGGGGACGACCGACCAAATAATCTCACCGACTCGATGAAGATTTATCGATGTATACTACCGATTAGCTGGCTTCGTGTAGGCCGCCACATTTTTACGCCAATCTACTAAGTAGACATGTCTTCATTTTGCTGATCACTGCTCCAAGCAGGACTCCGATTTCAATTTTCGTCAAGGCGTTCATTTTCCACAGCACTTCGCCACCAATGAGGGTAGTTCAGAGTACAAGCCGGCAGTAAGGTTCTCTCTACTCTGAGATTCTTCAGCGGCGTTCTATTCCATTGTCTAGCTGCTCGTCCCACAATTGAATCCAGGATTACTGAACGCCTCGATAAGATCTTTTCGACGCTTTATTTAATTATGCAGGCAAACGGTTCGGAATAGTAAGCAACCGTCCGCTATGATAGGGGTTGATACTCCTGATCAGTAATAAACCAAATGACTTCTTTAAGTTCATGAAAAGTGGCGATGTGTGGGCACATTAGAGGAAGTCTCCCGCCATGTTGGCGCTTAGGTGGTCCGCCATGTTGGTCTGCGCCATTGATGAATGCTAATCACGCGGCAATCTGCGTGTAACCTAATCGAGGGTGTCGCTGAGCAAGCCGCTGCGCTCGGCACTCCGCGCCGCTCTCCGCCGTGTGTCGCTCGCTGCCACTTCGTTGAACACGTCCCGGCTTATCGGTGTGGAAATCCTCCTTCTGTTGGAGTAACGAGACACTTCATTTTAGGGGACTTTCGAGGCAATGAACTTCCTGAAAAAAAAACTCTTTTCCCTTGTAGGAAGTGACACTCATAATAACATTTATCGAAAAGATTTTTTTTAGTTATTCTTAATGTGAACCACAAAGCAAATCGCACGTATAAAGGGAATTAATTGTGACGGGTTTTGCCAAGTGCGGTATGAGTTTTTCTTAAGTATTATCTGCCTTTTTACTCTTTCTGTCTCATCTATCTTCTATAAAAAGGAGGTCAAAAAAGATAGTTCGGCGCCAGCCAAAGCCTACGGGTTGAAGGATACGAATTCTTTCTTAATAAGATGGGTCGCAAGAATACGCTTATTTTTGTAAATAAAAAAATTCCCATGGGTAATAACGAAGACCAAAATTGAAGAGGAAAAAAAAGGCCTACAAAACGAAGCACCAGATTTTACACGGCAATAAAAAAAAGAAATAAATGGCCGATTCAAAAATAAAACATCAGAAAAACCTTAACCTCAGGTAAACTAAAATTAGAGATGAAACCCCTAAGAGTCATTTTATGTATGTATGCGAAGAGACCTATGTAAAGGTCACTTTGCATAAGCAGAATAACGGTCGACCTGCAAGTCAATAAAGTACTGATCATGACACGTTATTGAATGAAAATTGTCCTTATGCTTTAAGGAACAAAAAAACAACAACCATAAAAAAGTAGGTGGGCTTTAATAAAGGAAATCTTGTGTGTCTCTTGAGATTAAAACAACGAGCTTAGGAAGGGTGAGCATTATTTTTTTTTATTCTCATCATCTACGTACCACCAGTGGCAAAGATAGATTGCTCCCTCTCATTTTCTCAAACCTTCATAACTTGAGAATGAACAGAGATACAATAGAGCACGAAATGAATTCGAAAGATATTCGCCCTATCTATCGACTTAATACAATACCTTTTTATCGTATCTCTTAAAGTTTTGAAGTCAGAGATGTTTGAAACATATGAGAGGGTGCAATACTATTGCCACTGATAGTACCTTTATATTAGGAGTTCTTGAAGACTTTCTTCATTTTTTCGCAAGGTCTGTTGATAAAGCTCCCGTCGGATTCTCGTTACAAGGGCAAATTGAAACCAAGATTTGTAGAACTAAATGTACCGGTAAGTCACAAGGCTTGAGAGAGCAGCAAGACATTGTTTCTGATGTTTTCTCGTCGCTTTTTTCCATACAAACTTGCTTTATTTTTATTTATTTTCGTCGTAGGAGAGAATGTACGCTAGCAGCGTTTTCCTCGCATGGAAGTGCCAGTTTTTTAACTTCAGGAGGTCCGAACGCATCCATCGTAATAATGGACAAGCAGAGAGTGCATTTTGCTCAAGATTTACGAGTGGTGCGCTAATTACGGCCCGATTGTCGTCCGCTTTGCACAGACCTGATTTATGCCGCAAAGTCTTCAGAACGTACTCTTGTTTTCTCCCCATAACTTTTTTTCCGCGCAACTGACTTTCCTTCGTACTTTTTATCGGAAAGCCGGCCTTATCGCTTGTTTAATTAGCACGTGAAACGGGTCGTGAGATTACGTTAACAAGTCTCGCCGCAGGAGATTTGCGAATAAGAAAGTGTTGATTGTGAAATTGTTGAAGGCAGTGATCTTGTATGTTAAATTATTGTGTTAATTAATTACCTCTCTCTTTGTGTTCAGAGTGTTTTATGATTGAGTTCTAAAGAAGTGCCACAGAAACCAGCTGTACTTTTCCGTTTGAGGTGTAAAGACGTGGTTCAGGCAGTGTATTTCTCATCAATATACACACTCTAATCTTGAATCAATGGAAATCTACTGGTTCTCAGTAGATATCTACTAATTTTCAATGAAAAAGCAACCACAGAAGTGAATCATTGGTTGCATTTTGACTGAGAATCAGTAGGTTTCAGAAGATTTCTACCAATTCGTCTTAAGAGTGCAGATCGGACTAATTCTCTTCTAAAAAGAAGAATAGCGGAGTTGTTTCGGTATTTTAAATCCCACAATCCACAAATACTTGGATGAAGCTCTTGCATAAAAGATGTTTCCATGGAAGTGAGGTAAGATAGTTCCTCATTATGACGATAGTGTTGTCTGAATCCTGATGAATCGGTTAGTTATTAGTGTCATTTTAAAAATATGGTATTTAATTCTAGGATTTTACAACTTACCATAAATTGTAACTTTAGGGAAGTTTGGCGTTGATTTGTCAATGATTTTAGAATGACGAGCGGATGAACCCAGCCAGGACCAGAGCAGAGTCGAGAAGATTTACGCTAGTGCACGAGCGACCATCTGCAGAAGTCTTTATCAGGCCAACGCAACGACCACCAACGAATAATCTCCCAGCAGTCACCCAATTACGAGACGTGCCGATACACGAGCTGTGAATTATCCTCCTTCGATACAAACCGGACTCATCAAGTGAGTCCACCTTTCTCGTCACATCCGCAGAAATGCACAATGCTTCCGAAGAGAAAAAAAGAAGTAACCACTTCTTTTCGAGCACGTATGTTTGTTTACCGAATTCCTGTGGGCCCGTTTTCCGTGGCATTAGCACCACAAAGCGACACTGCAATGTACGCTTTTTTTCCCGACTCACGTGAGCTGATTAATCACCTCGCCGCCATTCACACTGTCTGGACCCCCGTTGACTGTAAGTGTGAGTATTCACTGAAAGTTGCCTAGCGCCCTCGTAATAATGCAAGGCGATAAAAAATAAATAAGTAAAGCTGGTCTCCGCCCGTCCCCCCGCGGAGAGTTGCTGCGCCAGGCTTACGTGTCAATTCGTTGGTGGTCCAACACCATCATCCGTATTAATGGCGGACGGGAAACCGCAGCATAATAAAGAGTGAGCGCAACGGACCTCCGATGGACGTCCAGCAGCCGCCGCTATTTCATTAACAACCGAGTCTAGTTGAAATCGACGTGGAGTCCGAACCACCGCACTCTTCGACCAACTCCTCGACCTACATTTCTATTAAGAGGAACGAATCTATCGTTCTTTTATTAGCGGACGAACGGCCTGGCTTCTGTTGGCTTGTGAAACCTGCAGTAAGAACCATTCGTTTTATAGTCTACGTTCGAATAAGAGCTGATTCATCCTAAGGGCGGAGAAGGGGCTCAGCCACTACATCATTCATCTTAGCTACAACTATCTGTTGTGACTAGTCGGATCAGCAGCTACCCGTCGACAATTTTATAATTGCAACGTGTAATTTTATACGTGTGCACCGAGGAGGCGCTTCTGCATGCAACTTCGAGGATTGTCGCCTGGTTTCTGCTTACGTGCAAGATTCTGAGAAGTTGGCGTGTTACTCGTACTCTTCGGTCGTTTCGTGCAGAAGCTAGTCACCCAGCCCTGACTAAAACAAACAGTGGTTGGGTAAAACGCATACTGTAGCTGTGATTAGCATCATAACATGGCAATATCCTGTGACGTTGCAGCAAAGTCAACAGTGCGACGCTGCGCTGATTGACAGGTTGTCACTTTTAGGGGGCGGTGACACGATGTGGGGCCCGCCTTTTCTTTTGTTCACCGAGACGAATCGATCGGCGGATGTGGAGCGATATTCCCCAGGTACCGGTGCTATCTATTGTGCACGCCATTCCAGCCGGATTTCCAACTATCAAGCGACAAAAACTGTTTACAACTCTTGGGTTTGTTGTCGGATGATACCGCAAAGGGTCTGTGGGAAGATGGGCGTCCCAACAACCCGTCGATCGTTTACAAGACAACTTTCCTTTGTAGATACCACCCACTCTCAAATTTCTTCTTTCTTAATCAAAGATTCTGCCACAAATAGGCTGTTCCTCCTCTCCATTTCCCCGAGATTGCAATTCGGTATAATGTACACTCTACATCTGCAACAGTGAAGGTCACCGGTATTCAGTGAAAATTCGCTGTTTCCCCCCTGCAAAATTGCTCCACTGAATGAAATCAGTGGAGCAATTTTGTAGGGGAAATAGCGACTTTTCACTGTTTCAGATTTAGAGTGTATGCCTCTGTTTGACTTATCGTTTCACTTTAAGCGCATCTTCTGAACGAAGTTACTTTGCTCACATACCAGAATTGATTTCATATTTGCTTTTTCTGTGATTGGTCGCGAGAATTCTCTCTTCAGAACATGACCCCCGACAAAGCAAGAAACCTTTCGAAAAAGAGCGGACGTCTGGATGTTGGCTTGTTTCGACTACTTAGACATTTCCATGCGTGACTCCACAACCCTCGAACTACCCTCGTCGCGATAGCATCTAAGATGTGTCGGACAAAAAAGCAGCCCATCTTGACTCCATTAAGGGCGACACCCGCCCTAATCCGACTAGATCACAATGCAAACTTGCATAAAATTGGGCTTATCCGCTCTCACTCGAATTGAGACATTATAACATATAGGACCTCTTTATCCGTAGGACATCTCGTTGGATGTAGCACGACAACAAAAGTGAGCTGGCGTGTGTAATGCACCCATCAATATAATTGCGAGAGTATACCGGGAACCCATTACAAGATTTCCGAATTAATGAGCGTATGCCCTTTCGGAAGCTTCGCTGCGATTGGCTGACGGAGTTTTTCCGAAGATCCGCTCTGCGATACCGACAATGTTCAGTATCGCTGGACACTCCATCACGACCATTTCTATGCGACCTACATCGATGTTCCCGACCCCGACCAATCAACTGGCGGTCACTGATGAATGCGATAATATCGGAAGTCGAATGACAAAAGCGATGCTTATTCCCCCCGAAAATTCAAAGGATTTTGTTAAAGCCGAGGTTTTTGATATGTGGACGCTGAAGTATTTCTTCAAATCATGTAGCACGGCTTAAAATGAAGAGAACAAATCCCAGAGTTTTCCTTTTAAATATTATTTCTCCCCTCATTATAACATATCCAGCTTTTCTTCTTTTTGTTTGATGAGCGATGAAAAGAGCTTAAGCAAAAAGTTTTAAGACAGAAGCTTTATGACACTGTACACATTCTCTAACTAAACAAGTTCGATAGAATACCCTCAGCAAAAAAAGAAAGAGACACCACCTACGCCTGTATACCATGTTGGAAGTTTCCTCATAACATTGCGCTCCTCGAAGTTCAAGCATTTTTTTTTGTTTTTACTAGTTTACTTCGTCTATAATGCTTATTGAGTTTTAATTTATAAGTGATAATTTATAAGCTTAATTTTGAAGACCATTTCCAGTTTATCCAATATCAATACAAAAAGAATATGTCCGCCGTACTTTCTCTTAACAAAAACTCTGATCAGATCTGGTGGCATCCATCAATAATGTTTCATAGTAATCGCCTCAACAGTACTCTCCCACACAGGTTTATTTCGAACAAGGCACGAAACAAAAGATCTGATCAGCCAAATAGCGTGTTATGGAGGCCTAATAAGATCGCTTTAATAAGTAGCCAAGGCCTAGTTGCGTGGTAGGCCCGATCATTCTGATCTCCATTGATCTATGTGTTGAGATACAATCACATCCGTCGTGGGGAAATTCCAAACCAATATGAACGCAAATCTTACAAAAAAAAATGGTGTCAATGATGAAACAAAACTTGCCGAGTTCTTGCCGCCTTGAAGAATCCTTTTTGTGCTTGTGTTAAGACTAATAATATTTTTACTTCCATACTCTTTCTCTGCGTTGGAATGACGAACCACAAAAGATTAAACCACCAATTATTCTTTCCTTGCGTCTCTAATTAGGAAGGTTTTCCGTAATCGTTGCGTTTCTCTAAAACACTTAAATGGAATAGCTTCTTTCGAAGGTGAGGTGACAAAGTAATGAGAGTGGTGTGCCCAGTCGTCTCTTGCCGTCCGAAAAATGTGCCCGATAAAATGCTCAATTATTAGCTGAAATAAGGGCGAGAACTTAACAAAGGAAACCCATTAGAAATAATAATAATAGCCGCTTCGCGTGTGATTGTTGCAGGCGTGAAGGCTTTCACAAAAAAGCTGGAATCTCCTGGCCACTTCCCTCGGGAAAAAGGCATATCTGCGGACTGAGAAAGCGGTTTAGTGAATTGATGGGGAATTCAACCGAATGAGGGAAGTGCAGCAGAATGTCTATACCAGAAGAAAATGGTATACTGTGCATACGTTTTTCTCTTTTCCATCAGGACAAAATTTAATTCAGCGAGTGAGTAAATGCTCACGTGGAATGTCACTCACTTTGACTGCCGAAGCTGGAAATGACTTACAACAGTATCGGACAAACGTGCACAAAATCCCCGAAAAAACTTCGAGTTCATATAAAATTTCAGCAGGCAACTAGATCTGATTCATGACGACGCTTGTTTTTGATGCAAGTTATTGACATGATCGCTATGATTGAATAACTTACGTTTATTCAATTTATTGAATTGCGGTACCGCAATGACAATGTAAAAAGATTGAGGGTACAGCGTTCACAACATACATAGTATTATGATGCATCGAGAAATCTGAGGAAAACGTGGACTATCGAAAGTTTGGATATACCGAAGGTCCGCACTCTCGGATGTTTTAGAGTGGGTTTTTATTTTATTTTATTTTTTATTATTTTTTTTAATGTATATATATGCGGGTAATTTTCACCCTAACTGGCTATCCTTTGTACGAATCTAGATAGTGGATCGGATTGATGTTCTGTACGTATATGGGCACGATGCCGGATTTGGTTCATGAAGGTCTGGCCTGGCTTCTTCTCTGGATGTTTTTTAATACCGCTTTGTGCTAAAAGCGTAAGATTGGAGTGTTTTGTCTGGCGTTGGTTATTATCTCTATCGCGGCGAGAATAGTGCGAGTTGATGATATGGAATTATGAATATGGAGATACTTTTAATTTAAAGTGTGCGAGTGTCGATCTGCAAGCTCGAGTATTTTAACCGCAAAGATATCATTACTCTAGTTCTCCTTTTTTTGAGCTGCGAAAATGATTTCCTTTCTTCTCAAGTCGTATGTAATTAAAACTAATTAAATCATTGCGGTACTTTATAAAGGCGATTAACTTCCAAGCTCCCGAAAAAAATGGGTTTGCTAGTTCATAAGATTTTGATTTCTTTTTAATAGGAATATCAGAGGACTATAAGTTTGACTGCATGTTGATAACTAACACAATCGACTCAATTAGAAAAGCTAATTACGATTGTGGTATAGCAATAGGG
>Ga0058701_10004847_pt1 | contig 11012 bp, 9 predicted proteins | sample AgamicOrMae_FD_97039 | JGI IMG/M metagenome (GOLD analysis project Ga0058701, IMG submission 97039) | Agave microbial communities from Guanajuato, Mexico - Or.Ma.e | ecosystem: Host-associated > Plants > Phyllosphere > Phylloplane/Leaf | place: Guanajuato, Mexico | collected 2012-06-04 | reverse complement strand
GTCGGGAGGTAGTGCCTGGATACACCCCATCCCGTCTGATCTGGGAAGTTAAGCAGGCCTTAGTAGCATGTGAGTAGTATCACATGTGAACCATGGGTAGAATCCTTTTTTATTTCATGTTTCTCCGTGGCTGGCGAGGTGTTACCTCGCAACCTAATACATTTAATTTCGTCTTACTTACCTAATACATTTTAAATGTGGCAATCGGGGCAATAGATACTCCCTTAAAAAAAGTAATTAATGAAAAGCAAACTATATTTCGAGATTTGAGGTGTTGCAAAAAAAAAAAAAATTGCCAGAAATCTACTACGATGTAACCTTCTTTTGTACCTTTCCAATTCCTTGATATGAATATAAATGGTTTGAGTAACCAAGCCACGATTTCTTAACCGAAAAGGATTAATTGAAAAGCTAGTTAAAAGCTTGGATTAACTCCATGTTTTTCCGTTTCGTCGAAACCGCGTTTCAGTTGTTGTCCGTTTTGCTCTAGTTACGCACGTTGTCTTTAATTCCTGGACTTCTTTGGCGAAGTGAGGTGCGTTCTTAATGAATTTATTGAAACCTCACAATTGACTTTAGGAGGTGATTAAAAAAATACCTTAGTTGGAGATGTTGCGGTGAAAGTCAAGCTGCAGGAGCAACTGTTGGATCAAGTCGCCGTCTTGTAAAGCTTTACTTTATTAACTTGTGTCATTAATGGTACCTCTATGATAGTTACCGGATCAGTGTGTGCGCACGTGCGATCAACTTGATTACGCTAATTCAGACCGGCACAATCAAAATTCGGTGTAACATTATTCCAAAGCAAATTATGATTAAGTTGAATGTAGTATTAGAAAATTGTGCTCGCTGTATCATGTAGCATAACAGATTATAAAGCGAAATTAGGTGCACTGTAGATGGTTCTCTTCCTCGGAAACATACTCAGTCCGTCGTCCTGTACAATTAACGATCATATTTCCATTTACTCTTTTATTATCTTTCACTTTATTATGTTTATTAATTCGTGGAGTTAAATCCGCCTCTAAAAATGACGATGCCAAAACATGAGTTAGGTAAAATGGACGAATAAATAAGATCAATCAATCAAAGCCATGTGGACTGGCTATATAGCACATTTTCATTTTATATCATGTAAGTTTGTGTAATATGCGATGAAATTTTACTACCCGTGTTTTGTTTACATAGTGCATTTTACTATAATCAAAAATCATCTCTCGAATTATGATATCCATATGTTGTCTAAATGAAAAACAAATGTAATGTAACAATTTATGGCGTGGTGATATTTATGCATCTGTGTACGGATACTAGGCCTCTAGGCGTACTCTTCACGGAACTGCTGTCGCCTAAAAATAACCAAAAATAAAAGGTTTTGACTGAGGCATCGATTTGTCTGCAGTGAATTAAGTTGGCCCTTTGACCTACAAAATGAATGAATACTTTGATGAATAGCGTACCCTCGTATCACAGTTAACATAGACGCATTGTAAGGTACAATGTCACTGCTTAGCTCGTCTATAATCTGTAGTTAGCACAGTGGTAAGAAAAAAAAATGGAAGAAAAAATCTTCATGACGAATATTCTGTCTGTCAGCAGGGCATTGACTAATAGGTACATACCATAATATCTGTTTTGTTGGATGAACAACAATTTAGCGAAAGTGCAACGCAGGTACCAGATAGATTTCTGGGCTATCATTAATAAGGGACCTCCAACCTTTTATCCTTTTTTATTTAAGTAGAAACAAAGGTTGGTAACGGTTTGTTGAAAACAAGGTCATCCGTGTTTGAGCGTCTTCAGACGAAAGAAATTCAATTCCGTTTGTGCTAGAAAATTAACTCGCACTTTTCAGTAGATGGCATGAAGTCTTTCGTGTCTCAGTAAAATTCGTAAAAATAATATTTGAGAGGTCTGGTTTCTGTGTGTGTCTAAGGAACGTTTTTTATGTAGAGATTTAAGTTGCATTGAAGATCTCCAATTGCTAAAAGTTTGCGAGTGAATAGACTTAGCGTTCAACAAACAAAATAACTTAGTTAAGAAGTATTTGAAAAGTTGGATTACCGCCTGGCGAATAATCGTCATAGTCAAGCATATCTAACTCAAAAACGTCAAAATAATCAAATATTATTTAGCGGCATTGTTGTAACTTGCACTCACGCACTAAACAGTCTACATTTTTAAAAAAATGGTTAAAAAAAAAACATGTTTGTGTTTTATTTTTAATGCCGGAGCAAACAGCATCAAAACGTAACTTTTCGTAATAAACATTTTAAAGCTGCAAATCTTCATTTTACTCGAATATTTGTAGTTTATTTCATTTATAAAAAATTCTAACGTCGAAAAATAGAGGCGGGAAAATTTGAATAAGAGGTTCCTGGTCTTGTAGTAAACGGACTACAATTTACACATGTTTAGTCATTGAATGAGAAGGAACGAATGTCGTCAAGTTGAACAATCTAAGGAAGTTTGGCCCCGTGCCTCCTGCCTGAGGGTCTCCATGAGTCGTAAATTTTTCATATCTGTGCGAGGAGCACTCGAGATATCGAACTCCGGACCGCTGCGCGCGCTGCGTTGCGGCCGGCGCGGCGGCAAGTCTCCTTATCAGCCGAGCAGATGACTCACCTCTCTAGATCCTTATCGCTGTTCCCATGTGGAGACTTGGCTGTCACCTCAACGAAAGGCTCTTCTTATCAGGATAAACGATAGCCGCGTAAGACGGCTAATTATCTCAATTTCGACTGCGCGATTTTTGAATTTGCCTGGAAAAGTGACTGGAATGTATCGAGGGTTGAATTTTCGACCTCTTGTGTTCTATCTTTCATGCTCTGTACAGCGAGGAGTTATCACCCGTGCCATTTCATAGGGCTTACTTGTTTTGCGGCTTTGCAAGGCTATTGCGTTCTTCTTTAACGGCTATTCCACCGCTATTCGCAGGTGTCACAATTCTCATGGTCCTACCTCTCAAAAACAGGCCACTCACCATCAAGTGCGGGAAACAATGTTTGAAATCTTCAAACTGGTCGGATGATATCTCGCTACCGTTCTTGAATGCTGGAGCACAAAAAAATCCTAGCCTATGAAACAGCTGAACAGAGTTAGCATCATAAAAACTTTCATTGCTTTTTTACAAGTAAAATAAGAGGATGAAGATCTCATCACTAGGTATAAATTAAGCAAGTGAACATTAATTACAGCTTTTTGTTTGCCTATCGTGAATGTAACTTGATCGTTGCTCCAGCAGGATATTTTCAGACGTTTTTATGTAGGAAAAACTCTACTAGTTAAATGTGTGCCTAGATTAGTTGGAAGGACTGGGAGACTTGAACGCCCGAACTCTCGGCCGTCAGGACCAACGTATCTCTCTTTTTATTCTACTTTTAAAAAGGTCTTTGTTGACGTTATTGTTAAATTTACGCCCGTTTATTGTGACAATGACTGTTGGTAGCACTGAGCTTACGTTCTATTTAGTTTTTTTATGAACCGCAGCGTCTTGTGTTCCTCAGTTTGAAACCGTTCTGTTAGCACTCTAAATTTGAATCAGTGAGTGTTTCAGAGATTCATTGAAAATTCACTGAATCTCAGAGACTGTCACTGATGCAAATTTAGAGTGAGCATTTTTAGCGTTTTTCTCAATGATGTTGTTTCCCAGCGCTTGTTGTGTTCGTTGTCGTGAGATGGACGGTTCACGGAAAAAAAGGTTTTGTTATACCAACAAAGTCATTTGTTAAAATAGGGATAACAAAAATATTTTTTTACAACAGCTAAATGTTTAGTTCTATCAACAAAACGTTTGGTTGCTGACGCAAAATTTTTGGTTGCAGCAACAAAAAATTTATTTGTTGCTCCTAATTTTGTTGCCGCAACAAAACCATTTTTTTCCGTGTTGTAGCCACCGCGGTTGTCACCAGATGGTTGTTGCTGCGCTGGTCTCAACGTGAGAGCCCATTATCATCGGGAATGTGATCGATTTAATGTGGAAAGGCGTGAAACCGCTTTGCAGATGTGTTGATGTAACAGCTACTTGTTTCAACTTGCGGCAAGTACAGCAATCTCGTTTAGCGGTCACTCTGCGCTCTTCCAGCCACAAAACCATTTTCCGTGCTGATTTGCTGCGTGTTGCGTATTTATATCGATACACTGCGAGGATCGATCTACAGACATCCTCACACTCTTCAAGCGCTCACCGAGTACCTATTTTCGCTGCAATACTGATGGAAAATTCATACTGAATCTCACGGCCATAAATTCGCGAGAATGCATACAGAAAAGTATCGTCTTTTTATCGTATTGAAGAAATTAAAATTTAGTAAATTATTGATGAGAGAATTCAGGAACGATATGAGCTGGAAATATTCAGGAAAAAGAAATAAATTATATCGTGAAAAATTTCCGAAATTTTTAGGGAATTCACATTTGTATCGCACCCTATTGAGGTAGGAAACAAAGGGTCGTTGAAATTTCTATAATCTTAAATTTTTCAGAAAAAATGTTTTTCTCTTTTCTTTTTAATTTAGTGGTTTGAGTTAGTTTAATGTGGAATCGTCCAGTTTCATGGTGGTGTTGTGTAAAAGATTTTAAATACAAGCGGAATACGGTAAAGGAAATTTTAGCATTGCTAACTTTGCACGCTAAAACAATTAGTAGTGAAAATTCGCTTTAGGAGTGAAAATTCATTCCGGAATATTGAAAAGTTAGCCACTTATTTGCTAGTGGACCACATTTTACTATAGGAGTGAACTTTGCTCATAAAGCAATTTTTACTGCTATTTTTTTTAGCGTGTGGTATTTTTACACACAAAAAGAAAAATAAGAGCAGAGATGTGTTTAAAACACTAAACGCCTATAAATGCAGTTCCCTTTTTTATGGTAAATGAGGAAACTTATCGTCATCTGAAATTTGCAGGAAAAAAATGGTTTTCTTTGGAGCATATTCCCCGTGAATGATTAGAAAGAATATTGAGACAAATTAGGGGTGGAGGAACAGTTGGAAAAATGGAGTAAAAAGCCCGTCCGTCCCCGCCCCTCCCCGCCCCCTCACGGCCGCAGGTAAGCCAAACAAAGAAGAGCGCAATATGGTCCTTTGTGCTCCACTAGTTGTGGCCGCCCTTCGACGTGTGTGACGTCACAGCAGCCGTCTACCTGCCCGCAGTTCGTAGACCTAGACCCTCTGGTCGCGGGGTCTGAACCCCCGGGCCGGGGTCAAAGACCCCCAGCCGACGTAACACGGCCCAGCAGGTGGATCCCAAGTCCCCAGTTGTTGCGTAAACTGCGAGTTAACCCGTTGAAATGTCGGCCGTGAGTCCCAACGCCAAACAAACCCAGTAGGAGCGCGGTGCGATGCAAACTGTCACCGGAGTCCCCGCGTGCCGCTCTCGCCTCGCCAATCGCCCTCAGGGTACTTAAAGCTAGCTGCTCTCGGCGTTTTAATCTCAAGTATTATTTAAGTATTTTTTCCTTTTTTTTTTCAATGAAAATGCTCTGATAGAAATTTTTTGTTCCATACCGTGGTCGATTGACAGCTTTCAGACATTCACAACGACATAGCAAACAAGTACTTGGAAATATTTCAAAAATTCAAACTTTTTCTGTCAAAAAATATCTACGTTTTTTTTTACCTTTTTATTTAAAAAAATGATAAAAAATATTTTTAAACCATTTTTTTTTAAACATTCGTAGTATTGAAATTGCATAAGAGAGATACGGAAACATTTGCTCTGAAACTCACAGAAATGTTTTTTGACGCCAAGAATTTTTTTCTTGATAAAGTGACAAATTGTTATTTATTTATTCTTTTTCTTTTGGCGCAATTTTTTTTGGCAGAATTTTTTCTTGCAGTGAGGAAAATTTTCTTGTAACAAAAACAATCTTTCTGCAAGAAAAAAATTCTATTATCAATTTATTATATTGTATTCGATTTCTGTTACATAATTCACTATCAAGAAAAAAAATGTTGGCATCATAAATCATTTCTGTAGGATTAAAATCGACTTTCAGAACCTTTTTTAAAATTTAACTTTTATATAGATTTTTGTTTACTTCTTTCACGTATTTAAAACATTTGCTTTAGACATCGCATATGTTCATTTAACGCTTGATATCGACTTACGTTGATCGCTAAATAGATAATTTGATGTTCGTCAGATACGCCAAACGTAACTGCACATTTTTTTTCCACGAGTCGGAGTGGACATTTTGGCATTTTCCAAAGTGGAACATTGCTCCGTGTGTATTAAGGCTTTTCGCCACGCCAATCCAACCATGAATGGTATTCCCACGTGTTTTGTTAAGTCCAAGTCGCGTCTTTTTGGCGTTCGTGCATCGACGTCACTGCTTCTTGTATCGCCGAGCGGCGCCGAGCGGCGCCGAGCCGAAATATTGAATCCTCTCGGCGCCTTTCCTCTCTCTGTCTGGCCTCATGTGAGATGCGACTGGACTGTCACGTGGACGTCGCCAGTCGCTCCGCTCCGACACAAATTCGTTTTGCATACTCTTTTTTTTCAATCCTTTCGAGACCTCAAACAAATTAGTTCCTTCAAGCTATATTTCTTTGCAAACCGAAAATCAAAGATTCTCATCGGTACATGAAATGTACGTGTACTCAGCTCGCGTACGAACGTATTTCTTAGAATTTGGCTTTATTGCCCTAAAAATCATCAAAAACCAAGAATATCCTGCTCAAAATATTTTAGAATTAAATTATTTGGTCAGTATTTTTTTTTATTGATATTTACTTTGAATTTTCACAGTACATGTTTTTATTTTTCTTTTTTTTCGGATTTAAATTTGGTGCATGTTTAGATTTTTTGGTAAGTAATGTGGGCAAGTCCTGTTTGGACTGAAACTCGCTCGGTCGTGGCTTTGTATTGCATCAACACTACAAAAGTGTGTTAATTTCGGAACGTTTATGAAAAGAATTTGTGAAGTGTGATCGCTACTTTTAATGCAGATCGCACAAACCTAGAAGTGGAGGAAACGCACTCTTTCACTTATTCTCTCGTCCATTATTTGAAAAGTAGTCTAAACGAAATGATTTGTGCAATACAATGTTATTATGAATCGTAATATATCGTATCTCATAATAAATCGTATCTTATAGAAAAGGAAGCCATGAATTTTTAGTTTCTGGTGTTAACAAAACGACAAGTTATTAGCGCTGAAAAATAATGATATTTGAAAGTTTTTATAACTTTTTCTTTAAAAAAATTATTCCTTTAGCAATTGATTAATTTTTGGGAAAACAGAAAATGTATCGAGGGAAAATCGATTGCGGTTTTAAAGATTAACTTTATGATCTAATTACGATGCATTTTGTTTTCATAGCCATTATTTCAGCGTTTCCTCGCCTGATTTCTGATCTAGGTTATTTAGTGTTGTTCATTCTTCCAAATTTTTAATGTCGCGGCGAATTAAAACGATGTTTACGGAAGTCTCAATTATTTTATGAATAGAGATTTGCATAAAACGCAAGGAAAACGTTTAATATCTCGGATGAATGTGAGGGGAATCTAACAAGAGGTACCCTCCCCCCCCCGCTATAGTCATACAGCCCAAATAAGCCTTAGTGATCACAATTGTATGTTTTGGAAACCTCAAAAAAATGGCCATGAATAGAAAAGTATTTATGTCGACTGAACAGACGACGCTTTGCGTGTACCGATATACGCAGAGTATTTCGTAACGCATGTGGCTGTAAGGTAATAAAATATGCGTCTGGATGCATCTCAGCAACAGGTATCAAATTGACAATATCAAAGCAGTATGCGCTAATTTTAAAGTAATTACCCAGATTTCCCCTCCGGTGAGAGTAGAATCAAAGGACCAAAGTTAGCACGACTACTCGACTGGAATGATCGCGGCAGAGTACCCTCATAAAATACCGTTCAATGGGACCTGTACTCATCTCAAGTATACGTGTAATATACCAAACCTCGATTACAGCCAGTCTTCCACATGAATCATTGTTGCTCTGGCACTTGCTACTTGCCGTGTTTCATTTCGATCACCGCGCCGGGCCGTTCCTATCATTCCGGAACATCTTGTAACCGCTGCTCGATCACAAAAAAATTACTCACCTAATATATACCTTGTAATGAACAAGCGGGTTATCATTTATTATTTGAGAAAGTAAAGACTGGACAGTTCCGATGTCAATATGCGTGAGAAGCGGATCACTGCCAGAATTGATGCCGATAAATAGCCATTGATAGGTATTTTGCAGCTACCGTGGTACGCTCATTATCTTTGCATAATCACCGCCCCCTTGACGCACAGCTCTTTTCAGCTCACAAAAGCGCGCCAACTTGCAAAACGTTTATCTCTTTCTCGCGTTTTTATTAGGACTTAATTTCGGAATCCTTTCATGAAGTTTATTCAAACGAAACCTAATGTAAAGTCACCTAGCTTGGCATTGCTCATCGAAACCTCGTTGCTAACCTCGTCGAACTCAACCTTAGTACGTACTTAAATTAGGGAGTGTCTATTGACCCGACTGCCCCATTTAAAATGTATTAGGTTGGGTTCCGTGCGTTCAAGTCACCTCCCATGTAAAATGCATTAGGTTGGTTACGTGCGTTCAAGTTTACCAATGTATTAATGCATGTCGGGTAAATAGCAACAACTAACCCACCCGTGTCCGACTAATCTAGCCCAACCAGTAGGCGTAATGCTAATTTTTTGCTCGCATCGACTTTTACTTCTATGTTCGTAGAACGAATGGAAGTCTTGGAATACCGTCAAAAATTCGAAGTTGAGCTGACATTGTGAGCACGCTTTCTGCATGACTACTATCACTGAAACGCCTTTCAGTGACTTATTGTTCCTTTGTCTTTGCAAATAATTATTTCGGAAAGTAGTTTTATCCGTCGCTTCATTTACCTTCAATCTTAAAAATTGTACCCGCGACAAAATTAGCCTTCCCCGAATCGAGGACCTGTAATAATGTTTTTTTCTTCATTCCGTGTATACCACAAACTGTTTACGCTCGTTTAATGCGGACAAAGCGGTCTATTATGCAAATTAGTGTGGGTAAAGTCGGCAGAGATAATTTGGGGGATTGGACTAGACTCCTGCCATTATAGTTCGCGATTGTTTGCATATTTTTTGCGGGCGTCCTGCGTTTTAAATAAATTAAAACACTGTTGTTGTTTTTGTGTTTGCCTAACCCAAAAACAAGCGTGTGTATATTCGGTGACATTTTTATTATTTCTGCTGTGATAGCGGAAGTGTCTTTCCGCGTGCAGACAAATTTGGATAACTATGTTTCTATTATGTGTGAAGTGTATCCTGTAGCAGGGCCCTATTTTTCTGTTCCAAAAACACCTGGAGCGCTGGAAGGTTTTTTTCGAACTTCCGTATCTTGAATGCTACTGGGCTCGTCTTCCGGTTTGGGTTCCTCTGGACCGAAGAGACTCGGCAGCTCCCAAATCGCTCGCGTCTTTCCCGATGGGCTGATCTGAGCTAGGCGAGCCTAGAGCCCTTTCGGCCTCGGCCGGCACCAGCGCTGGATCAAAATACACACTCACTATGCTCACTCACTCCAGCACGGTTTTTTCCTCCCCTCTTTTTAGCTTCCCCTCCCTATCTTATCTGTGGCACTTTTCCCTTGGTTTTTTTAGGTTGCGAGGGTTTAGGGGAATGCTTGACAAGCGCTCAGAGGGGTTGAGCGGGGAGGGGGGAGGCTAGCCGCGGGTCCACGCCGGCCACAGTCCCCGTGTGCTGGCGCGGCGTTGAGCTAAGCGGCGAGTGAGACAGGACTGTGGATCTGCCTATCCCCTCCCCTCCCGTGCATCCGTGTGTCTCTGTCACTCCTGTAGCGCGCCTCCCCTCCCCTCCACACTTCCCCCTCCCCCCAAACACTTGGGCTCCAATCTTTTTTTTACAGACGTTACGAAGGCAGTGTGCGAGTGGACGCAGTAGCAGTAAGATCATTCTTTTTCCGAGCCTTTTTTTGACTCGGCCTTGTTGTGTTCGTGAGAGTTCTTTTTTGACGCGAGGGATGGTTGACTGTTTTCGAGTGTTGTGAGTGTTTGTGTGTTATGAGCTAAGCGACTGTGTCGCGGTTCGCTCGAATCGGAGTCGTCCCTCGCGAGTTGAATGTTATCCGTCGAACTGGGGACTTTAAGGTTTCATCACAGTGTCATGGAAGGAGCGACCATCGAGTACCGGGTCGCCCGAGGGGGGCTGCAGTTTCAGCACTCGCCCCTAGGGGGCACCATGGCCGACTGCGGGGGCCCGGGGAACCCCCAGCAAAGCGATTTTAGCCACCACAACGGCCACCACCCCGTTGAACCGGACGATATCAAATATGACATCAAGTCATGTTACAGCAATACGTCCACCCCTCCTACCCCTCTGGACGACGGTCCGTCGGAAACTAAGGTACGCACTTGCGCCTCTCACCGGCCCGGCCAGCGAGCCGCGGGCCGCGGGCACGTGGATGGAAATTAAAGTTCGCGGTCGGAGGCGCCGAGCTGCGCTGTTCTTTAACTGTTTTACTGAGATACGTCTCGTTGCAATTTTTCATGCCGCTTTTATGCGATTCTCACTGGAATCCGCGAAATGACGACTCTTAATGACTTGTCTTTCCACCTTCTCGTAATCTAATTAATATACCGATACCATCACACCCAAGGTCCCCTTAACCAATAACAGCCCAAAGTATTTGGAGCGAAATTTAGCTTGAGAGAAATTCGAAGGATTTTTCCCATTCAATTACGCAATTTTAAGCTTTGGAAAATGCCTAAACTATTTAATTTCAGGTTTCTAGAGGGGTGATATTTTTTAAATTGTGACAATACTGAACTGGAAAGATCCTCTAAAATAAATGTTTGTGTTTCCGAACGGCATCCCTGGACGGTGGTGGGAATTAAAGCAGATTAGTTCATATATCGTTTTTTACCTTTTAGGAGCATCATTTTATGAAAATTGTACCCAATCAATACTTTTAAAAAAGCTTTTTCTCCAATTAATTTCATGTATGTCTCGTTTAAAATTTGCAACGTTTCCTATAG
>Ga0058701_10004846_pt1 | contig 11014 bp, 10 predicted proteins | sample AgamicOrMae_FD_97039 | JGI IMG/M metagenome (GOLD analysis project Ga0058701, IMG submission 97039) | Agave microbial communities from Guanajuato, Mexico - Or.Ma.e | ecosystem: Host-associated > Plants > Phyllosphere > Phylloplane/Leaf | place: Guanajuato, Mexico | collected 2012-06-04 | reverse complement strand
GATATAGGTTGGGCTAGGTTGGATGCCTTTTGCCTCGTTCCGCTATCTCTCCGCTCGGCTTGACGACGGAGGGTAGCACCAAATTTAAACCAAAAGGTTGAAAACGCTACCTTAAAAAATTACAGTGTATACACTCTTTCACGAGCAAGAGATGTAGAACAATACACATTGTGTATGTTTTCCTACGGTACCACTTGTGTTTCTCACTGGTTAAGGATGTTTGATCGCTTCAGATAAGTCACGTTCAGTTTAGAACTTTGCAACCAATGTAGGCAAATCCAAAAAGCAATAAAAGTCATTTCCTTTGCGTAAATAAATCGTCTCAATTGAAGTCCGACCGAAAATCAAAATTCTTTGAATTTTATTCAAACGGAAGTGTTGCTGATTTGATGGCTCATTTTTGCGCTCAAACGCGTTGTCTACCAGAGGTTTTTGTGCAATATTTCTGTTACATGAATGATGAGGAATGAATAATTTCGCTTTGTGTGTTGAAAAGAACTTGTTCAACAACAGAGGATGTTTCTTTAACTTTTTGGCTATTTTTCCCACAAAACGCTAAATACTGGTATTTTTAGATTCACGTCGGGACACCGTGTAAAATTCGCCAACTTTAGCTACTCAAAATTAAATCACTCCGGTAACCGGGTCCAAAATTTTAACCAACCAGCAGGACCATGTGAGCTGTGAGACTTTTAACGACTGAAACCGGTGATGGTCAAAGCGATCAAACAATTATAAACCTTCCACTGTATTATAACGACTACTGCTTAGGTTAAATGGGAAAGAATACGAATTTTCAAAAAACACTTTCATTTAAAAAAGCCCAGAAAACAATTACGAACCCCACAAACCGCACACCGATTCGATCATCCGATCGCTAGGAAATCGCGGTTGAAGTCGCTATTACATCACACCTCATACCCAATCGTTATGAGTAACGTCGTAGGCAAGTTTTCATTAATTTCTGAGCTCTTTATATTAATAGTGTTCTTGACAGTTTTTAAAATTTCACATTCTACCCTATTAACCTAAAAGTTAGGTAAGATATCTTGCGCTTTGCTTCCATCAGCTGTCGCCAAGTTGGATGCCGCTTACTTCTCCGCAGCAAAGGCTGCTACCAAGACGTAAATGGCATCGAGCTCATGGCCAAATACAGAGTGCCACGCTCCACTGTCTCTCCGCTCGGCTTGTTGACCACACGAACTACACACAAAAATTGCACCTTTCATTTACATCGTGTAATTTCATCCTACTTAATCCGACATATGATCCTCGTTGGACAAGACAAACCTCGTTAATTCCCTGGCGGGAAAAGAACAGCCCGCAATTTAAATATTCTGTTTCGTGGTAACAAGTACCAAACGCGCGTGTCTTACGTCCCTGCAATTCCAGTTAATCACCAGTTTTTCTTTTCCGAAACAAAACAGATGGAGAGCCGTTGGTGTCTTGAAATATATCCTCTCATAGCTCCTTCTTTTTCCCGCAGGGTAATTATCTTTGGTGGATTAAATGAATGACGAAACGAACTTTTCAAAGAGAAAGAAATGGAAAGAGCGCTTGTTGCTGGAAGTCCGGCCGCTTAATTAAGCGATCTCTAAGCTTCTTAGTTTAACGCCTACATGCTTAAGTATTTAGCTTCCGAGAAATCGCTCAAAGTACTTTTGAGTTGCGCTTGGACTTAACACTTGTCATTAATGACTTCGCGAGTTTTCGAGATCTCGATTACACAATGACCACTTTTGGGGTATTACTAACTCATTAATTTAGTAATTCACTTTCTTAAAACGCCTTGAAAATATTTGAAGGAATATTAAATTTTCTTCTGACCGCATGCCTCTGTTACAACTGAACAACAAAGAGTCACGATGAAAATGAGAGAGTACTATCATAGACAGAACCTCCCCACCTTTAACCACTTGGATATCGGTGCGTTGCGGTTGCCTGCCTTAGCTCAGAATCGGGCAGGTGATTGGCTGATGCTGAGCTAAGGTAGGCAACCGCAACGCACCCATGTCTAGGTGGTTGCACGGAGGAGGAACGTTTTTTTCTGGCTATGATACGTTGTCATTAAAATTAAAATGGCCCGGTAATTTTTTGTCTTCAAGAGAGTATAGAATCACAGAAAAGGGGTTTGGCGTTGAGTTAAAACAGTATCAGCAATAGTATAAGTTTACATTTAACTTACGAAAGCGTATCTTATTGAAAGAATATTTTAGATCGAAAAATTAATAACAGAAGTATTAAAAAAAAATCGAGTCACACAACATTTAGGTAGATGATTTAAAAACAGAATAGAGATAATTAGATAGACTTGTCAGGCATTCGTTAGAGGAAAACGGAAAGGACGCTTGTAGTATGCTATGTTTTCCTACGACCCCGAACCTTTATTATGAGTATTGCTTTAATTAAGACCTTTTCTACTACCCTCATTGAATCCTGCTGAGTTAAAATCAGCGCTCTTTCCCGGAACAGTCCAACTGATGATTTGAAGTTTTTCAAAAGGTTGAGGGTCAAAGCGCGGTCCAATCACGGGATAAATAGAAGTTCAGAATTATAGCACAGCTAGTTTAAGTTACTTCTTCCGTAGTTTCCTCAAATATTCAAGTAAGCACCACCATAACTAAACACTTGTCTCTTTCACTTTGTTACTCTGTAATTATAAAAGGTGGATTATTATACCTTAAACGATTTCGCATAGGTCACCAAGCCAAGAGAAAAGATAACTGAGCAAGACTAGAGTAGGGAGCCTCATAGGGAGAGAGGCGTCAACTGCCACGTCATTCTTGCATCCCACCAATCAGCGTTGCTGTTTTCGTGAATCCCACAAATCAGCGCACACCGCGGGAGTAAGTTGTCGCCTCTCTCCCTATGAGGCTCTCTAAGCGAGACACTATCCATGAAACATAACATAGATATCATACCTGATCATCACTTCTTGGTAGCAGATGCCGCCAAGTCTGCTGAAAGAATTTTTTCAGAGGTAATATTTTGTAATGATGTCCCACCCAATGTTCAACCTTTCATTACGTCATGTGGTAGTAAATACTGACATACAAACGCGTAACGTTAGGTTAGCCTACCTCAGGTTAACCTTAGCTTAGTAAAGGCTACATTGGATAGGTTAACTAGTTAAGACATCCTTGGCGAGTTTAACTTATGTTCATTTAATTAGGCTGTCAACGCGGGTGCAAGTTCGGCCGCTCGCCACCAGATGACGCTGCTAAGAAAACGATGCAACATGGCGGCAATGCGGCCGCCACATTGCCGCCATGTCGTATCCTTATACTAGCAGCGTCCTCTGGTGACGAGCGGCCGAAATAGCGTCTGCCTTGAAAGCCTCATAAACGTAGGTTACGTGCCGTGTGTCTCGCTTCAATGTCACTCCGCTCACTTGTCGCCAAGTCAAGTCTAATTTCTCTTCTTAACGGCATAAGTTTGCCATTAAGAGGCCAGCGGCATCATATTAAGTGACGATACGTTAAGTTAGGTTAGCTTTTTTGCCTTGGTCCGCTACCGCTCCGTTCGGTTTGGCGGTAGAATGTGGTAGAAATGACATTCTTTTAGATTCGCAGTGTATTATAGTCTTCCTACGCTAAACAAATAACATCGCATTCAGATTGTTTAGCCTTGAAAAGATAATGCCGCCGCCGCCAGTCAAAGAGAAACCCCTTCGTCCGCTCCGCATCATGTATTCCGGCTAAAACGAACAAATTCCCATTGACGGCGGGGCGTTGCGGCGCGTCGCCGCGAGAGGGCGCCAAGGTCAGCCTCTCCATATATCAGCTACTGCACCAATCCATCAAGGGCTGAGGGGAAGCGCCCGTTGTCCTGAGCCGACTGGCATGGCGTCCGCGTGCGAAAGATCTTATTCGAAAAGTCCTAATTATGAGTCTTAATGACCACGGGGAAGCAAAGGGCAGAATGATTTACCCACAGAATAAGTATTCGCGGGGAACACAGAGCAATATGGTGGTTAGGCGTTTGGAAAGAGAATTTTCTGGAGAAAAAATGGTGGTTGCCCTCGAAAATCGTCGTCTTTCAGGACGAGATCGGCAATTTTCGTGCTTCTAAGGACACCTGGTCTTTCTTGATGTTTGTTAGTCGTAATAGGACGAGATCGGAAGTGGGGTTCTTGACCAATTTTTATCAAGATAGTCATCAAGAAAGAGCTCAAATAATGAAAAAGAAAAGTCACGAGCTGCACCTTGGTAAAACCAGCCGATCGCACGGAAACCAAGTTCAAAATTGCCTGCGTCGTCATAGAATCAGTGGAGCTGAGCCAAATTTACGGATTCTATGACGTCACAGGCAACTTTGAACTCGGTTTCCGGGCGATCGGTTGATTGTTTCTGGGTCGAGCGTCTGACTTTTCTTTGACATTTTTTGAGCTCTTTCTGATGGCAATCTTGGCAAAAAATTTTCAGGTACCCCATTACCGCATCTCTCCCTAAAACCTGACCTTTCCCGACCATTAGTAGGACGATGTCGGAAATGTCCGCTTTTCTCCTGACACCCGATCTTTCCCGAAGTATATTAGCAGGAGAAGATCGGGAATTTCCGAACCTGTCCAGATGAGCGGTCTATGTCGAATTCAACTGGACGGGCGAGAGAATATGCAATGCATTTTCGTAGAGGCCGCTTGGCCGCCTACCTGTACTTGCCTTAGCGTGCGGCCCAACGCACTTGAAAAAAGGCAGTAGATGACTGGATTTGCAGCCGAGTTGAGCGGAGCCAAACTCTGAATAAACGTTGCCACCGCCATCATGTTTTGCGTCTTAGGGATGTAGCCGTATACTTGCAGAAGGTCAAACACAATGTAAGGACTCCAACATAACACGAAAACTGCGAACAAACAAGAGGAATATCCAAGTTACACACATGCACCAATATCACCGAGTCACTCTAAAATTAACCCATCCTAAACGTAACCAATCATCAGCTTTATCCAAGCCTAACCTCAGCAAAATGAACAAAATCTAACCGAAGCTAACCGATACTAACCTCAACTAATATATTAGCAGGACGCGGTCATCAATGTAAATCAGGTCCAAGCTACGGACTTAATCTTACCTCCCGGAACCGACCTCCCGAAGTGACTACACAAACCCATATCTACTTGACGTTGTCGCATAATCAGCTCATAAGAAAAGCATCTAAAGCGAAGAATACTTCAAAGCGCCCTCCGTTCCCATGGTGCATTCTAAGATTAATTAACGAGTTCACTTGAAAAGTGGGTCAATTCATAAGAGTCGATCTTTCTGGATATTGGAATCGGAGTGTTGTTAGTCTTGGTGAAAAGTGGAGTTTCCCGATGAAGAGGAAGTGTTTTTTCCGGGGAGGGGGCCCAGGCAAGAGCATCCGGATCCGGCCGGCGGGACTGCCCGGAAAAAGAGGGAAAAGCTTGAATGGCGGGGGAGGGAGGGGGAAGGAACCATACTAACCCGACCATCGAACCCGAGCAAAGGAATCGAAATGATGTCCTTGCTCGAACAAAGCGCCTCCAAGGAGCGCAAGGATTAAAAAAAGAATCAAATGGAGCTGTAATACATGTCCTCCTTACGCGGATATCAGCGTTATGAACTTAAGGCCAGGTTGCATATGCAGATATTTGAGAGGTTAGATTTTCCACTAGTCCCGCGTAGCGTTGCCGCGAAGGGGAGTGACAAAACTGATATTGTTTATAAGGCATTTTAAATAGCGGTTATTAAGCCTGATGAAGCTTGCTTCTCGGCGGTTGTTAATGGCTCTGTAAAGCGGCTTTAAAGGGTTGGCGATACCCGAGCGGAGCGGTATCGAAGCGAGGCACAAGATCCATAACCTAACCTCACGGTCAAACACGCGGTCGAGACGCGGGATAAACTTCCTACACAACAATCTCTGAAGGGCAGGAAAAACAAAAACAAAAAAACTCTAAAACATTCCAAGTTAGTCTTGAGAAATACGTCGTCAAACAAATAACACTTGGCTTGAAAATAAGCTAAAAAATAAATCTTCTGAAAACTAGAACTTTTTGACAGTTGCTGGATTTAAGGGAGTGAATGGGAGTCAAGTGGCGCTCAGATCAACAAACTCATTTCCTTCCCCATTTGAGAAGGCGAATGCAAAATAATAGCATTAAACGATTCAAATGAAGATGTTTGGATCACTTTACCAAAGTGATTTTCGTCCAAAGCCGTTCATTCCCTTTCCAGATATTTACAAGAGTACCAAAACCGGTTTGACTTGGCGTATCTGCCTCATAAAAATTTCTGCCATCGATTTCATAGCCATAATGATAATCAAAGTTGATGACGCTTTCTTCGCAATCGGTATAAAGTAGACTGAGTGCAAGGAAATAAAATCCAAAAAGAAGCTACTCGAAAATGCGCCAGCATTTTCGACGCATGTAATTGGTCACCAGCAAAAGAGATAAGCATGATTTTCGAAGAATTGCGATTTTAGCCTCAAAATCTCTCCTGATTACGGATTGAATTTAGAAAAAAACCTACTTTGAAAAGTTAAAAAATCTATATAATTAAAAAAAATAAAATAAAAAAGGGTGAGGACCGAACTTATAAATGCACGAAAAATAAAAAGTGGCAAAAGTCCATTTGCACACACACCTGTCCAATCAACGATCAGCTGGTGATTCAAATCGCACCAAAGCGCCGACTGGCGAAAATTAACGCCTCTCAGCTTCTTTATAAACGTTTAGTGTACCCATGTAAAACATATTTTTTCTAATAAAGTGGTAGGATTGATTTCATTAAAAAAATGGATTGATCTAAAAATAATTCATTTAGGTACACTATACTTCAGGCATAAGAGATATATCGACGGGAATTTTCCGTGTGGGAATTTTAAAAAGTGAACTTTTTAGTAACTCATTTTAAAAGTTTACGTTAATCACGTAACAAACACTGATTTCTGTTATTAACTATATTTTTAATCATAAAATTAATAAAAATATATATCTTTAAAAAACGCCTATTTTTACGGTAACGCGAGCAAATGCGGGCTCACTGAGCCAATTTGCTGGGGCAACATTTCCACCATCCAGTTAAGTCAATGGACTGCAAACAGTCGGACGAACGAAGCTCTTGTCCTTTTTTTTTCGCCGCATGCGTCCCGTGGTTCACTCGAGCTACCTCACAAGAAAAACAGAATAAGCGGTACTGCTAACATGATCTCGACATAATTTCGAGCGGTTAATTTCGTTAAATTACGGAGGTCACTATATAGAGCCTGGTTCCGAAATTGATTTTATCCAAGAATCCATGCATAATTTTAATGATTAATTATCGCATCAGAAAGGCACGTTAGCAGATTTGATCCTAAACAAAAATGAACTTACACACGAGCAATGTCTAAGAGTTGTATGAAATTAATGACATATGTTACAGTAGCATTTTTGGGCCTGACCTTTCTAAGGGATACACAAGTTCTACCATTGCTATATTTCATCAAGTGAATTACGTTACCACGGTAAAAACTAACCCCTCTTTTACCTATGAAGGAAAAACAGGGGAAGAGTGTAGGTTATCTCAAAGATATCCCTATGAATAACCGTATCAATGGAGAGCTCTCGACGAGACCTTTTCATGTGGTTGTTCATAGGTTTATCTTCGAAAATAACCGAATCACGCTCGACCCCTCTTTCCCCTTCAAATCTAAAGCAGGTTAGTGACTACGTACTAAACACAGGACTTGATTTTCAATGTGATCAAAGCTGTTTTTTTTTTATTGTAAGTCGATATTTTAGAAAACAAAGAACCGCTCAATCACGACAAGCAATTTTTTTCACGTCATTTTTTTTGTGCAAGGAGAAAAAATATTTTTATTTAAAAACAACACAAAGAAAACGGTCCCACTTTCAGACGCCGTAAAAATGCTGTAATCTTTTGACAAGTTGTAGACTTCGACAATGATCATTCTTAGGATAAACCTCACAGCTGGACAATAGTATCAACTTGAAATATGCTTTTGATTACTTTTGTCCATCAAAAGACAGCAGACTACCTGCAGGGAGATAATCCTTCTTCTTAAAGGGTTCTCTACGGTCCTCGACGTTTCTTGAATAGGAATCACTGGATCAAAGTACTGTACCAACACCACAGTAAGGTCAAAGGAAAGAGCCCCACAATAAATAATTCATTAACCTTTCAAAGGTCTGAAACTGAATAAATATGGCGCGAAACCGCTTTGCAAATCTAATTACTTTCTATTGTGTTGTGACTTAAATTTCATGGCGTATTAAGGGAAGTATTCAAATACTGTGTCATGAGCAGAGTTCTTCTGATTGATTATTGTGAAAGAAGAATCATGGTATTATTTTGTTGCTAGCTCCGGTAGAGGGTTATGCAACATTCCCTGTAAAGAAGACCAAATATCTTTTTTTCTTATCTTTTCCACGGACATTTGACGTTCTAAGAAATTAGATGTGAAAACTGAGTTCTCCTCAAAACATTTTATATATTAATGAAGAAAAAAAAATATCTAGGATTTTTTCTTTATGTTTTATTGAGCTACAAACGAGTTCAGAAAAAAGGTTTAACGAGTCGCAATTTTTAGATGTCTGAAAAATGGGTTTTTTATCTCTTGTTTTGAAGTGTAATTTGTATTCAGAATTTTTCAAAAATAAAACATAACTAGACAATCACAACCTAAAGATGTAAAACGTTAGAACACAGAAGTGTAGCTCAAACTTTCATCACATAGGTAAACTTGCTCCTTATTCTATCCAATTATTGCTATCATTGTCGAAGTCAAAAACTTGTCAAAAAAGTAGTTACTAACGAAGTTATATAGGGATATCCTTAAAAACGGTTACATGAACATTCGCGGAAATAAATTCTGCATCATTTCAGTTGAAAACCTCAAAGACTACAATGAAAGAACAAAACAACGAACAAAGTCCGTTTTTTCCTCCCTTGATTAGAAACCTTACAGTACATAGACAATATTGCTTAAAATACATAAGGGAAATATTAAAGCAAACAAACCAGCAAAAAAAATGGCAGCACACAAAAAACAAAAATAATACATCAACAAACCATGTTTTGATGCTGGGGACTACACTGCCTAAAGACTCGGAGAGGAAAGTATTCACCAATAATCTAACTTGACAACAAGGTGATGTGAGTGCTTTTTCGCCCCCCCCCCCCCAATGAACGGCTGTGACATTTTCATCCACCTTTTTCACTTTAACTCAAGTGAAGACTTAAGTGAGGGAACGAAGACTATGAAAACGAGGCAAATCACTCTTTTGTTTGAATTAAACGCCAAACAAATCAGCGGACTTCAAGCGGGGAGGATAATTTCAATACTTGAAAAGAATACAGGGAAGTTGGAATTGAGGAGGAACAAATGCGGAAGTCGAGTCGGATATTCGCATGGTTATTTTAAACAAAGCTTGCAGAGTACAGTATTCCGTAGTCACACAATTGGGAACGTCGATATCTATGTCGGGTACAGTTGGGATCAAAAGTAATGTTAGCTCTATACACGCGGTCCATATGATAGGCGATTCGACTTCTCGCATATACTGTACTATCAGTCCTAAAAGTATTTCCCAGTTCTGGTCGTGCAACCAGGCGGTGGCCTATGTATTTCACCATAAGGCGGAGCCTTCCAGCGCGACCGGAACCATACAATACCTTTTGGACTGAGTACTGTACACCTAGGTTATATGGCTGTATCACGTAAAAGAAACGGTCCCCTTATTTTTTCAGTGACGTGAAATTTCGGTTGGCAGCAACGTTTACACGGTGGGGGTACCGTTATGCGGTGTCTGATCTCCAGCTGACCAATCACCGCTTCCAGCCTCCCTCTCCTCGAGAGAAAATCAAGAGTTGCCAACCTTAATCCCAACAAATATTTTTACCTTCTCCAGGCTCTATTTTAGTAAATTACAATTATCTGTTGGATACCTCACTTTTACTGTACTTCTATCAACCGCTATTGAATCTAGGTACCCTCTCCTTCCCGAATGACGACAATCTTGACGACAAGCAGAGTTGACGGTTTCAGGATATATCGGCAGAAGTTGGCGGTTGTGGGATGTTCGTGGATTGGAGTACTTGGCAGCATGGCACGCTTTTCCCTTTTGCACAGTGAGAGCGATAGGAGCAAGATCCATCAGAGTTATGGAGTTTTTGCGAATCGATTTGCTCCCTAATCTCCGAATCGACGTTGTACAATACGCAACGCCTTCAACTTCGGCAATGAAAGGAATCAAGGATCTCGTTATAACGTTATTGACCGACTGGTGCGAGTACGATTGTTGTCGATTTCTTATCTTACGGGTAACTCTTATTTTTGATAGCAGTTATTTAAATTCTTGTCGGTAAAAGCTGTGACTTGAACGATGGCTGGCAGATCGTCACTCTCAGGTGATGACGGGATTGTTCAGAGCCATTGTTGCTATGGAAACGCGGGGGGAGTAAAACGGCTTGGAAAGCGTGAAGGTTTAGAAAACTGGCTTGGCTCAAATCTGTGTTGCCATAGGTACACAGAGGGAGAGAAGCGACGCAATATTACAAGTGGGAGAGCGTTAGGATCTGCTCTGTGTGTAGTTGCTCTAGATTCTGAGCAACTACATGAGTCTAGAAGCTTATAATAAAACGCAAAACTATACTATAATAGTTCTACCAGTATACTACCACACTGTAATAATTCCCATGGAGAAAGGTGCGAGGGAGGCGACACAAGCAGAGTGGGAAACACTCGCGTTTTCATATGAGCAATGTAGTTGAAACGTTAAAGAGTGAGGGAGCTCAGATTGGCATTAATTGGAAAGAAAGAGTATTGGGGAAGCGACGCAGAGTATGGGGGATCTTACACTCGCAGGTGAGGGGCATATTCGTGTTTCTTTGGGGATAAGGTAGGGGAAAACGACAAAGAGTAGGGGACACTCGCAGTAACCGAAGAGACAAAGAGGGGGGACACAGAGTGGGGATCTTACACTCGCAGGTGGGGGGCATACTCGTGTTCCTATGGGGATAAGGTTTGGGTAATAAAAAGAGTGGGGGACACT
>Ga0058701_10004845_pt1 | contig 11014 bp, 8 predicted proteins | sample AgamicOrMae_FD_97039 | JGI IMG/M metagenome (GOLD analysis project Ga0058701, IMG submission 97039) | Agave microbial communities from Guanajuato, Mexico - Or.Ma.e | ecosystem: Host-associated > Plants > Phyllosphere > Phylloplane/Leaf | place: Guanajuato, Mexico | collected 2012-06-04 | reverse complement strand
TAGTCCCTTTGATGTGGTTGCAGAATATTTGATAGCTTGGTATCTGGCTGGAAGTGAAATCGTCTTGATGTGGTGGGGTGGAGTGTTTAAAGAGAAGACCAGCAAGTTTGGGAACAGTTGGGATTTGTGTTGCCGTGGTAATTTGATGTGGTTGTAGTCTTTTCTATTATTTTAATGCTGGGTTGATGTTGTTTATTAGGGATTCTAATTCAGCTTTGTATTTCAGATGAGAGTTACTGTGTAGGTAGTTACCCTGATGGGTTGGAGTGTCGTATGGCTTGTGCTGTATTGCAATTTTTTTTAGTACCTTTGGTGGATATGGCACAGAGATTGGGGGGCAGTTATCTTATTTGGGGTTTTTAAAATTTTTTCTTTTTTGTTAAATACGGTATGTGGATTTTGCCGGGTTGCAGGCTATAGTGGGTGGTTGAATGTCCCTACATACTCAGCAAAACCTCCACTTGGGGTTTTTTAATTTTTTTTCGACATCCTCGGCATTTAGCATTCATTATTTGAAGGTTTTTTATTTTTTTTTTGTATTTTAAATTATGATTAGGCGGGATTGCACCAGAATTGAGGATTTGGGGATTCCTATAATTTTAGCCATTCTTCCATTTTCTTTTTTACATTATAAAGATTGGTTGGCCTTGGCCTCTCTATGATTGCTTGCACTCCCTAAGGGTCAACTTTACACTCTACAATTGCTTATGTCCTTAAGGGGTCGACTTCAATATCCACCTTTGAAACTACGAGTCCCAAATATACTTTTTCTTCTAATCAGTACTCACTCATTTCTTATTTGATACCTGAGTGATGTTTCCTCTAGGTCTGCAACACTAGTCTACCTAGGTAGTGTATTCATTGCTATCCTTGGAATATATCAAGATGTCAGCTAATGAACCATATCATAGCCTTGCTCAAATAAGATTGAAAACTCTATTCATAAAGTTCACAAAAGCCACAGGGGACCTGGATCAGCCCAACGACCAGCACTATAAATTAATAATGACTATATTTGGTTCAAATGCAGTTTTAGAGATATTTCTAGGTTAAACTTCAAAGCTAATTATATCCAGACCTCAAATGAACCTTGGAAAAGACTCTTGCGATTTGCAGTTGATTAATTATATCATCATTTAACATAAAGAAAACTTGTTTGTCATTGCAATTGTATCTACCTCTTTGCAATCAATGCATAACCGTAAGGTCTCGTTCTTCTTCTTTACAGCTAGAAGTATGACACCCCCTGGGGCTACACTTAATCAAATAGGTTTCTTTTTGTAATAATTCATCTCACTGAATCTCCAGTTTCTTTGAACTTTGTTTGGGTCATAAGACAGAGGGCTTTGAGAATGGTTCGAGCACTAATAACCTGGACAATCTAAACTGCCTTGATAGTTTCTCATATGCAACATCGCTAAATTCATAAACTGTAAATGTGGGTAGGTATAGACTAGGTGTGGTTGGTGTACTCTAATATGGAATACTTTCTTGACAAGATAACCTACTTGCCTTTGTAGTAGATCTTAGGGAACAGGGTTTGTTTATCTCTTGCCCATAGAAACATGTATATGGTCTTTTCTCATCTCTTAAGTTAACCTAAAATTTTATAATCAATCTTAGCCTATGCACATGGAACCAGTTTATCCCCAATTATTATCAATGTCTACCATACCAAACTAGATCAAATTTCTAGAAGGTATAGGTTTACCAATGGTAATAAGGATACATGAACAAATGATAGAGTTGCATGGAGAAACAATCGCAACAAATTAAAATGATGGGGAAAAAGAATCTATCATATAAAAATATGTAATTTCACAATGAGCTCTTGTGAAGGTATTCCATTATTGGATATAGAAGGCCTAAATGTAAGCTATGTAAGTGAAAGAACAAATTCATATAAACAATCTGCATATACAAGCCCTGAAATTATTTCATAATGGTCTTGATAGTGAAGTAAGAGATTGATCTTATGAAACTGAAAAAGGGTATCAAGTGCTAAAGGTGAAGAAATGTAACTGGGTACAAAGACTACATTTAAAAAGTCATGCAATGCCTGTATGCAAGTAAAATTACAAAAATGAATGTCCATACCACCAACAGGAAAGTCCATGGTGCTGATGTGTGAAAGGATAACAATCTAAGATGAAAGACATAGTCTGATGACTGAACACGATAGCATCTATAGGTAACATATATTACTATCAAGGAAGGACTTAGGTAGACATATAAACCCTGAAATTGCTGGCAAATGCAAACAATACAAATAATTGTTTATCATGAATAAAATGGGCTAAACGAGTAAACAAAAGATTACCAAGATAATTGAAGTAATCATATGCAGGCGTGACAAAAGATTAGTGTGCTAGTTAGATGTTACAATAAAAACATGAGCAATTTGAATCCATTGAATCAATGGAAGGTTTGTCAATGTCCTGGTCCAAAGTGCCCAAAGGCATTACAAACAATAAGTGAATAGTGCTTAGATAGAAGTAAGGAGTTAAAGTAGGTGATTGTAAAATAGGAACATAATAGTAGATAAACTGTATGTAGAATGAGTCAACGCAGGGCAGTGGCTAAATTGTAAGTAGAAAGGGTCAAATATAGTTGGGAGAACGGCAAATTGCACAATAATGCACATTAGAGGTCATTATAAACAATCGCGATTGTTTGGGTTTGAGTTGCTTACAAGAAAGGTTGTCCAAGTGTTGAAGTAAACTAAAAACTCATATGATTCACTCATTCTGTAACCTTACTACTGTATCATATGTTGAGCTAAACTAATGACTTACTGAATAAAGTAACCTAATGTTGTATATTCACTTGACTTGTTCCAAATTGGCTTTATATTACTGACTCATATTGAGAATGCTATAACAGAAGTTAGCAAGTAATTAGGGCTGACTATAAGAGATTCTGCTACGAAATGTTGTTGGCTAATCATACTTCTCTAATCCTCTACATCTCCTATTACTGGGTTACTGAGTAACTCATAACTAATTTACAAACTACATCTATAAAATTTTCTTAAGTGTATGACGTGCATACTAGTGGTGTGTACAAATTACGTATACATATGTATCACTTGGTACAAGTGAGATGAATGCTCCTGGCATTGGTAAAATGAATATGCTTGATCTTGGTGCTCGTTTCGAAGTGAATGCTCATAAAGTTACTTTCTTTGCTCCTAATATTGGAAAAGTTCCACCATCCTGATACCATATCACTCCCCACCTTTGATTTACTGTAACATGACTATTCTCTCTGCACTAGTTTCATATAACATTGCTAGGCTTGCTAAAACATTATAAAATGTGGAGTCATAACTCGATAGCCAAAACTCAAATATCTATAGGTAACCACTATTGCAAGGTCTACTTACATTAACTCCCTATCATGATATCACCTCATCAACCCTTTCCTTTACCTGGAAAGGTGCACATAATCCAATGCTGAAACTGTCAAAATAAAATTGTTCAAAGGTCTTCCTAAGTCATCTCTTATATAATACGATATGCCAATGCTAAATACGCTCATAAGTCTTAAATGAACTACCTATATGTCCACCATGATCTTGGTAGGCCTTATAAAGGTATGTCCTATAGTGCCGTGAAGCTAAATATCACTCATCTCTATAAGGTTAGTAATAAACCCTAAAGGGTAACTTTAGGTGCTAATCACAACTATTTATAGAGATATGGAAGACAACAGTGGCTATGGAACTCATAATAGATATCATATAAGTGAACTACCATGCTAACATATAGTAAAGAAACATGTGTGGTCACTAAAATGCTCGACTGCATGTCCACTTAACAAGGATTCATTTACCTTGGTAGTGAAACAAAACATATAGGAGGAGTGCACACGTACCTATGGTCTTATTCTCTAACCATTCTATGATAACTCTCGCTAACCATCTTTATTAATCTCTAACCCCAATTCTCCATTCTCATCCACCTACCTCTACTCTCATACTCCATACTCTCTTCCAGGACTTCATAGCCTTGGCTCTGATACCAAATCTACAATGCCCCCACTATACATGTAACACTATTCATCTCTTTAATCATTAATTTAAACTAGATCTAATAAACCTAAAGACCAGGGCATTACCACTCTACTGTAACACAAGGCTCTATGTAAGATAAACCAAATATAACATGGTTCACTAATCTACATAATCAAACTTGATCTCTGCCATATACAAACATGGAAACAACTATAAACTCTCATATAAGGTTTACATCGCTACATGACCTCTATCAAAATCCACTAAAGTGCTTGCATAATAGCTTCATAGGCTGTGAATTGTAACCAAAACTAACCCATTTTCGATGATCTTGATTCTTTGCTATCCTCCACTGGTTTGCTAGTCTGAAGACATCTCACTGTGCACTTGCCTAAAAAACATTAAAACATTTGGAATGATGAGCTGAAGCTCATTATATGCACCACTTCCTTATAGAATGCTAATAGAAACATTGATTGGGCATCTATTTTGCAATTCATTTAACATTAAAACAGACAATGAGATATTGGTAAAACTGCTACTAATTATTCTCTAATAGTGAACCCCTTGATAACAATACCCAGACTAACGAGGGATACAATTGCCAAGCTGACCAGAAAGCTTGGTTTGACTTGTACGGGGGGAGAGCTAATTATGCAATGATGATAGATAAAGGGGTCACGAATTTTAGTGGCAAATTGATAAGTAAAATGATTCATTGTTTCCTTATATACTTGCAAAATAATTTTTAATAAACACACTCTAATTTCTAAAGATACAGTAAATGTACATACCTTGAATCGTTAAAACAAATTCTAAACTGATAAATATATTGAGACTTGACAAAACCTTATACATAACGGGGAATATAAACTAAGGCTCGACTGTGGTTCATAAATGTAGGTGTAAGTATGTGTAGTTAGTAAATGATACTCACTCATATACTTAAATAACTTCAATAGAAATTGAGTATTTAACTGCAACTACAATAGATATTGAGTGCCTAGATGGCAAACATAACTTAAACATTGCAATATAACTTTAAATCTGAATAAATAAAAGTCATTAGATCGATGTAAAGTAAATGGAGTTAAAATAAAGCATAATAAGATAAGGCCGTGGTGGTTACAATTGAAAGAGTAGTTATCAACCTTTTTAGAGATGGACGGTTAATATGGTTTTAAGGTCCATTAAGATATAGGTTGGTTTAAGATGACTGTGAGTACATTGGATTGGCTCAATAAATACATGTGATATACTCTGGAATGAATAATAAGGGTGCGGGGTAAAGAGAAATATAACTTAGTTCAAAATGGCATAATTTACACTTGCATGGCCTAATTCTGATTGTTTTTGAAGCAATACCCACCCCACTTCTCATATTTCATTAACAAGTCCAATAAATACTATTTTCCACCACGATCAAGTCAATGAACACAATAGAAGTTAGTAAGGTCACTGAACTTGGTGTTTCCTTTGTAAAAACCATAATCAATTTAAAACTCATATGTAAGATGCCTAAAACAAATACTTATCTTCTTTTCTTCCCATAAACAAAACTATAAGACCCTTTTAATAACCATTAATCTTTAGTCCACTTATACAAATCACAAAATGGCCTAAACTCCTCATTTACTCATTTTAATAATATGCACACCTTTTTTAATATCTTTCTTCATATAACCACTCGAGTTGCTCCCAAAAATTCACTTAGTCACTTATTTTATTTAACCCATCCCTTTGGACCACACAAAGAGTTTAAACATAACTTACAATTTGAATAGCAATAATTTCAAGTAACTAATCCATACAATATCTGTAATTTATATAATTTAAGCTAAATGTACACATTTAAATCAACAAATCACTTAAATCTTGTGTAATTTAAGAGACCCTAGTTCATGCCCTTGTAGACGTAACTAACACCACATGCTGTTTTAAGCTACTAACATCACTAATCTATTCAATTCAACCAATTCAAGCTGATTAAGTGTAGTTAAGTATAATTAAGTAACCAACCCACTTTAACCATACTAGAACGTAAAACCCTAACTCATGACCATGCTCAGTATTCATCCATATCACCATAACTACACTCAAAGTGATCACACAAGCTCTTATAAACATGCTTCACAATGAAAATCACAACAATAAGCTAAGTACACTTAGATCATAAAACATGATAAGCGAACTCAAGAGGAACATCGTCCACAACTTTATGGACTTCCAAACTCAATAAAAATTGATTAATAACCTTCATTTTGATCGATCAAGCATAGCCTTTAAACAAAACCATTCCAAAACTCAAAATACTACAAGTTGGCTTTTGAGATTGCCTCTTGTTTATGTGTATATAGAGCTGATTTGGGGGATATTTTGGGTAGTGGTTGGGTCGATTGTGGTGTTGGGCTATGGGGGCAGCCGCTAGGTGGTGTGGATGGTGGTAGGTGCTTACAAAGGTGGCTAGATGGGGATGCTATAGACCCTATAGAACAGAAGCTAGGGAGGGGAGAAAGATGCATGTGTTTGTAGATAGAGACGAGTGAGTGTTTGAGCTATGTTTACTCTGAAATTTTATAGGTAATTTTATGAATTTACTAAGTTAATATTGGCTGGGAAATAAGACAAAAACTTAGGTACTAAATGATAAAAAATTAGCGCCAAAAATCAAGTTAAATGGGCGATGACAAGCAAAAGATGGTGGCTATGTTGTATAGCTAGTATGCCGATGTTCTTGCACTAAAAAAAAGGTTTCTAATATGCATAAGAAATTTATAAGCTTGCATATACATAATCCCAATATGAAGAAAAATATTTATTAGCTAAATTTAATTGATCAAGGCTTACTATCACTTTACCCGATTTTTAACGATACTTGAAATTTGAATTGCAAAGTGGAGTCGAATTAGATTCTGTCCCAACCTGAATGATAAAGAAAATAAATAAATGCGAAAAATTAACAACATGATGTAATTAAATAATTAAACATGATTTAATAAAATACAATAAATAAACATAATGTAAGGTGAATAAATAAATAAACATGATTAGGGTTGGGCTATTACAGGAGGAAGCAATGGAGCAATGCAAAGTGAAGTCAACAGTGCAAGATAGACAAGCGATGATTGTCGCATTAGGGCAGACTTTATGGTTATAAATACTCCATTTTGCCCTCATTTTGGGGGGATGCTACTTTATTACTGGTAAATACTCTCTAAGCACTTTTGAAGGTTAAATTAGGGCTAAATAAGATTAGTGTTATTGGGTTTAGATTGCTTTGAAGATTGTTGAAGATTTTCATCCTTTAATCCATTAATCTAAGTTTGTATTTCTTCACTCTCTCTTTCCTTTTTACTTTGTGTTTATTTAGCTTGTTGATCTTGTTAGTTTATGACTGTTGGTTTGTTGCTATAATGATTAGTGAGCAACTTCTCTCAACTTGGGTTGGGAATTAGGAGCTTGGATAGTCAAATAAGCTAGATGTAATCTTGTCTAGCCTTAATTTTCGAGCTAATTAGGGTCTCATATCCTACCCACCAAGTGTTCGATGAAATGCCCGAAAGGACATTTCATCCAAGAGTTAGGGCGAATAATCACACCAACAGAAGGTTATTTAGCCTATGTGCATAAAAGAAGAGATAACAAGCCTTGGAATGAAAAAAACCCATGGTCTTGTTAGGTGTCAGTTGGCCCTTTTAACCTTAATCTCTAAGCTGCCATAAAAATAGGAGGGCTTGAAGATTAAGGTCGCCCTTACTCTCCAAAATGAGGTTTGGGCGGCCTTAAATGAGCCGATCACCCCCTCTCAATTACTTACAAATTAGGTCAAGATCAATATCCTATATCTAGCATGAATAAACTAGCCATCTAGCAACTACTCCTAGGCCCAAGTTACTTCCCATAGAATTTCAGACCTTGACCTTAGCTAATTTGTGCTTATTATTTTCTTAAACTTATTAATCACCTCTCTAGATTCAACCTATTCATTTAGCTAGGTATCCTCAACTCTTGCTTCTAGAGGACGACAGCTAAGTACACGACATTAACAACCATGTACTTAGGATTATAATTTTAAAGCTTGAATTAAAGTGAACACGTTTTGGTACTGTTGTCGAGGAGCAAGGTTGTTTATGTAGCATAACTAGAAGTGTGGTTAGAGGCAAGGTTTTTTTTAAAATTTTTTTGCATAGTTTTGGTTCCTTGTTGTTAATCTTTGATGAGTTGGCTTACCTCATTTAGGTAGTGCTTGTTGTTGTATACACATGAGAAGCTATGGTTCGGGTGATTTGATGCCCTTTGATCCCGAAATCAAAGCTACATTTCTAGCTTGCAAACGACGTGCACAAAGTTAAAGTAGGGAGGGGTGGTAATTTCAAGTGGTGTAGTCGTGGCTTCTTTTTTGGAGAAGTTGAATTAGGCCTTTTGGAGAACCCTAATACACATATCGCTTCCTTTTTGGAGAAGTGTTACACTATAAAGATGAATGGGGCCTCCAACAATACCATTCGATTAAGGCTCTTTCCTTTCTCCTTAAAGCACAAGGTGTAGTCGTGGCTTCTAAGCTCCAATGCCAACGTGTTAACCACTTGTGAGAGTCTATCTAAAGCATTCTTGTGCAAGTATTTTCCTCTCAAAAAGACAGCTAAACTCCAAAATGATATCACTTCTTTCTTTTAAGTGAAGGGTAAATCCCTTTATGAAGCTTAGGAGCGGTTTAAAAAACTCTAGTGGGAATGCCCCCATCATGGCATCCTAGATTGATTGTTGGTTAAAATGTTCTGGAATGGTATTCAACTACCAATGAAGATATCAATTGATGTGGCCACTAGAGGTGCTATTATGGCCAAATCCATTAAGGCCAAACAATTACTTGAAGATATGGCATCTAACAACTATCATTGGGGAAGTGAAAAGGGCTAGCCTAAAAGGGGAGAAAGGCATGAAATCGATGCCTTTACAATGCTTGCAAGTAATCTCGATGCATTCTTCTAAAAAGCAGATCGACTTCAACCTACTGCTTCACATGGTGGTCGCCTTCATGGGTCATTCAGAAAAGAAAGTGTTTATGAAGTGTGGTACTTAAGGGCACAATAGAAGTGAGTGCCATCTTGGTCTCTCACTTGAAGACCTTACCGTTGAAGAAACCAACGCCCTTTATAACGTCAATACTAGACCACACAATGACCCCTACTGTAATACCTTTAATTTGAGGTAGAGAAGTAACCCAATTTTTTTCGATAAGAATCCAAATCCTCCTCCTCACTATCCCTCATAAAATTATCCTAATCCTTTCGGATTCCAATACTTAGCTCCTCCTCAATTTCAATGTTGATAACCTCTGCCTCAAAAGTCTAATTTGGAGAGCTTGATGGAGAGGTTCATCTAAAATCAAACTAAGACCAATGAAGCCCTTGGTGAGTGCGCAAGCTAACTAGGTATGAACTTAAAGAGCTTATCCACACATTAAAAGTTGACGGAGACTCAACTACCTCAAATCACCTAACAAGTGAGCCATTTATCTAGGACCTAATGGCATCTTTTGGGGCAATAAGAGGTGAACCCTAAGGGGCACTTGAATGCCATCACCCTTTGAAGTGAAAAGCAACTTGAAGAACTACAAGCAACTCAAGGGCAGGAGGGTGAGGGTTTTGTCGAGGACAAGGGCAAAGAACAATGAAAGAAAAAGATGATTTGGTCCCAGGGGATGGAGGCAAGACAAGCATGAAGAAATCTCCAAGCTTAGGATGTCATTCTTAGGATGATTTGGTCCCAGAGGATGGGGCCAAGTTTGGGAAATTTTTGGAAGTGCTTAAGAAGTTGCAAATCAGTATCCCATTCCTACATGCGATCTATAAGATGCCCTTTTATGCCAAGTTTCTTAAGGATATCCTTTTTAACTAAAGGAAAATTCAAGAACACCATGGTTTTCCTCATAGAGGAGTGTAGTGCAATTCTTTAAAATAAACTCCCTCCTAAACTTAAAGACTCGACAAGTTTCTCAATACCATGTGCCATCCAGGATGTCACTATAAGTTGTGCTTTATGTGACCTTACGGCTAGTGTTAGTGTTATGCCTCACACGATTTGCAAGTGGCTCTAATTGGGAGAACTCAAACCCCCCACAATCTCGATACAACTTGCAGATCATTTCATCAAGTATCCCGTTGGAGTGCTAGAGGATGTGCCTTTATAAATTGCGAAGTTCTTTGTTCCTTGCAACTTCATCGCCATGAAAATAGAGGAAGATGCCTAAATAGTATTCATACTTGGGCAGCCTTTCCTAGCCATGGTGGGTGCTATGATTGACGTTAAAAATGGGTGACTATTGCTACAAGTTGGTGAGGAGAAATTTGAACTCAATCTTTTGTAAGTCATGGCTTCCCCCTCCCTAGAGGATGCATGCTACCATGTTGATGTTATTAAAAAGATAATACATGAGGACATGGGAACTCTAAGCCTAGGGCTGTCAAATAGGTCAGGTTGGGTCGGGTTCATGTTCGGGTTGAAGTTAAACGGGTTGAAAACCCCCTAACCTGAACCTGGCCTGTTTAATAAACGGGTTCAAAAACCTGACCTGAACCCGTTTAATTTTTAAAAGGGTTGACCTGTTTCTGACCTGTTAACCCGTTTAAGTTAAACGGGTCAGAATCAGGTACCGATTGACCTATTTAACCCGTTTAACCGTTTAACCCGTTTACCTACTTAACTTCAAATCTTAAACAAACATAACAATACATACATAATTCCACACCCACCATTACCCAAAAATATTTCCAAAAAAATAAAAAATTACATCTAATAAGGAGAAGAGGTTTCGAAGTAGCATCGAGTAGTCGAGCGCCGGAAAGTTGTATGACTGAGTAGAAGTAGCACCACGAAGTGGAAGAGCAGTAGAAGACAGAAGACAGAGAGCGACTGAGTGAGGCGAAAAATCAGAGAGTTAGGGTTTTTGTTTTCAGTTTTCAAGTTTCGTAACTTTTGTTTGTCTTGTGACTTAGT
>Ga0058701_10004844_pt1 | contig 11015 bp, 7 predicted proteins | sample AgamicOrMae_FD_97039 | JGI IMG/M metagenome (GOLD analysis project Ga0058701, IMG submission 97039) | Agave microbial communities from Guanajuato, Mexico - Or.Ma.e | ecosystem: Host-associated > Plants > Phyllosphere > Phylloplane/Leaf | place: Guanajuato, Mexico | collected 2012-06-04 | reverse complement strand
TCTAGTTGTGTGCTAATTAGCGTATGAGAGTGTCTTCAGTGTGTGCGACAACTCTGGGTGTTGATACGCGTTGTAGTGCGCACACTCCAGAAAGTTGCTGACTGCAGCAACATCATTCAACAGAATTCGCGATCTTTCCATTGCTGAAATTTTCCAGAAATTGCAAAAATTAAAAAGTCTTCCGAAATGGAATTGATATCAATCGAATGAAGACAAAATGAGGAAGGAATCGGTGCAAAGAATTTGGAAATCGGAGGACAAACAAGGAAGATATGACTAATCAAAGTTTAATGGGCGCGCGCCACCATTTCATGCGGACCGACCTAATAGAGATAAAGGTTGCCCCGAAATAGCATGGTGCTCAAAGGCTTGCGAGCAATCACGCAAAGTGAATTACATTACCCGTTGGCCAAAACAGAATGTGTAGGAGCGCGCGTTTTGAAACGGAGAAAGCCGCCAAGATGGCCATGTCAGATGTGACCCGAGTGGCCGAAGTCCTCTTGAGCCATACGGTGATGGTGGCGGAGGTGGAGAGGCGGTGGGGGGTGGGGGTGGTGGGAGAAGTTCAGAACACAGATCTTGATGAATTTCACTAGTAACCATTCGATGGGAATGAGCAGATCCGGCGGGAACGCCTTCCCAACCACAGCGGGTGGATGACCAGCGATGATTAAATTTTTTGGACTGTTGTGCCTTCCGGTAGCAGTCGACTGTTCCTCGAACTGCCAGTTGGTGGGGGAACAGTCGACTGTAACTGGCGGGCACAACTGAACAGTCACAGTCAAAAATTCAGTCGCCAGTCGCAAGATAACGTCTCTAATGGTACGTTCGAACGCCTCTGATAAAAAGTGAATTGCATGCGATGCCTGAATCAGACTGACAGTAGGGCTGGCAAAACACGTTGAGTGTTCAGCCGGGCCAATTCGATCAGCTCAGCCCAGCACCACGAGCTGGGCGACAGCAATAGCCCAGTTTGGCTGGGCTGACCAATTAAGCCCGGCTGAACCTGATACCGTCGCCAGATACCCTCAGTCCGATCTTTTCTCCTTATTTGCGTTGCAATCGATGATATGTGGCTCGGGCAGGCTGAATATTCATGTACAGCGCGCTTTTCTCCCGACCAATTTGATATTGATCTGTGTTTAATTCACTTTCATTAATGTTAGTCGACTAGATCCTTAGTCTCATTGGTTGAGACTCCATATGATTTCTGATGAACAAGCGAGAGTTTTCAATGGAGACAGGAGGCTCTAAACCTATTTCCAGAGAGTTTCAGATCACGGAGTGCTCAAGAGGATTTGTATCGACAAAAATTGCAGGAAAGAATACTTTTATAAGTCGAGCACGAATCATTTATGGTCACATGCAAAGGAACACCATAGGGACCTCCTGCCAAAGGAGTCAGACAAGCTCCATGAGGAGCCATTCATACTTGCTTTGCTAGCTTTCATCACCTCCAAAGCGCAACCATACTCGGCAGTGGAGGATGAGTATTTCAAAATTCTCCCCATATCCAAATAAGATGCTGCCTTCTAGAGAAAAATCTCCTCAATCATTACAAACAACATACGAGCTATCAAAGTCGATATAGAGCAGACATTGGCTACCGCTAGTATTGCACTCACTTCAGATCCTTGGTCCGGCTTATTTGGTTCAAGAAGCTCTGTAACTGTGAGAGCCTATTTCATTACTCAGAGATTCAAGATGAAGTGGATTGCGATTAACTTCCAGAGATTGAAATATCCTCGCGACACAAATGCGTACTTTGAGTTATCAATCGAGAGAATTGATGCATATGAAATTTGTTCGAAGATCATCTCGATAACCGCTGTTAATGCCTCTGTAGGTACCATAAGTCTGCTAAATAGTCAAATCAGTCCAGGTTCAAACTTTGGATTTCAACACATGGTTACATGAAGGAACGCTACTCGAGCGCAATAGCTATACAGGCGACTTCGCAAGAACGAGTACGCAAGTACTACGAGAGTAAAAGAAGAAATGTATTGTTCGAAGTGGGCGATCAAGTGGTTCTAGAAAAGGGCCAAGTCGACGGCAATAAAATCCGGCCTGTCGACTACTCGCCCACTCTCACTCGCTCATTCGCTCGCTCGTCACCCTCTCTCTCCTCCTCTCTCTCTATTCGCGCAACTTCCTAGCACTATTCTTCCCACTCACTCGCCGTCTTTCGCAACCTGTCGCAATAAAACGGCTGATGAGTGGTTGATTGCTAGATGGTATCAGTTGCATTTTAAACTGGTCGCCTCGCACATGAAATCCGTGTGCGAGGCGGATAAGGCGAGCTCGCGCCTTTGTACGAGCTACAAGGATGATGAATTTTATTAGCGCGGGTAGCTCCCCGTGCGTGATCGGAGCGCCTTGGCTCGCTACTAGCACCTTAATAGCAAGTATCTTCCCGACCCGGAAGGAAAAGACAACTTTTGTAAAGCGCTGCCGAAAGGGGACGCTCGAATATTTCTGTACCAAATTTTGAGTTTAAATAAAGCTCGATTCTTCGACCAAAACACAGTCGTCTGGAGCAGCAAGAGCAGAGCACTCCAAAGGAAAACTATTGCCGACTCAACTTTTTTCTACCACTCCGAGCGACACCAAGTGCCATGCCATCTGCGTGAGCGGAGCAGTGCCATCAGCACCAGCAGGTTAAGCTTACACGCCATCAAGATCGTCCAAGTTTGCACCCAAGTTTCTCAACCCATACAAGATCGTTGAAGCCAGAAACGACATTTACACACTCGAAGATGTCAAAACAGGCAGGAAAACTTCCTGTCACGTCAACGACAAAATGTACCAACCACAAGACAAGGGAATCGCCAGTAGTGATGATTCTTGAAAACCCATTATATCATCTTGTATATATCCCCCTATGCATCTTGTTAATACATACGACGACCGCAGACATAGTATTTGAGCGGGTTGAGCCAGTAGTATGGCTCGCTGCAAAATCGAAAGTAAATCTGGGAGTCGCGAACTATGACATCAACTTTGCGCACACCGACCCATGTAAAGTATTCGGTAGATACATCGAGAATAATTCGGAACCAGGAGAAAATATATTCACAGATCAGAGGAATTTACTTAAAAGCTTCGAAACCCACTCTAGAGCACTGTATGTATTAGAGTGGAAGAAGAAAATCGATCAACTCTTAGAAGTAAAGCTTCCCAACCACCCGCTCGAAGCTCCTGTAGATAGACCGTATTCAGAGCCAACCGTAGCGAAGTTGAAACAAGAATAACGGCATCAGAAGAAGTACTTCCTATCGCGTACAATAAAGCCGGAGGAGACAATCTCTTCGGATTTATCGACATGATACTAAGCAGATACCACAATCACAAAAGAGTCAAACCCTTGAGAAAGAGGGAACTACTATTAAGGGAACAAGAGAGACTCAAGGGAATGGACTTCTTTCACCGATACTTCGAAACAATAACCTGCGAAGAATAAGCACGGGCAAAAGTAGAAGAGATAACGGAGATCGAAAAGATATCCAGGAAATTTAGGGATACATTACCAACCGAACGAAGTTAGAGATGCAGTTGAATATATGCAAAGGTCACAAAGAGCAGGACTATGCGAGCTCCACACCAGGCAGCTCGGACGTCTGATCTGCGCGAGTAATGACAGATTCGAAGTAGATAGTATCCAGTTGAGGAGGAACAGAAGTTCTTACTCCGGACAATTTCGAAAAGGAAGGAAGGAACGGAACCAGCCGAAAAAAAGTATACCCTCTGGAGAGTTATGGGCCAGGTCTTTCAGGGTCCATTGGGACCGCTAGCTTCTCTCTTCGAAGAAATCCCACGAGAGACGCAATTGTACAGACAGGCAGGGAGGATAGCAACACTCTACATACCAATGAACCGGATCGCAAATGAGAACTCAACTGCAGACCCAGCCTACTCTCTCGAGGAACCAACTGAAACAGTACAACTTCCATCAGACTTTAAATGGTGGGAACTGACGTTGGGAATCATTGTTCCACCATTATTCCCGATCGTCCAACAGAACGCGAACGAAAGAACGTACTTGAACTATATGGAAGAGATTGAGGCGGAAATTAGAAAGTTGCTTGCAACAGGACCCATCCACCAATTTATCCTAAGAGTATTCAGGGACGACGATGTATATAGAAGACGAAGGGAAATTGACCAAGCCTTAAGGAAAGGCCATACTGCGCCACCAACTGTGAATATCACTCACGGAGCCTACGATATCACCTTCGGAGGAGATCACAAGAGGTTGCATCGCGAGAAGCGATCAGCGTTTTTGCCCGTCATCACAGAGTTGGCAGTCTCAGCCGTGAGTAGCTTCGTAGAAAACGTCGTTTCGAACTTAATCAGCGTGGTAATCGAGGTGATCAGCCCCTCGTCCAACACAAACCGTCTCAAACGACTCGAGAGTGCGATGGATGAGTTCGATCAGGACTTCATGATCACGAAGAAAATGGACAGAGGCATACTGGAGAACATCGACAAGCTTAGTAACATAGTACGAGAGACAGTGAAGAGACTGGATAAGCATGTCAAGAGCTTCCCAGACTATGCCTGGCTGTCAAGCCTGATAGTAAGCAGAATCACGCACTCAGGACTTGACCTACAAAGAATCACAGACGAAGCGAGAGAGGGCAGAATTGCTACGGCACCCTTCTCGTGCCTAACAGGACTAACAACACACAGAGAGATACCAGTTGAGGACACTAGATTCATATCGGTCACGAAGATCAACAATCATACGCTCAATTTCAGATTCGCAGCCAGATTCACTAGATACCGAAGTATACAGAGTCTACGGCTTCGATCATTGGGACAACTTGGACGAAGTACAGAGGTACTTCGTCCACTTGAAATACAGCGGAGCCAATTACCTCATTACAGTCGAGAGCCCGTCAGACTGCGTGTGCAGAACTAAATTCGGCACCAGCTGAACTTTCAATGTGCGGCTGCGGAACATCTCTGTGCGGGACTGAACCAAGAAGAGGCGGCTCGTGAACAATCCTGTGCGCATGGTGAACCAACAAATGCGCGCTATGGTGGGTCCTAGGGAGATGTGCGCAAGTTTCTTCCTCCACTCTCACAGTGCGAGGCTCGCACTGCGAGAGACCTCTGCGGCAGTGCGCATTTGTTGGTTCACCATGCGCACAGGATTGTTCACGAGCCGCCTCTTCTTGGTTCAGTCCCGCACAGAGATGTTCCGCAGCCGCACATTGAAAGTTCAGCTGGTACCGAATTCAGTTCTGCACACGCAGTCTGACGGGCTCTCGACTGTAACTGATCTACTTCACATTGCATCAAGGTCCCAACAACAACACCAACAGAGTTTGTGAGCGAGCAATGCTTGGAGATGAACGGGGACGACCCGCAACTAAGTCAGTGGAACACCGATAAAGAAACTGAGAACATGGAGTCGTATAGCAACGTCTTTCAAGTACTCAAGACGATAGATGCGAACTTCATTTACTGCTTTCCGGGCGAAATTCCGATACAGAACTCAAGCCGAAAATTGCATTCAGGGCAGCTCGACAACTCCATGTCCCCAATCACATTTCTCTGAATGCTACAGAAGGCTACGCTGTGGATGCAGTTCACGCAGGTCACTTTCGCGGAGACAGCGATGCAATTCAACATCTGGCTATGTTTGAGCAGCTTAGGAGAGAAAGGCATAAATTAGTAGATTCGCAAAACCAGTACAAGGATACAGTGGCACTTAAGACATCAAGCCCAACTTTCTTCATCCTAATTACAGTCTACATCACATCTGTAGGCGGAGTACTAGCCTTTGCATTGACAAAACTCTTACCAAGAACTAGGACGCCGACCGTGACTAGGGCATAAGGTTGACCATCTACGGCCCCGGCCCCGCAAGAATTCAAACTCATCGCCATGAAGCATGAACTGTTTGAATGAAAAGCTAGCCGCGAAAAGCCGATCCGTGCCGAGAGAGAGCAGCGAGACTATTTAAGAAGGCTCGTTGCAGCGGCAGGGATCAGTAATCCTCTAAATCGTACAGCAAGCACACAACTGAAAACTAGATTGCAAGAAGATAATCTTTAATTATACTGTAAGAAAACAATCAAGAACTGCACCACGAGAGAACAATCTAAATGGCACCACAATCACTCAAAAGAAGTAACCAATACATCACAATCAAGAAGGTCCAACAAAAAGAAAAATGAATTTAAAAGGCAAATCGTAGAACTTGTTGACTGTGAAGGTGCAAGCCAAGGTGCTTCCCCTCACAGTAACGGCAACGAAGAAGCTCAATGATCTACTTGAAGAATTCGCAAATGGAGTCCTGGCAGAAGCAGAAGGAGCTACGATAATGGACGGCAGACCCAGGATATCGTCAGCGGAGATCATACACGCCTTCCGACTGGGTTGCGACGGCCAAGTGAAGCTGAAGGACTTCAGCTTCGGACGGAGGTGGTACAGTGCATTCATATCCCTGCACTGTACCACCTCCGTGGTGTCGAACTAGCCCTCCTCCTCGGAGTGTGCGCCCGTGATCCCTGTCTCCTGCGCTCCTTTCTGGGGACTTACCCTCTTTTCTGGGGACTTCAACCCTCTTCTCTGGGTCATTAGTGATGACTGGGGAATAGAGCCAGGACTTTTCTGGCCGAAAACTCTTTTCTTGGCCCTAAACGCCAGCAATTCTGGACTTGCGCCCAGAATTGTCTCCCAGCGTTGGGTCCTGCGGAGTAGAACATCGCGCTGAAAGTGCCAGAGACAATCTCCAACAAATGTTGCGCCAGGGGATCTTGTGACGCTGTAGAGAGGTGGATGGATGACTACTTAGAGTGTGAAAGAAAATAAAGAAATAAAACAACTGCTCGTTTATATGATGTTCTGGGTTCTTTATTTGTCTGGCTGCTGATACAGGAGTTTGGCACGTTTATATAGTCGCTCAATCTGTCGTCACGCATGCGCCTCCACACTGGTCTATTTTTAGATTGCTTCTGGAAACTCCCTGCCCATATAAGGATGTGTTGGGGAGTTTCCTACCCATAAAAGCATTCCTGCCTTTGGGAGCCGTCCTTGACCTGATTTGCACTGCGCGTGCGCGGGATCGGTGACTCAAACATCTGCAGACGCCGAGGTCTTGGCGTTACAACGTGCTCCAGTTCCAGCATGACACCATTTCCACTTTGTTCTCCATACCAGTTTGTGTGATAATATGGCAGACTCTCTCGCGAGTATTAAACGTCTTATTGACAAAAATATTTATTATACCGCTCTAGATGTCGGCAAGGTATAATGCAATCCTTGCGGGCAGTCTATTAAAATAAGCAGAAGAGCCCAAAAGTATTGTCTCAACAGCCATGAGAGAAGCAAAAAACACAAGAAAAATGCAGAGAAATGGACCGGAACCCGACAAACGCAACCAGAGAACATATTTCAGGGACAAACCGGAACGAATTTTATCATGACATAACTGAGTTATTCGTCGTCGCTAATATTCCGTTGGAAAAATTGGCGAACCCTATCTTTTCCAAGTTCCTTGGAAAATAGTGCTTGAAAAATTGCCCAGATTGCTCAATCCCCAGAAGGTACTATATGAAACCATTTTACGAAAAGATCTTACGGAAAGTCCAGAAAGAAATTGCAGATACTTGTATATATGTCCAGATCGATGAGGCAATCATTAATGGCCGGAAGATTTACAATATTATCATTGGAAGATTAGATGGTGAACCATCGAAGCCTTTCCTTCTTGACATTATGGAGATTTGAGAAAATCCCAATAATGTCAATGTGGCCGGTTCATTGACAGACGCTCTTCAGATTTTGTGACCAGAACGCCTATTTTATGAACAAGTGTGCCTGCTCCTGACTGATCAGGCCTCTTATATGGTCAAGGCAGGTGAGAATCTTTGTCAAGTTCTCTTCCTGAATATCCTACATATAACGTGTATGTGTCACGCTCTCTCCAGGGTTTGCGAGGAAGTGAGACAATGCTACCCTTGTGCAGATGAAGTCATAACGAACCTGATAATCGTTCTTTCTCGATGTCCCAGGCGAGTCGGAATATTGAGAGAGCTTTCGGGATGTCCTTTAGTCAGCTTTCCTGTGTCCACTAGATGGGGGACATGGATCCGATTCATTGATTATGTTTGCTAATATTTCGGTGCGATAAAGCAATTTGTTGAATCAGTCTTTGGAGAAGATTGAAGCGCCATTGGACATCTGTTAAGATGGATGAACGAGACCGAATCGGCAACTGAACTCTAGGAAATTTTTGCGCTCGAAATGCTGCCAGAAACAATACAGAAGCCCAAAACGAGAAATCTCTCTATCAGTGAACAAAAAATTCTCGTCGAAGAACTGAGAGACAATCTTTCCGCCAGATTCAAAAACAAGTTGGACCGCAATCTATCGAAGAAACCTTCATATCATGAAATATTTGCCATTCGTCAGCTTGAAGTGAGTGTAAAATACAGATATGCACCCTTGACCAGTGTTGAGGTTGAGAGGTGTAAGAAATTGTGTTGATGACATTGTAACATGAGAAAGTAATGTGAGGAGACAGGATGTGAGCCAGACGTCGTCAACCTCCTCATATTGGACAACATCCTTTCATGTGTACATGTTACATCCTGTAAGATGAATCCCAGTCTAGAGTGGAGAGGTTTAGACCATTCTAGAAAGAATGAGTCAACTCCTGAGCGAGTATATAAAGCCCCGCTCATCCGTCTATCAGCACGGACTTACAATAAAGAAACAGAACAGTTAAGATCAATCCTATCCTCATTCTGGTAATCCACTCATTTATTCCTACAAGAGGTCTTTCTCACAGATAAAACATATTCTCACCAAACAACGAGCCTGCTTAAGTCGGGACAACTTTCGTTATCCTTGTGTATGCTACTGTAATGCCAATAAACCAAATATCTGAATGTCTAATTAATGTCTAGCGAAGTTTCAATACCTCCGCCAAGATGGCTACCTGCTCGGCGGGTTGGATGGCTTTGCCATCGCCATCCGGTGCGTGGTGGTGGGGGTTGTGGGCTGGAGGTGGCCGCGAGTGAGCGGCAATTTTTGAGTATCCCATGGCTGGGTGAAAGAGGCGGGTGAGAAACTATGCCGCTGGAGCGTGTCACCCGCCCCACACCGTTTCCCCTTCCACCCAGTTCTGGCGCTTTGCCCAAAAAAATCTCTTTTCTTGCGCCCGCGAAGAGCTGCCGGCCAAAGCCAGCAATTCTGGGATTGTTGTTTTCTTTGATCCCAGAAAAGTCCAGGCTCTACTGGGCCTGGATTTTGGGCTCTACTTCAAAGGCTCGCAGCAGGTCAACCAGTGATTGTATGAAATAGCCGATTGAGACAAGGGGAAGGCAAGCTGAAACAAATTACATTGGTCAGATATCGACGATTTCCTCGGAAGTACTAGAAATCTGGGATCAGAACAAACCCCTTGAGAAAGTTGCGAAGACAGATACACTGCTGCAGAACCGAGTCCCAGTTTGCGACTCTAAGCAGACAGTCCCATTCTCCAACTACGACTGACAAGTCCGAGTCCCAGACTGGAGCTGACTTTTCCAGTCCTCATTCGAGACTGAGAGGCCAGTGCGCGACTGTCGCCGGGAGAGCCAGTCCACAACTGCCGGCATGGAAGAGCTGGTCTCGAATTGATCATACCGGGATGCACAAAAAGTTTTTTTTCCCTCGTGGTAACTTTTCTGACACCTTCAGGCCGAAGCTAACAACACCGCAACCAAAGGATCGATAGGTCACACTTTCGCGTTCTATATATGTACAGAAAATCATAGATGAAGCTAACTTTTGCTTTCTACTCTACGAAAAGTTTCTGTCCTCACAGAGCTAACCTTAGGACACTTGCGCTATTCTTTAACAGATGTACTGCCCCAGTCAAACTCCAAGCCTGACAATGTCCTCGAAGAGTATCATTGGAAATTTATATTATTTCTAGTGTGAAGGCCCGGTCGCCTGCCTTATGGGAAAGGAAGATTAAGTCAGTCGGCTGCACCTGTCGCGCGCATGTTAGGCTAGTTGACTCAATGCGAGCTAAAACAGGAGTCAAGTTCTTTATTCGCGTCGCAGAGCACTAGCTCATACATGCAATCTCTTTCCAGGGTTTACATGACCGTACTTCCGGGTATTTTCCCCAACGTGGCCTTGCCCACGTTACATCCCCTCCCCCTGAGAGTCTATTCGACTTCTACTATTTCAGGGGACGTCAGCCGATACACATGAGTTTGGTAACTTCTGGGTTTGTACCGCATAGACCTCATGGCCTGGGTTTCGCGGTTGATCATATCGCAGATGACTCTTTCTACATTGTTTTACTCCGGTCTTAGCGGAGCATGTTGCCACTTGCGTTTCTTCTGGCAGACGCACAGGACCACCAGTAATCCGCTAAGTAATGCCAGTATCACCCCAAGTATTAGAGTCACCAGTGAATAGTGGGTGGGTGTGCCGGATATCTCTGTCAGTATCGCTCTTTGCTGTTCGATCGAAGAAGGATTGTTTAGCAGATCGATTTGCTTGAAGCTGTTGTCGAGCTCGCGATTGTCGCTTTCTAAGGCCTCGTATGCCTCAAAGTGGGTATCCTCAACATCGAAGATTGATTCCATCCTCCTAGTCTTGATTTTCTTCATTCCACTCCCTTTATGTGACGCCAGCATGTCCGAAGTGTGGAAAGTTTGTGAGCTGTGGAGCTTGTAGGGCATCAGACAGCAGCTTTTGGTAAAGTTTCTGTTACTCTCCTTAAGGATGAATGTATTTCCCCAGCAATAGATAATAATGCATGGGTACAGGTTGATGGAAGTTGTTGGGTGCATAGTGATGAACCGACGGTTTGTCGCTTGCTCCCAACGCTCATATCTCAGCCCCACAACCTTTCAGAGAGTTGATCATGGTGTCAACTTGTAGGATATGTCAAGAGCTCTCTAACGACACCTGAATCACCGCTCTCGCTCTTCTGGTTTGGTTTCTAGGATGGTTTTAGGATTTGGTATCAAATATAAAAGCCATGGAACTTGCTGGCGCAT
>Ga0058701_10004843_pt1 | contig 11016 bp, 6 predicted proteins | sample AgamicOrMae_FD_97039 | JGI IMG/M metagenome (GOLD analysis project Ga0058701, IMG submission 97039) | Agave microbial communities from Guanajuato, Mexico - Or.Ma.e | ecosystem: Host-associated > Plants > Phyllosphere > Phylloplane/Leaf | place: Guanajuato, Mexico | collected 2012-06-04 | reverse complement strand
TGACGTTAAATCATTGTAGAAACGTGTTTTCTTCATGATAAGAATCACACCATACAAATAATGCCGAAAACATATGGTCCGCCCATGCTGCTTCACGTCCAGTTCACGTCAGACGGACCATCACCCGGGACGGCAGGCAACCCGCACTAACAAGGCGGCGTCAGGTTTCGTCCCAGCGCCGGCTATGGAAATCGGGTGGAGTGCCGTCACCTTATTAATCCACCTTGTTTTACGCTTATCTTAGCAGCGGCATCTGGTGGCGAGTGACCGAACGAGCACTTGCCTTGACAGTCTCATAGCAGCATCCTTACCGTTACACTGTGTATTGCATATATGAACGCTTTGGTTTCCGGCTTATGTCCTGAACTTTTTCCTTTTTCATACTCTTTCCCAAGTCCAAAAATCCATGCTAAGGGGCCATTCACGAATTACGTTACACGATAAGGGTCGGTGGGTTTGTTACGTAGGGGAGGGGGTCTGAACCTTTGTCACGTAACAAAAATAAATGTCAACGTACCGGAAATCATGAGAGAAGAAAAAGGATGAGCCTTTGCTCATCCGCAATTCGCTGCATCTGCAATAACGATTGCCTTTCGAGAAAAATCGCGGGTATTCGAGTGATCGAGTTTTTTTTTTAATTTTGCTCTGAATATCGTTGATTGCCATAAAACTTAAAAAATGTCACTATTAATTACAATAAGGCTTCAGTTCATGTTTAGTAACCAACAACTGGAACATAGTTTCCAGAACATGAAAAACAACAACAAAGAACAGAAGAACGATTTCTGGATATAAAAGACTTGATGAGGAATGTAACATTTCCTTTTTTTAAGTTGGCCTAGTTATAGTTTTTTTCTTTTTTAACGTTTTCTAGACTTTTTTTTCAATACAGATTATCCATATTACGCCTTCTGGTTTTAGATAAAATGTGCTGAGCAACAATAAGTTATGTTTTACTTGTTTTAGTGTTTAACATCTTGTAAGAAGGTATTTGTATCCAAATACCTTCCGAGAGCGGCGGTCTAGTGGTAACGTCTAGGACGCTCATTCGGGAGGTCCCGCGGGTTCGATCCCCGGGGCCAGCTACCTTGGTGAAGGTTCTGTGGTCGTCCTTCACCACCAGGCGAACGCTGGGGAAGATCCCACTTGACCACAGCCGGGGGTATTGGCGCACCCCTGTAAACCGAGCGACTTGGTGGCAAGGTATAGAGGATGGTTTGAGGTCGTAGGGTTGGCAGCCCATGACCAATACAGTCAGACCTATACCTAATACACCCTTCCCTTACCCTATCCCGACTCCTGTCTACATGGAGCTCTGAGTTCTTAGACATCGGCTGGGGCCAAGGGACTCAAAAAAATGCGTTTTACCTTCATAGTAGTGTTCGCTTTCGTAGTAGTGTTTTACTAAAAAGTGATAGCATAACGCAACAAAACAGGGGGGAGGGGGTCAAGCGATACGTTGCGGTCTTTTACATGGGAGAGGGGGGGTCAAAAAGTGGCCTGAAGTGTCTTTCGTAAAATGGGAATAACCCATAAAAGTAGAACAATTGATATCCGTGCCAGTTAAAAATCCACGCAGCCACGCACCCCTTCTTCAGGATTTCATAAGTTCCATGGCAACGGGTATCGGTGTTAGTATGGATCTCAAACAAGCAGGGAATGTACGTGCAACCTGGGACATCCGACGAAGCTGAAGAGGTCCGAATTAGAGAGCCATTTAGAGAGCGTGGTGTGCATGTGAACAAACCATGCACAAAACAACTTTTGATTTTTAAACCAGAGAAGCTGTGAAATCACGCAATGAAGGACACCTGAAAATTGTGCAAGCTTCCTCGAATTCACTTCCGTAAAAGCTTCCAAGTTTGAAAGAAATCTCGATACGCAAATCCTAGGTGAGCAGCAGACAGCGACCTCCTACAGGGTGCGATTGAAAAGTAGTCTATCGATACTTTTCCGACACAGCGTCTACGATGCGCCGAAAAAAGTCATGTGGCGGAGGAAAATGTTCCTTGGACATTCCCCTTCGCATTGCGACCTAGTTCAGTTCGCTGGCAACAGCAGCTGAGTAACCATCGCTGTCCGCGTGAAAGCCGTTTGGTCAGTTGGTCGTAGTTTTGGAGTTGGTGAAAATGGTACGAATGGTGGACCAGCGTTACGCTACTTGTTAGTAAGTTTTTCGTAAAACTAAACAAAACCTACACAGAGACCCAGGCCCAGGACCTTCTCTAGCAGGCTTATGGGGATCAAGTAATGTCTAGAGCACGGATACTTTTTTAGCAAAGGGCGTTCAAAGATGGCCGCGATGACGTCGAAGACGAGCAATGCTCCGGGAGGCCTTCGACGGCGTAAACAGACGAAAACGTCAACAGTGTGCGAATTTTTTTAAATTAGCCGGCGTGCAAGTTTCTGTGAGATGTGCGAGGAGCAAAATTTGACGTTAACTGTTTGCGTCGTGGAAGGCCTCCCGGAGCGTTGCCCGTCTTTGACGCCATCGCGGCCATTTTTGAACGTCTTGTGCCAGAAATGTATCCGTGCTCAGGGACCTATTTCACAAAGCGACAAGTGACCAATGATTAGTGACTAGTGACCAGTCTGAGGAGTGACTAGACTTGCCGATTTTCGTTCCACAAAAATGAAAATTTTGACCAGTTGATTAGTGATAAGACTAGTCGACTCGTGTTTACACCTCGCCCGTCACCTACATCGAAGTCAAATTTTGGTTGCCGCCCTCGTCTGTGGCTCCCGGGCTGATGACAACTTTTTCCTTTTGTTCTTTGGCCTCAAGGCCGAGTTTTTGACAAGTTGACTGGTGTACACTACTCAAAGTAATCACGATGCATACGTCAGTGGTTTTGGGGGAACTTGCTCATCGAAATCAGTAGACAAGTAGACCCGACTCGATAGGTGGGTCAGTTTCGAAGTAGTGCGATGTGTGTGAAGGAGTGTGCTTTGGCCAAGACCAGCCACTCCGGGGTTGTCTTTCCCTACGATGTCTAGGATAAGATGATCTACTTCAGTTGACCTAGCTTGCGAACCCCCGCCTCTCCCAGAGGCATTGGCATTGTCTCTTTTCTCCTAAAATAAAAAGAAGAAAATAAGTCATTAGCTTCAGGACATTTGTAAATATGAAATTCATTATAATAATCATGTCTGAGCAACTTTCTTACCAAAGTCCTTTTCCTCAAATTTCCCCACACTGTGTCTCGTACATACTGCCATTTTTTTTTCCTACGGCTATATCGAGGGAATGTGCCAACTCGGTCACTAATTGCCACTTCTTTGTTTTATCCTCCTCTTTCGTTAGTTTGTTCGAGAACGCTCCAAACAGAATATCTTTTTCCTCTTGAATTTTTCGCAAAATAGCAATTTTTTTGACATTCCGACCATTCCCTGACATTTCCGTCGTCCTGAAATGAAAAATTGACAATATTCAGTTTTTTTTACGTAATTAAAGTTTGCAATCTCATTGCATGTTTGTGACGTCATTCGAGATGTTCCCGTGCTAAACAATGCGTTACCTTACATTTTCTACGGTGTGACCAAACATTTTTGATGAGATTGTTCTACCATAAGAGCAAAACTGTTTTGACGAAAACAAAAGTACCTACCTCACAAAGCAAAAAAATTCTTTTCGTAAATTGAAAATGCATTACTCTAACCACGCAATAACTTTTTTCTATTATGTGCGGGTAGCGCAATCGAGTGCAAAGTCGTACCGGTGCACCCGACCGATCAATGGACAAACTCATTTGAAGAGCTGTTGGAGTTTTGCACCCGTCCGCACCAAATTGTACACGTTGATGTTTTTAACAGTGCCGGCATGTGGGCCCGTGAGGTTGGCATGTCAATACAGTCCGATAGGACCAACGATGTGACCCCATTAGACATCTGTCAATTATGATGAAAAAGCAATGCAATTTTACGTTAATTGTATCGTTTTCGGTCTCTTGATGTTATTTTCTGGCTATCAAAATCAAATAAAAAGTTTTCAAAATAAGCAGTCTTGCGGAACCAAACAATTCTTATATTGGCAGGTGTTTCCAGAATGCAACGTTTACCTTTGCGTTATTAATCATGCAAACGCTATGAGAATACAATATGAAATCGATAAACTAACTTGATCCTCAAAAATTGACGATGGTTAAAAAGTTGACCCTTACGACTCTAAAAGGCACTTCTGCACCGCCACCCAGTGCTAGGCTGGACTGAACGCAGAAGAGGGGAATGTACGTGAAACAGAACGCTTGTCATTGGACATTTTGACTAGTGACGAGTGCTCGTCGGTCGTACTAATCACTGGTCGTTTTGTGGAACCCTTTTCCACCATTTTGACAAGACTAATCATTCATCACTTGTCGCTTTGTGAAGTAGATCCCTGGACGTTACTTGATCCCCGTAAGCCTGCTTGAGAAGGTCCTGGGTCTCGGTGAAAGTTTTTTTGAGTTTTACGAAAAACTTAATAGCAAGTAGCGTAACGCTGGTCCACCATTCGTACCATTTTCACCAATTCAAAAATGACGACCAACCGACAAAAGGGCTTTCACGTGGACAGCGATGGTCGGTCATTCAACCGCTGTTGCTAGCGGACTGAGGTGGGTCGCTATTTAAAGAGGAAGGTCCAAGGAGCATTTTCCATAACCTTGACTTTTTTCGGCGCGTTGAAGACGCTGTGCGGGAAAAGTCTCGATACTTTTCAATCCCACCCTTTCCAATTTGTTGTCCTTATGTCTACTCCTCACCCCTTATGTTCAAATCAATATTTCTTTCAAAATCGGAAGCTTTTATAGAAGTAATACCGAAAGGAAATTAAAGGAAGTTTGCACAATGTTTAAGATCTCGTCTGTGGCACAAGGTAGCCTCTGCTTTGGTTCGCACATCGGAAATCGATTTATACTTGGTTTGTTTACTTGCACGAAGGATGTAGGAGCGCCGGATGTTTTAAGTCAAGAGGATATGACACCCTTAAAGGATCCTCTCGTGATAAAATTTCATCTTCCTGAGGTTCAAATGGCGCAGGTTTTAAACAGGCCCCTTCTCTGTTCAAACACTTGGAATAGTGCTACTTTTAATGAGCTTTAGGTTAACAGCCTATTCGATATCATCATGGAGGACCTCCATAATACTATCGACGTTTGGAAACGGATATGTAATAATTTGTTCCGTCGCCAATTATTGAATTATAATTTTTAGCCCGTAGCAGTGTATCTTCCCCATGTGGAGTACATGTATATCCGACCGGTACTATCGTGAAACACTGAATCGAGATTTTGGCGAACCGATCTAAGAGAGTTTTTCCTTGCTGCGGACCGATAGAAATCATGAAGTTGATGTGTTCCCCAGATCAACGCTTGGTTGAAAGAAATGGCCCAAAAATACAACAAGATCGCGACGGTCATCACAGGTGGAAAAAGTTTTGAAGGCCGCGACTTGATGGGTCTCCGCATTGCTCATAAGCCAAATCTACCCATAGTGTTTATCGAAGCCGGCATTCACGCTCGAGAGTGGATCGCTCCAGCCACTGCCACATGGATTATCCAACAGGCTCTCAACACAACCAGCGAATTGATCAAGTCTTACGAATGGCATGTTTTCCCATCTGTTAACCCAGACGGATATGCTTACACACAAAAGGTATTCTCACCATATGTTCTCGACCTTCCCAAACAAATATAATGTTAACCTTGGCGCCTCTACAGAGCATAAGTCGTTGACAGCGGATTTCATCATGCTCAAAATGAAGTTGGCAGCCCTGCTGAGCCTCTATTTTGGGTGTGGAATAACACAACACTTTTTGCAATACACCATCCTTTCTTACTTATCATGAAAGTTGAGTTTCATGATTATTTGCTGGATGTTTTGATCGAATACACTCGCGCAATGTCTCTCTTTTCACCTGAACCATAGATGCCCAAGCAGAACCGCAACCATGTTTTTACAAGGCACGAAAATCCATGGTCAACGAGCTATGCTCTTGTCTGTGCATCACCAATACGGCCATCTGCAAAGGTAGAAATACTGGTTTTTACTTGGATTTCAGGAGCGACTCTGGCGGAAAACTCGGAGCAAAGGCTCGTCAGCCTGCATTGGCGTTGATGGCAATCGCAACTGGCCTTTCAAGTGGGAAAGTATGTATATTTTACCTTTTTCAGTGTAATTTAAAAGGCTTAAGTCGGAGGCCCCCCCCCCAAAAAAAAATCCGGATTTCGGGTCAGTTGTAAATGGGCCGATAAGTTTCTACGCGTCGTTTTATTTCAGTGTACCTTTTGGCATAGGAATAGCGCAGTTTACATTTGAGCTTACGTCAGAAATGTGTTCCCTCTGAGTATTGCGCGGGGATCGAAATTGGTTCTCACACAGTGCGTAAAGCATATTTGAAGCTACTTAATCATGGTCTGGTAATATTTGATCGCCAGACTCACACTGTGCATAGAGCATATTTGAAGCTACTTAATTATGATGTGATAATTTCTGATCGCGGGGCAAGTAACAAAAATAAAACAGGTCTTAGTATTCATAGCTTACAGGGTTTGTGCAATGAGAAATGAGACTGGACACCAGAGCGGCGCTCTAGTCGGTTCAGAGCGAACTCGCCTGGCGGGCTTGGTAGTGGGGGGGGGGTCTAAGGAATGAATCGCACCAGGTAGTAGTTGCCTCCGAGCTCTGATGGAGTGAAGATCGCCTAACGCGCGGAGTGTCTTTTCCGCTATTGGCCACGGAGCAAATCGTCGAGAATGGAGCGTTAATTTTGTGTTCGCCTCGGAAAAACAGCCGCTAAAACGCTTGCTCTACTTACACCTGAGGCCTTCAGTGGATTGAAGATGTCCTGTCCAGAGCCGAGGTGTTCCGCTGGCTTTAGGACTTCCTGGAGGGGAGGGAGGCGGCCGAAGACGTTCAGAGAAGTGGAAACAAAACAACGAGCTTTACTGACGTCAGTGCCAACAGAGTGAAGGCTCATCGGAACCTCAACCGACGTCTGAGTAATAGGGAAGTTATACAAGAGCTGGACTAGATATCTCTGGACAGGACATCTTCACAGGAGGCCTGTGATGCTCCAGCGAAAGCTCCATTCGGGACGATTTAGTCCGTGGGCAATAGCGAAAAAGGCACTGCGTGCGTCGGGCGATCTTCACATCGTCAGAGCTCGTAGGCAACTACCACCTGGAGCGATTCGTTCCCCCATTACAAAACATGTTTTTTTCCCGAAGAATAAATGAGCAGTATTTAATCATGAAATTCAAAGGTTACCATGGACTTAGAGGATTTGACTATGAAAACTGCGAAAAAGTTGGTGATTTGACGTACCAACTGAAGTAAAGTTGACAACTCCTCGGCATTGAAAACCTAGAAATCATGTTTAGTTTTTATTAGCGTACCCCATTGTCTTAATTGAGTACCTTGTTAGAAGACTACCAACCTGTATGTGTAAGACATTATTTTTTGACCAATTTTTGTTCTAAAATCACTACCTTCACAATTATGGAGAGCTTAAGTGGACGATTCCACGTTAGGCCGACCATAGACTAAGTAAGTATGGCGTGAGAACGTCTGGCAACAGCGTGTGAGCGGACGACAGTCTCCCTCTGATAAAGCGCAATGTATCTTTTTTATTTATTTTTTTACTGGCATTAGGTAGGAAATGACCGTGTAAAATAATGAAAATTTGTCACTCCTGAATGTTTTCAGAAGCAATCGATGTCTGATAGCAACACCAAGTATTGCTAAAGCGTCCAGTTAGATTGTAAATACGTTTGCGAGCCGGTCGGTGGGCACTGTTTACCTTGCCGCTTTTAACAGTTTTGGAGGCGTTTTCCAGCAAGAATTCCCTAAAACGATGAAAACTTGTCAGTCCTGAATGTCTTCAGAAGTAAAACATGTATGACAGAATTACCAAATACTGTCAGTTTGTCCAGTGAGATTTCCAATACGGATGCGAGCCGGTCTATGGCCACTGTTTACCTTGCCGCTCTTGACAGTTTTAGAGGTGTTTTTCGGCACGGATTCCCTAAAACGATGAAAACTTGTCAGTCCTGATTGTCTTCAGAAGTAATACATGTATGACAGAAACACCGAATACCGTCAGTTTGTCACAAACCCTAACAAACCTAAAGGATTTGTAAACAAACCCTAACTTAACCTGTATGTGTGCCGCGCGCATCGTATCTGAAAAGGCGAGAACTACTGTGGCAGCTGATTAAGCTGGCGATTTTTATGATCACTTTAGAGAACGTCGTTAATTATGGAACGTATACAAATGGCCAAACAGAAAAAAACGCCAAATGCTGACATGAAAGACTTGCATGACACTATCCCAACACAAGGTCCCCGCAGGTATTTCAAATCTCACTGGACAAACTGGTGTTGTTTGGCGTTTCTGTCATACATGTATTACTTCTCAAGACATTTAGGACTGACAAGTTTTCACCGTTTCAGGGAATCCTTGCTGGAAAACGCTCCAAAACTGTTAAAAGCGGCAAGGTAAACAGTGCCCGCCGACCGGCTCGCAAACGTAATTACAATCTCAGTGGACGCACTTGCAATACTTGGTGTTGCCGTAACACATAGAATGCTTTTAAAAACATTCAGGAGTGACAAGTTTACATTATTTTACACGGTCCTTACCTAGTACCAGTAAAAAAATAAAAAAGATACAATGCGCTTCATCAGAGGGAGATCGTCGTCCGCTCACGCGCTGATGCCAGATGTCCTCGCGCCATTTATAGTCAATGGTCAACCTAACGGGGAATCGTCCATTACCTTAACTAAAGTGTTCGCACACATGTTCTAGAAATTTACCGCTAATGCCCGTGCTATCCTTCTTATAGATAAAAACAACAATAGCTGCTCGGAGACCTATCCTGGACCATCTCCGGGATCTGAGCCTGAAACACAAGGAGTGATGAACTACTTGAAAACAATAGCTGCTCGCACACGGGTGTACATAAGTTTCCACAGTTACAGTCAGCTGCTCATGTATCCGTGGGGTTACACATACGCGCCACCAACCAACGACAAGCGCTTCAACGAAATAGCTAGCAAGGCTGTGAAAAAGTTGACGGCTCGATTTGGCACCAAGTACGAATATGGACCGATTTCTACAACTATTTATCCAGCTGCCGGAAACACTATCGACTATGCTTACAGTCTTAACATTACTTATCCATTTGTGTTTGAGCTGCGCGATACAGGTAGATATGGATTCGTGTTGCCTAAGGAACAGATTATTCCTACTGCGTTAGAAACCTTTGATGCTGTAAGTGTGATCCTCGAGGAGGCTAAAAAGTAAGTCATTCTTGTTATCATCGAGCACTGAGTTTTTTTTTTACCAAATAAACCGATTTCCCCCCTTAATGTTGGATGAAAAGAAGTTGTCTACAGTACTCCTACGAATGTTTATGGCGTTAAGGCATGGGGAAGAGGGTCAACGAAAAAGGTGGACGTGGTCGAACGTGAGAGAGGGGGTCAAAACACCCGATACATTAGCATGACATCACTTATGAACGATCTAAAACTCCATCTCTCAAACACTACATCCTAGCAGCCCATGTTGACCAGAGAGAGAGAGAGAGAGAGAGTATAATAAAAAACGTAAACTAGTCATGTACTCCAATTAATTTTACTGATAAAATATCCCTCACGAATAAGGCGAATATCATCCTCCCAGATGTTTAAAAACATCGTCCCTCGGGGAACTCTACTAAAAGTTATGGAAAAAGAGAGTGCACGTGGGACCATGTCTGAACCAACAGCTGGGAAGACGATTTCTTTGAGAGTGATTATACAGTACATTTAAATGCGTCTTTTATAATCATTCTGTATTTAAAAAAATCAAGATGAGCAATTTGCACTATCTTTTCATATAGAGCATTAATCGGTATTTAACGGTTATGGGCCTAAGAAATGAATACACATCCAATTCTAGCTGTTCATCGATTTTCAATATATGAACCCAAACTGATTCATCACACAGTACGTAATACAGGATATTGACCCCACTTCAGTCCCTCAGGCGTCTGACCTCGCTTCGTTTCCTTCTCCTGAAGCTGGGTTTCCATGCAAGCGGTTTCGGTGGCGCGGCACACAGCGCAGCCAATGACCTTGCACGGCGCTGTGTGGCGCGAAGGAAGGCTGGCCACCGATTGGCTGCGCCGTGCGCCGCCGATACCGCTTGTATAGAAACCTAGCATAAGGTTCAGGGGAAGCAAAGGAAGTAGCGTATCGCTTAAGACCTAAGCGAAACGCAGTGGCGAATAGACAGGCAGACCCGCTGCCTTATCTTCCTGACTCGTATTCGTCCTCCATATACATTGAATACGGCAGGAAAATTGCATCGACCCCAACAGCTTCTTAATTTTACGATATTATGGAGCGAAAAAGAAAAATAAAGATAACAATACTTATCTAGACGTAGTGTGTGATTGTAATCCACTCGTAGTTTAACATTACCTGTATTCAAGTGTTCACTGACGCGTTCTGAGTTGGCTCGTGCTGTCAGCAAAAAGCTGGGTCATCGCTCCCCTCCCCCTCTCCTCCGTGGTTTTTCGTCGCGCTACATTTTTATTTCCCAGCCACTCTTCACCCTTTAAATCGTCGTTTTTGATTTGTCTTTTTTGTGTTAGTTTTCGCGAGGACTTGGGTGTCAAAATTTGTTTTTATTTCCGAAAAAATAGGCAAAACAATTCCTTTTAATATTAATAAAAAAAATCGAGAAGAGTGTTAAGAAACCGCTCTGCGATCGTATTGGAATGAAATTATAATTATCAAAATTTTAAAATAGCTGGGAGCTGGACAAAGCAGTTTTGATAATAAAAGGACCGCCTAAAAATAACATGATTTTCACGACATTTCCTCAGTTAAAAGCGTACAAAATCAAGTTTATTATGCGATACATAGCTTTATATTCGTCTCTAAGCACGTAAATGAGCTGCAACATGTCAACTTCATGGAAAAACAACTTCGTTTTCCGCGGAGGCTGGAGCATAACCCTCTGAAGCCTCGTTTTTTCGCCTCTCTCTCTCT
>Ga0058701_10004842_pt1 | contig 11016 bp, 6 predicted proteins | sample AgamicOrMae_FD_97039 | JGI IMG/M metagenome (GOLD analysis project Ga0058701, IMG submission 97039) | Agave microbial communities from Guanajuato, Mexico - Or.Ma.e | ecosystem: Host-associated > Plants > Phyllosphere > Phylloplane/Leaf | place: Guanajuato, Mexico | collected 2012-06-04 | reverse complement strand
CGGTTTCTCTCGATAAATCGAAGGCAATCGCAGCGAATAAAAACAAAAGAAGCATCAATAAGTGTCATTCAGAAGCTTTGACACATAAAATGTGTGGTGGGAGACTCTCTCTTGTGGTTTTACTCGAACACAGAATCACTAAATCATACGTAGGCACATCATAAAAGCTAACTCAATGGACTGGAGGTCGTGTTGAAAGGTTTTCTTTTTTTTTTCAGGACAACCTCGCAATATATTTATCTTGAGACTAACGAACTAAATGAAGAACGTCATTAAAAAAGTTATTCACGGATAGCAGCTCAAATGATCTGGGGAAAAAAATACTTTACTTCTATGAGGATTTTGCATATTTCGGTTTCCTAAATGAATCAACTGATTTCTGCTTGAAACAGACACCCGCATGTTTCTTGTGGACACGAAAAAAGAAAAAAAAGGAAAACGAATCTAATGAATTGAAACGATTAGACAACACCAACCAATAAAAAAGCCTCTGTTATCTTTAGAAATTTCAATTTTTAACACATAACCAAAGACATTATATATATATATACATGCATATGGAAAAAGTAAGAATTTCGGCAGTTCAACAGGCACATTTTACTCTTGAAGCATTTTTTACGCGTAATATTATTACTTACTACTTTATATGACATTCTTTGCGTCAGCTTTACGATGCATTTGCCAATTTCAACTGTAAATAGTGAATCTGTTCGTAAATTTCTACCTTCCTCGCATCCCCGATACATTCTAGGTTTTCTAAACTACTTCTTAAAGGCAATTCCCCTGAGCTGAGACCTGCGCGTGAACCGCAAAGCATGAAAGACTTCCAGTGTTTGATGTAAGAAAAAGAAGCCTTTTGTGACAGTGTGAGCTATTGATTGTAAAACGTAGATGAAAACCCAATCAAATCAAAAGCGTAACAGTTAACAAGGAATAAGGCTAGATTCTCTCTTAAAAAACAGATTGTTGACGAGCTTTGCATCAACGGCAACTCGCAGCAGACCTTTTTGCCATGGAGAGAAAGACATAAGAAGGTTTGACTGAACGCTCCAACAGTTATCAGGAAGCTTTCTTTTTCTTTTCTTTTTTTTCACTTTAAGTAGTGATTAAAAAAAATGAAAAACACCAGATTTCATACAGAAATAATATGTGACTATAACGTTGTCATTTTGATATCAGCTGTTATATATTTTTGAATGCGATGATGTTATGACGGAAAACTTAATGAAATCAAATATTTGTATACAGATATTTTCAAAAGTTCAATAAGTATTATATTGCTAACATTGGAGCCCAAAATGTTTTTTGGTACTTTTACGAGGAAACACAAACATCCTCAAAAACATAGTAATACTACCCACTTATTTTTAAACGGAACGTTGATTTTCATTCCTCTAAAATTATGAAATCTTTCGAGCCATCTTTCACGATTCAAACTATCATATTTTATCATAGATTTTTACGATGAAAAACACGTTTAATCATCAAAAGCATTTTGACGTACTGTCTAGACAAAAATATATTTGTCATATCAGATACTTTGCAACAACGGTAGGCACACCCACGCGTTCCGCCTCTTATTTGCGAGTACTCTATTAAAAAAATGTGGCGGACGTGCTTTCGTGTCGAGTACCTACGTGACAGCTTCAACCCCTTGGGTATACTCTCGGGAGTTTTTGTATGCTCCAATTAGTCTGGAGTATTAGTTGACCCCCGGGCATTATGAGGAGGGTGTTTTATGAGAAAGGCTGCCTGCTCGGGTCACTAAAATGCACGCCATGCGCATCAGGTGGTCCCCGCTGAAGGCGCCGACGCCAGTGACCTTGACCTCAAGACCACTTTTCGTAGGGGCTGCCAACTTAAGTGCGAGCAGGAGCGCTGCATATCTTATATGGCCCACAGAAAAGGTGCCAAAGTACGTTGAACGGAAATAGTGGTTGTTTGATTCATTGAGGACCCCGGGCCTCGTCCTTAAAACTGTAATTTTGATGAGGAAGCATCTCATACCACAGACAATGCAAAACCATGAACGAGATGCCGAGAGTTCGCCAACACAAATACAGTTTATCTCAACCTGAATACAGGCGTTAGAAAGTACTCTCACACAACCTGACCAAGAGACATCAATAACACACACAAAGTTGAGACATCGTCTGAGACTTGACTATCATTTGGATTTGGAATAACCCAATGTCTCAGAAAATGTATATGTATATGCTGATAAAATCGCGTGGACGGAGAAAACGGCATTGTCGATGGTGGTGAAAGTTCAGGAAGAGAGGGAAGAGAAGGACCACAGAAAACGGTCTTCGTCCAGTTGGAGGGGAAATGTCCAAGCCTTGAGTTGGAAGACAAAGGCAGAGAACCCAATATCGGCAATCATCTCTCGTACAGTGCAAGATCAAAATCTACCCCGAACTGTCTGATATTGAACAAAACAAGTCCGATATTATAGAAGGAAAATGAGAGCTCGAAAACCTTACAAGGTCGAGGTAAAAGAGCATCGTCTTATAGACCGATCTTGATTCCACTCCACAAAAGTTCCCTTTCCCCACTGGATTCAATTTTGTGGAATCAAGAAAAAAGAAAACATTAGCCTTAGCGTGATATTTGATTCTCGACGAAAAAAGAGTACCTCAAAGGTTGAACCTGTATTTTCTGATATCTCTTCATCAACAACGCTCCTAAAACGTCATTTTTTTGTCACCATGCTGATAGGATCGATACAATTGCGCGGTACTGTACAGCAGTATGCCTTACCTACGATCGGCCAACTTTCGCTTGGTGGTAGTTCACCCTTGAAATGAAATTTAAGGCTGGACCAGGGTGAAACAACGATCGGTACAAAATATACCCAACTGCCATTGCCTCGTTATCTGAAACGTACTCTCCCACTACAATAAGATGGCACTCTGTTTCAGCTCTCTAAACAATGTTTACGCACAACACGTGCAGTCTATGGCTGAACTTTTAAGACTGTGTTGTCTTCGGTAAGACTATTCAATAAAGAGAGACGTTATTCATTGCAAGCAATTTTGTAAATGCACCGTCGATAGGGAATGGACGAGGGTTTTAATTAACCCCGAAGTTTCAATAATAGTGAATACGTAGGAAATGATCATTTGAATGAAGTTTCACTGTTATCCTCAGATAACACAACTGTTGCGCGTTGATCTTGAAGACAGGTACAAACAGGACGGCTGCTTCAACCACATTGTTGTCCCAGCAATTTGAATAATGGCTCGTAATCACATTAATGCGTAACTTGGCTTCTCAACAAAGTCACTCACAACTCAAACACTTCATTGATAAGGTGCCGAAACCTTTGAAGGATTCGCCCAGTTCGTACTCATACAGGGTTTGCTTTTGTGTTTGGAAGCCGTTGTTGTTATCATTTTATCTCCTATTTTTCTAGGGCACAGAGAGCGCTACTGGCCAGCGCGCAAAAGGGAAAGAGTTGGAAATACTCTTTTTTGTCGAGTTTGGTTGAACCTGTTGGTAGGAAATCCCTATGTTTGAAAACGTCGGTGGGCAATAGTTTTCAGTTTTTCCGAAGCACTGGTAGAAACAGAATATCAATCTGTGTGGTATTAAGTGCGATTTAATTCCCGTATACTTTCATACCTCACTAGTTTGATGTATTGGTCTCAAAAAGCATCTGCTTTTAATAAGCTCACAAATGCCAACCCCTTGATACTCATATTATGATATTAGATACGGGCTCATTTTAAGGAAAACAAGGCTTGTATCAGAAATTACGATTATTCTCTTTGTCAACTGGCTTAAGTTAATTCTTACGGTATTGTGTCGTAAATACTCAGTAATAATTCTTTAATAATAATACTCATCACAATTATGATGAAATAATAATTTTTATAGCGATGTAATTAATAATAATTCCAATTAATACTGTGCAATGTCATATGTCTTTATTACGATTTCTGGGTAACGTCATGTGCAATTCTGCCTTAATTCCTGCAATTCCAAGTAACACTTGTCATTTCCACGCATTCTTATTTGGCTGCTGTGACCAAGTGCTTACCGAGTGTGACATAAATCCTTTTGATTGTTCAGCCCTTGCTTAAGATAATCTGCGTGCACGGAATTCAAGATTTAAGGTCCCCAAAGGTACTGTATTCAGTTAAGTTTGATTTATAGCTTCATATTTACACGCAGGTTGTCTTTTAGACGAAAAGATCAAGCAGAAAGGATTTAACGATCTCACAAAGAAGTAGACCCAATGATAGAAAGATAGAAATGAATAAACATATGCCGATATGGGTAATGTGTTAAAATTTCTGAACTATTAATTTCCAATAGTGGCAAGGTACAAGTTTAAATCCTGCTCCTGTATGGTGTCAATGTACCCATGCAGACACTTCGGACAAAAGCTAACTTGAGCTCCATGAACTACCAAGCAGCGGTCAATCAAAAGCCGCGACTTGAGAGGATTTCAGCATTTTCTAATTCATCCTTGTCGTTGATTAGTTATCACAGACGCCCAACTCGATGGCTCATAGAATATAATTAAAGACCTCGGGGTATATAACTTTCGTCAACGAGGTTGTTCTATGATAATCGCCGTCCCGTGAAATATTTTCGCATCAAAAAGTTTGTACCGACAGCGAGTTTATCAGTTGCACTCTGAGGTCCTTTTTTATTCGCATGGGTTTTGTACGCACTATCTTTGATGTCATCCCGTCCTCGTTTTTGCTGGGGGACAAAGGTTCGTCACACGAGACCAAAGGACGTGACTCAAATACGCACGGGACCGTCACGTATTTGTGATTACATTGGTGAGTGCTCTTAAAAGAGACACGTTCTGGAAGGGACAGTCTTTTTTTTCAACACTGTGTGAAAGGTTCATTCTTTACATTTTTTTATCATGGTCTGCTGAGAGGATCTCAGTCCTTCAGCTCCGATGGAAACGAAAACAGTAAGGTCGTATCAACAGAACACAGAACAAACATATCCTATTTTTCCCTTCAGACCTATTTTCGGCCCTCCTCTTTTAAAAACAATAATGATAATTATCATGATCAGAGACAGACTCATCGAAAAATACTGTGACAAAACTGATCATAAAAAATGTTTAGTTTTACATTCATTTAGATCTGCGTTGTTATAAAAACTAACGGCGTATTCCCTGCGAATATCGGCGAAAATGTGAAATGTGGACTTTGCAGTGTGACCGTAGCAACCTTCTTAATCCCAGAAGGTTACCTGCGGCAGCGGAAGATTAGAGCAGACATTGTTTCAACAAAAGGATTTCATAGAAATCAGTGAAAAGGAAGGCAATCTAAATATTTATGAACTTCCGGCAGCTCTGAGAGGTCCAGGGGGCTACATCACACAAATTCTTTAAAAGTTTAAAAAGAAACACGCTCAAATTCTCTTAAATGGTAAAATAAGGTTTATAAGCTCCAAATTTTCCCCATAAAATGAACGCTCGGCGGCACGCGTCGTTACGAGGAGAAAGGCGATAGGTCGAGTACGAACGACTCTTCCTGGACTGATGGCACGGTTTTTAATAAGCTCAAGTTTTACACACAAAGTTTGCACTCAGAAATGTTTGACATTCCAAGCGAATTTTTACGAGGTTGGGAGTAGAGAGGATGCAAAGAATCAGTATAAACTAAAATGAAAAGAGAGACATTGTAGCTAAGCTCATATCACGACGTAAAATTTACTTCCAGAGTGACTTCATTATGCGAATATTTCACGGAGAAAAATGGTTAGCTATATTTTTACTCACAAATTAGTAAAAGCTGAGACATATAACCTAATTAGAAAACATTACCAGGTTGACTAGTAAATGTAACCGCCGTGCTAGTAAAAGTGACACGGTGTTAGTAAATCCTTAATGTGCTGGTAACATAACCGACTAATAACATTTGCTTACCAAGTTATGTGTCCCCTTTTTTTTCTAACTTGTGAGTAATTCTAGCTGACCCATTTTTCTCAGTGTTGTTTCCCTGTATTGCGAGCCCAAAAATAAGAGGAAGAGACAGCAGATTTTAAAAAGATTGCAATAAACACACTTGATTGTCAAAAGGACAAATATGGAAGGTGCTTTCGATCCAAAATCTCACCGGCAATGAGAACTGTTGCATTCAATAATGAATCCACGTTCCATTTTGCTGGAATTCGCGAACAAGGGACAGTTACGTTCCCTTCTGCAATGAATTGTTTCGCAGAGTGACGAGGAGAACACTATGCAGTCTTGCGTTAGTGAGAGAGAGAGCAACAACAGCAGGCAGCTGCAATAAATTCTAAATTTATCATGACGCAACGTCCGCTTGCCTTGAAACACACCATGTCCAAAGCTCGCTGTACGCAGGTCTATTGTTTGGCTTATGGACACTCAAAAGCCCGCGATATAAGAGGAAATTTTTCGGTCACCGCCAAAGGTTTTAGTCAACATAAAAAAGAAAACACTTTTTCTTTCTCCGTTACACAATGTGTATTCAAAGCTCAGTCGAGATAGTCACGTCTACGTCGCATTTTATAAGGCTTCCTTATGTTAACGGCTACACAATTTTGATCTCAACTGTAATCTCCATGGACATGTACTTACTTCCTAAGTACTTATTTTGGTTTAGTTCTGAAAACATCTGTGGTAATATTTTAGAAATAAGCAATGGCCAATATTCAAGGCAGTATTGGAAGTTTAGCTCATGCATGTGTGCAAAGTACTACATTCTTCAAGCACAAAAAAGAACATAAATAACTTACAAAAAAACGGTGTTACGTTAGAAAACAAAGAAGGTTGCAGATTACTAAAACCCGACCAAAAAGCGATTGATTTTGTCTATATAAAAGAATTCTCCTCTCTCATAGGATCCTTTTCAAAGCCATGGAGCAGGTTCATGACCTAATTTAAGAATATCATGATGATATGCATATTGAGCACTGCTTGTGATAACTCTTTTAAAAGGCACAAGGCCGACAAAAGCGTTCTTGTCCTTTGTAATTCGAACCCTCCACCCTGAAACTGCTATTCAACTCTATGGCTTCGCCCGCAAACCAGCAAAAATCAATAAAAACAAAACTTGGCACAACAAGTGGTTTTAACGACGGGTCAGAACGCCATCCCGTGCGACAATGAAAGGGACGTTTGTCCGTGCGCTCATTTTGGTGTCTAATTGACTTTTTTGGAGAGAATGCAACAGGTGAAAGGGAGGCGCCCGCTTGAGAAGGACACGAAAGAACAATATCTATAATGGGACCATTTAAAAAAATTCTATTAGAAAGAAAACCGATCTACTTCTCCCCTCCAACCTCCTTCGTCTCATGCATATACCTTCGTAAAAACAGCGGATTATTTTTTGCTGATAAAAAGATCTGTTTGCAAACCAAGCGCACCGTAAATCTTAGAATTAACATTTTCACCTGAAAATTATTGTTTCTATGAGAAAGAATATTGGTCGGAATGTACGTAGCATGGATAATTCAACACGGATATTCGCACGGATACATGAACATACAAGTATTGTGGTGCCCAACCAACACAAAGCATCAAATTCCAGTATTTTAAAAGTAAAACAATCCCCTTTTTGTAAACCTCTCAGCATAATTATCTCAAGTTCATCCGATTGAATTTCTTTTCGGTGAATGGCACAAAAAATCAATCATCCACTTTTTTATCGCCGAAAGTTTTAAGCAGCTTTTTCAAAAGCTGTAAAAAGTTTTTATTCATTTCGGCTTCTTCCTGAATCGCTTCCAAACTTAATTACTTTACAGATTAGTTGGTACACCATCTCCAAATTATTGTAATACTTACATTATCTCAAGGAAACCTTCCATTATGCAATATATTCAATCAGCGCACAATTGAACAAGCGTCATCAGCACACGGTAGGATTATTTCCAGTGCACATCAGGTCATTGTTTCGCTTATCTCTAAAAGCAACCTTCCAGGCATAGGCTCCCTCCCCTTGAGAAAGGATTCCTCGGGTCGATCCTCAAAGCTTGTTAGTAAACACAAGTTAAAAAAAAACGCATATTACAGAGGCCAGTTTCATTAACCCACAACATCCCAAAGTATATGGATTAAAATTTAGCTCAAGAGAAATTGGAAGAATTTTTGCCATTAAAATAGGCAATTTTTCAGTTTTAGAAAATTTCAGGTTTCCAGAGGGTTTACATTTTTGAAATTGTGACAATTCTAAACTGAAAATATCCTCTAAAATATTTTTTTCTGTGTCGGGACGGCATCGCTGGGCGGTAGTGGGTTAACATCTTTGATGCAAAACAGAAGAAGAAGATTGTCCCCTATCCACTGGGTGCTAATCAGCCTCCTGTAAAGAGTCCGACGAGTTGGATTATGGATAGTATTGGTGAAACACCTACACGAAAATGCCTCGATGTAACGTTTTCGTTACCCATCATTTCCCTGCACTCACACATTTTACCCCTGACGAGCCCATGCAAATATTCCTATCAGAATAAAAATCACTGAGTATTTTTGAACTTAAAACCTTGACCTCAACTTTGACGATTTCAAATGATTTAATCAACTTGGAAAAAAGTCTGCAAAAGAGCAAAATTTCTGCTGATTAATTTGAATCCTTTTAAAATCATTCCCTCGGTGCGAGCCAGTTAGAGTACTCACTCACAGTGTCAGGTATCGACCTTGAATCGAGTGCAACGAGGCCGCAGGGATCTGGTGATAGGAAAACCGGAGGAAATGAGAGTGCTTGATCTGTTTAAGAAACTACAGATGCTGAAGGTAGCGGTATTAAGGAAACTTTTGAAGCAAGTCAGCTTAAAATTATTATTGCTATCTTAAAAAATTACCGCTTAAAATATTAGGCACAAGTAATTTTTGCGATGGGTAGCTGCGAAAAAATAGACACTCCTCATGATACAGCGGAAACTTAAGCTTCTTTAAAGACTGTATGTTTTACGATATCTTTACTTTTCTTGCTTTTGCGACATCTTTAATCGCATCAATACATGATTCTTACCATTTTGTAGTGCGAATCCTGAAACATGCTTTCTGCATTGTTTAGGTGGAAGCTTGTAGGCCCCAAAACAATGCAAAAAACATATTCAGTCACTAGTAAAAACTATGAAAAGTGCCCTTATTTTCTCATTACATGCAGCACAAAGTCGGTAAAACGACTATTTCACTTAATACAAAATCGAAAAAGTGGTTAAAACTAAAAAAAGAAGAAGATATTGCCAGTTTAAAATAAGTGGTGTTCTAAGAAAAGTTTCGTTTTCAATTTTTTTTAAAGAAACTTTTTTTGTCTTTTTTTTGGTTTCTTTCGGGACTATCTAAAATATAGGAGCTACTGTTTGTCTTTCATTTTCTACGCTATTCTAACATGGCAAGTGAGGACGCGGGCACCTTTTTTCCCCCATGATAAATCCTTTAACACCATCTCATTCATATGTATTAATCAAATTAGAGGTAGACACATCTGTTGGTCTCCTTGTGAGGGGTGGTGGCGTAGGTTAAGAGAATTTCTCAGCTACCCGTACAAAAGCAAGCCGAGATAATCTGTGATAGCAATCATCTCGCATCTTAATCAGGCTTAGCAAGCCGCCATCTACTGTATCATATCGTATGGAATAAGTGCGCAGTTATGGCTAAGATGGCGTACCGTCTTGCTGGTGAATTAAGCACGGATCAAATGTTTTCTTGACATCCGTTTTGGGGCTGAATTGCTTTTCAGAGTCTATTACCCGTGATAAGTGCCTGAGCGAATATATGGGCAATTCTATTGTCATCGGTACGTAATGGGGTCGAAGTTCGTGGCATTGTGCGGGCCGCAGAGTAACTGTCAGTACCGCAATTCAAATCATTAGCTACGAATAAGATACACTTGGATAAGTAAGCCTACATATCGGACAACTAAAGTAACTGGCAAAGGTTCGGATCGAAACCTCCATGCGGAAAGGTGATAATTCAAAAACCCAGTGCTACAAGGTCATAACTGAGAAGCCCAGTGCTGTAAGGTCACAAATTTTGGGCCGAAAATCAAAAAGAAGACTCCCGCCCGGCGTCGTATAAACGTAGAGACATCTGGACTTCGTAGAAAACACGATTTCAGAGTCGCGATGAGAAAAAGTAAAAACCATGAAAATTTCCCCTTTTGCTTTCTACAAATTCGAATAAAATCAATAAAATGGCCATAGCTCCAAAGCGGTTCAATACATTGCTAAATCCTTACTATTTCGGCTAGGAGCTGTGATAGCTTTTCATAGGAGCTATACGTTAATATTTCCATTAGGTAAGCATATTTTTTCTCAAAAAAGTCCTTTGCGCAAAATTTGAACGCTAATTTAGACTTATTAGATATTAACTTCAGCAGCTACTTTTAGGCTTAAAATTTGTTTCTTGCCATTGCCTTTTACATCCGCTCGGGAAAAAATGGTTTTGTTATGGCAACAAAATCAAGGACAACAAATATTCTTTTTGCTGCCGCAACCAAAAATTTTGCTGCAGAAACCAAACGATTTGTTGATAGAACTAAACATTTTCTTGTTGGAACAAATTATTTTTATTATCCCTATTTTAGCAAATAATTTTGTTGGTTTAACAAAACCTTTTATACCGTGCGAAAAATTTTAAAATCGGAAGCGGACAGTTCACGCGTTTTTTTTTTTTTTTCGTTAATCGAAGTTATATCATGACAGATTGAACCAAGATGGCACACAGGAGGAGAAAAAAATAAATAATGCAACCTTTAAAACTTCACGAGAGTAACGGGATGACATCATTGGTCAATGTAGGGGCCGAGGATACGATTCTCAAGCAGGTAAAGACATTTGATGCCGCAGATCGAATCAATAAAGTGGGTAAGTGGAGCGAGTGGATGGAACAGCTTTCAAGTTCCATAGATCAGTCGGACAGCTAACGAGTCGGAAAGGGAAGTTGCGGAATTTAGGAAGTCGGCTGGGTTCCCCTAAAGGAGGAGTGTGTCCTCGGGGTCTGTAAATGTGTAGAAACGGGAAACGCAGTTACTGCGGAAGCAAATGTCTAAGACTTTGTAAACGATACCGTGG
>Ga0058701_10004841_pt1 | contig 11016 bp, 6 predicted proteins | sample AgamicOrMae_FD_97039 | JGI IMG/M metagenome (GOLD analysis project Ga0058701, IMG submission 97039) | Agave microbial communities from Guanajuato, Mexico - Or.Ma.e | ecosystem: Host-associated > Plants > Phyllosphere > Phylloplane/Leaf | place: Guanajuato, Mexico | collected 2012-06-04 | reverse complement strand
GTATACAAGGTAATGTAAAAATGGCGGCTTAATGGCCAGAGTTTATTGCCTTCAAAAGTGAGGAGTTTGGAGAGTGAAGGGTTATTAATCCCTCTCGCGGCTTTTGGCCTTTCCCGGGAAAGGAAATTCCCTGGGGAACATTTCCACCAGCAAGCACGAATCGTTATCAAAAATAGTCGACGTCAAATCTTGGCGGAAGTGCAAAAATCGCAGTCTTTGCAATCCCTAAGCATAAAAAGGCATTTTCTTGGCAGAAAAAAAAGGAAATCCGGATTGAGCAAAACAGCAGTTGAGTTTGCGTGGCGTACCGTCGGAGTGGAGAGGAAAGTTGGAAGGAAACTATGGACGAAAAGAATTCGCTCGAACCGACCAATCCCGAGCAGCGATTAGGACTTTTGCTCCCTCTCCGAAATGAAGAGTGCGTTTCTAGTGTGGCGATGGGACTATGACCACACAGGAGGAAAGGAGGGGAGACGAAAAACTGGTCCTTATTGTGTTTTTCATCCTTGAAAGAAGGCAAGACAATGAGGGCACTTTGGTTGAGGCACACTGGCGCCGCGCAAGGCCCCACTCAGCGCCAGGCAGGGTGGGCTCAGGGCGGCCGCAGGGCTTGAGGTAACGACTTTTGTCCCTTGGCCGCACTTGGCCGCCCTCGCCGGGTGCCTTGTCCTGGCAGCTGCGCCAGCTCACTAGCTATACATTAAGACTTTGGCACTTTTTCATGGCTTTGAAGAAGGCCTGGCCACATCTTCCTGCTGATCCGCAGCACTGCCGAGACCTTATTGACTTCCGAGCCAGCCGTGTCAATCCTAAAACATCTGTCTGTCTGTCCCTTCGATAAAACTAAAATACAGAGGGCATCGCGACAAAATTCAATAAAATGTCTGAGAAAATAAAAATGACTGAATAGATCTTCGTGTCCTCCCAGGTCAAAGTGCACTTCCGACGTAAAAAATAAAAATCTGCTTATAAATCACAATAGATTCTTGACTAAACAAAACCTTCTCGTTTCAAATTGCACAAATGACACTGCAACGCAGTACACGGCACCGCTGCACAGCAGCGATCGGTTACGGCGTCAAAGTTCCTGGCGGTCAGGTCGTGGACCCGGGGCTCAGAAAGACAGGAGCTCAGGGCTCGACTCCAGCCATCACAAGGACACCAGTTTGTTGCTGATATTTGAATCCGGGCTGGAGAGGTCGCCGACGCTGTTGTGGTTGCGCTGTTGCGATGAGCAGGACGGAACTAAGGGGCCGGAGACGGGCGTCAGGCCGGTGCCCCCTTCCATCAGAGAGTCGAAGTTGAACATGCCGGACGACGGCGTCGAAATCGGGATCCCGGCGACCTCGGACAGGTTGTTGGAGCCTCTCATGTTCATGTTGGACGGAGCGGGGGTGAAGGCTGCGGCCACGTTCAGGGACGTGGGCCGGGGGGGCTTGTTGTGGGGCGCGCCGCCAAGGCCGAAGCACGTCTTTTTCGGCGGCGGGGCCGCAGCCGAGGCCGCGGCGCAGAACTGCGGGTTCATGTAGTGCTGCTCGCTCAGGGTGAGGGGGTCCAGGATCTCCGCTTCCTGTTTGATGGGGAGGCAGCCCGGCTTGGGGAGGCCCCCACACGCGGCGCTCGAGATAGGCACGATGGGCTTGATGTCGGGCGGGCTGGCCCGTCCGCACGGCACGCCCAGGACGCCGTTGGCCAGCACCTTGCACCCCGTCCTCTTGTGCTCCTCCAGCACCAGTTCCAGCTCCTCCTTCTTCATCGTCAACTCCCGGATTTCCTGCTGAAGCTGCATTCTCTTGTCTTCAAGGCCTTTCGTTTCCTGTAAAACAAAGCCGAAATATTAGCGAAAGCCGCAGCATGTCTACGCTCACTACAGCTCGCTACAGGAGGGTCATTACTGGGATGGAGTTTTTATGCAAGAGCAAAATGCCCTACAAAAACTGGCGACCCCTTTTCTATCATAAATAAGCGTCCCTTTTCTTCTGCTTAACATAATAACTCAAAAATGATAATTCTGAGAGGCCCAAAGTTGACAGCACTTAATGGCAGACTTTCTCCGATCCCAGAGAAACTCGTCAGGTTTGAGTGGATGTTCGATCCATGTGGTCAAAGGAAGGCTTCCTCAAGTAACGTCGCGTTTATAAGGCAAGCAGCATCCAAATCTAGTGATTTTTTTTTTCAAAATTGGTCTTCGTAAAATTAATGCAATCACGGAAGCCCTCGCGCTGGGCAAGGTCATTTGAATGGGATCGCCAACATGCCTTTCTGGGAGCGAAGATTCCCTATATAAGAATGCGACACGAGGATCTCCCCTGTAAAATGAAATTCTAAAGGGCCTCCAAGAAAAAAGGAGGCCTAAATGAAAAATCGATCCGCTGGATATGATCTTTTTGAAAACTTACCGCTTCAAGAGTCATGGTCTGGTCCATCCGTCTTTTTCTGCACCTGGCTGCTGCCGCTTTGTTTCTCTCTCGCCGTAGTTGCCTTCTCTCTTCTTCCTCAGGACTGATCTGCAACGGAAAAACAAAGAGGTTAATTAAATGAGCGGATTTAAACTGTGTGAAAGAACGTCCGCGAGTGACCTTGCGTTAGATTCGAAAGTAACTCGCAGCGTTTCTTCGGGAAAGTAATAGGTACTTACCCCTTGTGCTTTTGTCGGCCTCCGCCCGCCCACATTTTTACGGACTGTGCTCGTGGTGGCCGCTGATGTCATGGGTTGAACTAGGATCGTGTTGTCAGGAGACGTGCTCATCGTGGAGGTCACGACACTCGGTCTCGCAATGTTATTGGCCATAGTCGGAATAACGGTGGTACTGCCCCCCTGCAGAGTGTTCGTATTCATCACGTTGAGACAAATGTTGCCTGCTGCAACAAAACAACAGCGTTCGTTACCAAACACTGCAAAGAAACAGTCATGTAGTCAACGAAAATCCTTTTTATCGAATCGACTCGTTTTCTTAATAATGAGGCAGCAAACCGAGGAGAGGATTTTCCGATGCGAAAGGCGAAAAGAAGAAAACAATAAACCAGTGTCACGGGATCAACTCGAACACAACAAAAACCCCTCAGGGAGCAGAGACCTTCGTCATTATTGTTTATTGGCTTTTTAGACGCAAAAACACCCTTTAAGCCTATACTAACAATACAATAATCCTCACTTAAGTCAGAGGTTCGTCTGCTTTCTTGTGGTCCAATTGATCACGTGACGCTGATTTCCCGTTTTCTTCTTTTCGCGAAAATCCGCTATACCCTGCAATCATGATATTCAAAGTTGCGTTTTTCACCTCATGTTTCACCTTGGTTCAGGCTTTCATTTTAATACGATAGTAGGACGATGCAACCGCGTGGGTAAGGCTAACCTGGGACAAAAGCCTTGTGCCTCGCTCCACTACCGCTCCGCTGACCCCCACCACGCCTGTCCAAGGCCCGGCTGTTTGTGAGTGTTGATGTGTATCTGACATGAAGGCGAATCGCAAAACTTTGGCTTTGGTGTAGGATATTTGGTTTTACAACACGATATGTAAACGCGAAAATCCCTGCCTTCTCTAAATTTTGTCAAGAGATAAAAAGGCGTTCAAGATCGAGGGTAAACTGAAAGCCTGTTGACAAAACTAGAATCCACGCAGAGGCGACCGGCTATTCAATATGCTATTCGACAAAGTAGTTCATGACTCTCGCGTGTATATCGATTAACAATGTCCTCATTATCGGATGCATTGCTTGCTGATGAAGTTACGTTCTGTATTAACATGCTCCACAATCAATTGTACTGTACACATGACAGTGATAGTCTACGGCAAATCAGTGAACTTGCGGTCAAATGGCACAAGCGTAACAACGTGGCTTGAATTTGAAGTCGACTTTCCATAATTTCCATTACAGCGAAATCGTAGTACAGTACAAAAGTGGATCGCAACGACTAAAGCAGGAGACAAAAAACTCTGCTTTGGGAGAATTATCAACACGGTACCGGTACCACCGTGAACTGAAGCTACACCAACTTAATATAGGTAGGCCTCCTGATGATCTTCAGTCAAAACAGCGTCAAAATGAACAGAGGAAACAAACGACGCCGTTTCAAGCCCTGCCAAAGTTCCCGGAATTACGTATTTCAGAAAAAATTTTGGACCATAAAAACCCCCCCCCCCCCAATCTTAGATTTGGAAAATGCGAAAAAATTGATTTACTTACAATTTTAACTCTCAACTCAAAATGTTTCCAGATACGTAGGCCTACGTGTAACATTTAATTATTTACGGTATGTCGCATCAGATGCTGTAATACATCAATTTTTGTTTGTTCGAATTGGTTTGAATCACATTGTCCTTGTATACGGAGTACCAACCAGACTCGTGCAAAAGTCGATCTGAGCCCGCCCGAGCCCGGCCGGGCCTAAGGAGTCGGCCCGGCATTTCGCGGCCCGCACACGCACACCAAAAGCCCGACTCTTCAGGCCAGGCCGGGCTCGGGCGGGCTCAGATCGACTTTAGCGCGAGTCTGGTACCAACCTGGACGAAGTTAAATACGCACTGGTTGACTCTGAAGGCCCTAGTTTGTTTATATTATTTTCTTTGGAACGAAAGTCTCTCAGGATTGATATTTAGCAAGATTACATTCTCTAATGCGTAAGTAATACGCGAGTGCCAGGAGGAAGTTTGGTTCATTGGACGCTTTGACTGGACGGCACCCTGTTTCTGTTTTTACCTCTGTGCTTAAACCTCTGCATTTCAGCTAGTGCCACGCTGACGAACAGGGCAGTTGCCGTATGCTCTCGGAGAAATGGACAATAATTCACCATCCAGGAAAGGACCCCACTTTTCGGCTTTTGGCGTTTATCAGTACAACAGGAAATCTTATATAATTTCAAGGACATAGGGCACGCGCTCTTGTGTTTGAGGAATGTGAAGTAAGACGTTCCCAGTCAAGTTCATAGAGGTATACGGTATGTTTGCGCGGCAGTTCTTACCATTTCCCGAAGTTATTCGTGTTTCAAGTTCGAAAACAAGAAAAACTCGTTCGTCCTTGGCCTTAATACGAAGCACCAGCTCGTATCAAAACAATACCTGGAAGCTTCAGGTTTTTTTCCTCCAATTGGGTGATGATAGAACACCCTGGGCTAAAATCCTTGCGCAGTTAACTCTCATTACTCAATAGAAGCAAGCTGAAGGTTCCAGACAAAGGTTTTGTACGTGCTGATGTTCCGTAGAGGTCAAGGACGAACGAGTTGTCCTTGTTTTTGAACTTCAAAGCCGACTAACCTCGGGAAAGGGGAATCACTGTAAGGCACACATACTGTATATGACGTTACAGGTACTGACTGGAAGGTCTCTTGTGTCGCAGAAACCCTCAACCATGCGCAGTTATAAAAGTGGGGCTTAAAAAAGATTGCGATGGTATTAGGTCTGAACGGTACCTGTATGCAACGATTGATTTTTCAATACATCATCTAAACTAACTGCGCGTGGTTGATGGTTAGTTATATGTATGATACAACTGTATTATTCCTTGACCACCAGGGATCGTGCCTTGCTTGTCAAACATAAGACATTATAATCTTTGTTGTATTAAACTGATAAACTTCAAATGCCGGAAACAAACCTTACGATTCTGGGTCCCATTCTTAGTCTCTATTATTGCGTCCATTCGAACGGTTAAAGAGCCTCATAGGGAGAGAGGCGACAACTTATTCCCGCGCTGTGCAGTGATTCGTGGGATGAAACCAGCGGCGCTGATGGGCGGGATGCAAGATTGACTCTCTCCCTGTGAGGCTCTCTACATACGGTGGATAAGGAATAAGTAGGGAAGCGAAAGTGGGGTATGAAAATTACCTGAATTGGTTGGCTGCACTATCGGGGGTACGAATCCCGCCTCGTTGTGATAAGATGTGTCGTCTGCTTGCATACTTATTAAAGATTGCTCGAGGGTTCGAAGTGTCGTTGGAGTAAGTGTTGGGGTGGTGTTCGTAGGTACACCGCTCTGGAAACCGTCGAGTACCAGCTGTAAAACAAACAAACAAAATGTTAAAATCGTTATCTGATAATCTAGACAACAGAACTCTCGCCATTCTCAATAATAATTTTCATCGCTGGGAATCGATTGCAATTAGTTAATAATGAAGAAAATGATGTGTAAACCGTTTTGACGTCGCGCGCTCGGAGTAATAATCTATCTCTTGTGGTCCACGCAGGTTCGGTCTTTCAAAAAATCCGCTAAAGAGGAACATACAACCGCGCAGGTTAGAACCTAAATGAGGTTGTAGTGTGCCTCGCTCGGCTTGGTGAATAAAGTTAAGAAAGGAGAAGCAGAAAATTCCACTCAAGTCGAGGCTTTTAGTGGCGTAGTTCAATGTCTTAAAAAGTTCCAAAATTCCTCTTTAAATGGAAAATTCCACCTTTAATTTATGAAATCTAAATTTCCTGAAATCGAGGTTTAATTCACGTTCAGTTTCAAGGCTTGTGCCCCGCTTTGCTCGTCTTGGCGAATACAAGCTGAGCACAAGAAGTGGAAAATTCCACTATGTTCCATGGTTTTGGTGGCGTAGTTTGATGAGATAAAAAGTTCCGAAAAAAAGGATTTATTCCGTGTTGCATCATTTATGGAAAATTACACCTCTTATTTGCAACGTTTGGGAAAGGTACGGCTTTGTTTCCAACCCGATGTTAGCGAAGGTACTCCGTGTGAGTAAGCATGGCAACCATGGTTTCTTTAGGAGGAACTGATAAAAGGTCCCTTATCCCAAAAATATGCAAAAAACAAAACAAAATAAAATACCGAAAAAAGCGCGGATGACAGTGTCTTAAAATCGGAGCGGAAAAAATCTTAAGTAGCGTATAAGAAAACACACCCTTAAAACAGGCCTATAGACGTTTATTCTTGATTTTAGATTTTGTTCTTTGAATTGAGGTCATCTTGAATAAGGGAGAAACTTCTTGATAGAAGAAGAAAATCTTCTACATTCACGAAGAATTTCGTTGAATGCTAAAGAGTTCTTTTCTTGGTTATAGAGTAATTATTTTTGATGTTTTCTTGCCCGATTGGCACTCTCCGCAAAAGCAGATATTTTTGCACCTCTCGTCATGCAGTTACGGAAACGTCCAAGCGCGATTGCGGTTCCTCTTAATGATTATTATGTTTTAAAAACTGTTGACGATAATAAGATTGGATGAGCAAACAGACAAATGTCAGTTCGGATCTGATTTTGGCGAGTTTCCGAAAACGTTGGCTCGCCTCGATAGCGCCGCGCCGCGTCGGCCGGCCCGCGGCCCGCTTGCCTCGCCTCACCTCGCGGTCGCCCCAAGACGTGCCATCTGTTTTGATGCAGCCATCTGCATTGAAGGTCGCTTTGTTCTCTCGGAATTTTCACCAAACTCTTATTTGTTTTGCTGTTCATCACGACAGCGCCCCGTGCGGATATTCGGGCGAGAGGCGCCTGCGCTTGTCAGCAGAGAAAAGCGTGAAACGGCGGTGCCTTCGCGTTCTGTATTCTGTAAGATGCCTCCGGGGAGGCGTTCCCCGCCCGCGGCGGAATGTCACGAAGACGCCGCGCCGTCGATCCGAAGCCCAAGATCTCCTATGTGCGATGTGCGGTTTCGGGTGTTCAAAAAAAATGCTCGTTGTCCAAAAATGTGTGTTCGCGCTGAATAATAACCCACTTAACGTGTCTGTAAGCACATTTTAAACTCCGCTTTACTTTACATTGAAAACGGAAACACCTGTTTTAGGGGGTTCGTACTTGTTTTGGATGTGAAAATAAAACGAGGGTAGTACGTACTTTGATTGTTTATCGTGTTAGACCTACGTTAATCCATATAATTCGAAAGGTCTCGGCGAGAGCTCTTCACTGATGTGGCTAAATATGTCTATCTTGAAAAAGTACCAAAAGAAATACTACCCCCGTTTTGTTTTTACACCGAAAACAGGTAAGAACTCCCTTAAAAAATGTGTTTACTGTGTTCGTAGAGGGGAAAAAGGCGCTTTAATACAAATTCCTCATCCTTTAGTAAATGCCGTACCACCCTATGCATTGGAAGGTTCCATTAACATTGTCGTTGCAAGTGCAATTAGATAAGATCTATGTGGTTGCGGCTGAATTTCTCATTATCCTATTTGCGCCCAGATATTGATTAAAATTACCGAAGACTTCAGTAAATTAGCCATTCTGTTTCTTTAAATTAGTAAAATGGGATTTTTAAACTGACCCTATTTGACTCAATTTTCCTTTTACGCAAATGTTGAGGACGTCATATTTAAAATGCACCTAGTGGACTAAGCATGATTTCTGTTTTAAGTTACATAAGCAGTCAGCAGGATGGGGGACAGCATTGGGATAAGTGAGCATCGGAAACTATTCACGTATCCATTAATTTTCGTTTCTCCGCGTTAAACACAAAAAAAAAAAACATGCCCTCACAATCGCCTCTGTTCTGCGTTCAAGAAACTTCCAGATGAGCATTGTATTGAAAAAATTGAAAGTGACGCATCTATTCCACTGTGGGTGTTTGTTTCCTCTGTTTCTCCCTTAATGGAGGGAATGTGACGTTGGTTGGCTAAGCGTGTACGTAAGAGTGCATTATAGTTTTTCTTAATTCTTTTTTCTTCTTATTTTTCTTTTTAAAAATCATAATCGCAACCGAGCCATCTCAGCATCTTTGGCGTTTCACAATGTGTTGCAACAAGTATTTAGTTTCGTTCAAAATATGCAACCGACTCTGCTCCAACAAACGACAAAAAATTATTCGGCTCCAAAACCTATTCAAAACAAAACAATGGGAGTTTTTGTAGTTACAGATAGGTATGCTCTCACGGAAGCTTAGTTAGGGGGCGTGCATAAACTACGTGGACTCTTCGGAGGACCTTCAAAATATCTTGAGCATCTATCAGGGGCAGGGGGGAGAGGGGTCCGAGGTAGGTCACAACGTCAGTAGACAGATAACGTTTAGTTTTTTCTTTCTTCTCTTACCCTCCTCTAAATAAGTTCAAAGATTACGCACTTTGTGACACAAAGCATCCAATTTTTTTTTCAAACTCCGTTTCCTTCCCTTTTACGGAAAGAACTTGATCCCGTAACATGTGTAATATATCTCAAAGACACAAATTTTTACGAATATTTTTAGCCATCTAGGCAAGTTTTTAATTTTGCAACGATATTGCGCCGCGACAGCATATGGCAGCATGAGCCTGCATATTTCTCACTTTACCGCGCACAAAACAGCGATGCTCATTAAAAGTGACTATTTTTGAATTTTCCTTGTCATGTCCCTTGAAATGTCTGCAAATGTTTATATTGAGGAGTCTAAAAATGCCAAGAAAGTACTCACGTAGTTTTTTCACGACTTGTGAAAGTAAATTCTGGGCGGCGTGAAAATATGTTTCCGCTGCAGTGCATATAGCTGGGAAAGCGATACCGATTTTATCCTTCTGTTTTATAGACGGCATTGTCTATATCTCCTGCTTCGCGCTATGGGTCAACTATTCACTATCTTACAAGAATGAACGATGGAATTCAACCGCGTGAATTAACCTTGCTTATGTGCCCTATGCCTCGCTTAGATGTAGCCTCGCTTGGCTGATAATCCTGATGCCGCTTCTAGCCGGCAGGCTGCATCAACCGAGAAGTAAGAGGCTTCAAGCTTAGCGACCGTTGGATCAGGTGAATTTGGTGAAGACCGTAAGACATGTACTTGAATCGCTTCACTTGGCTTTACAAAACAAGATTCGGAACAAAAGTAGAAAATGCAAGTCTTTAAACTTAATGGGCAAAGACAAAGAATGACAACACGAGGGGGGGGTAGCCTCCGTTGGCGCAAAACCTGAATATTGCCGTCATGTCCATTAATTGGAAATGTACGGAAGTGAAATTTTGTTGGGCCAAAAAAGAAATGCTTGAAAATTAAGGAACAGCCGTAGCCGTCCCTTAAAGATACAGTAGGACTGAAGGTGGCCTAATTAGACATGTGATGAGTAAAAGAGCTCGTCAGGTATATCAGCTCACATTTGAGTGTCTCTGAAACGACGTCACATGTAGCTCACCCAAAATGTTTTTCTCTACTTGGCGCACAACTTCCGGAATAAAATTCCAAGCAAAGCTCGGCCCGCTTGGATAGTGTTTTGGGAGGTGTTAAAGGTTTAAGAATAGGCGGTCAGATGTATGTGTCTTTCATTATTTAACAAACTTGTTTTGCAATAAGTCAGTTTTGTAAACCGGACACTGATCGAGAACATTACAGCTCTACTTTCTGATGCTAGGTCGAACTTTATGAATATTCTAAATTTTCCGTACTTGTTTTTTTCCGAACGGACGTCGGTCATATATTCAACTTCTAATCTTTAAATATTTTAATAAGAAATCGCTTCATTCTGAAAAAAAAGAAAGAAAAAAATGTCTTGTGCGTTGTGAAGACTGAAATTTCTGAAACTCGCTCGTTTTATCGATTGAAACTACGCGCACTTAGCGTAGGGGTAGGTTACCCATTTTCGTGGCATAGGAGTCATGAATGAACGCCCTGCAGACTGGGGCGGGTTTGCAAGGTTGGGCGAGAGTCGATCAGAAAACTTTCGTTTCGTCGTCGCGCAGAGGGAAGTCGAGTCGAGGCACAACCCGAAAGCCAAGCGGATAAGCACTAATTAGAGGAGAGCCTCTTTAGCGAGGTTGAGCGGCCGTCCCATACGGAGCCCAAGGTCTTCGCAAACTTAACATACCTGCTGGTACCACATGTCTTGCTGCGCAAAGTTGGACAAGTCCAACGGTTCACACATACTACCCATCGTCGACGAAAAGAAAAGAAAAATAATACTAGCGTGTTTCGAACGTTCGAAAATCGGTCGTTACGCACTTCACTCGTTCGTTCGTAAATTGGTTCGTTTGTAAATCGAGACGCGATACCGCTAGGCGGCCACCCGCGGGGCTGGTCCAACCCAACTGGCCGTGGCTCTTCTGTTGTTGAGGCTTGGGCGGCGGAGTGCGGAGGCGGAGGGGCGGGGCGGAGCGGGGCGGAGCGGGGCGGAGCGGGGCGGAGCGGG
>Ga0058701_10004840_pt1 | contig 11017 bp, 5 predicted proteins | sample AgamicOrMae_FD_97039 | JGI IMG/M metagenome (GOLD analysis project Ga0058701, IMG submission 97039) | Agave microbial communities from Guanajuato, Mexico - Or.Ma.e | ecosystem: Host-associated > Plants > Phyllosphere > Phylloplane/Leaf | place: Guanajuato, Mexico | collected 2012-06-04 | reverse complement strand
GGCGCCGAGAAGTAAGCGGCATCAGGCTTGGCGACCGTTTAGTTGGGTAACCCTAGGTTAAGTTAGGTTAGGTTAGGTGGCTTGTGCCTCGCTTCGCTATCGATCCGCTCGGCTTGACGACGGAGGGTAGCACCAAATTTAAACTAAAAGGTTGAAAATGCTACCTTAAAAAATTACACTGATTTCGGAGACACAAAAGATGTCTGCGATAACGCAAACTCTGCAAAAAGACGTACGCGTTGAAAGAAGAGAGGTCTCAGCTTGAGGAAGGGGACACGCTACTGATAATGCTCATTATAACATGCGACCCTTCGGAACCTCCTCGATTCCTTAAAAATTGCCCCACTAAAAAAGGACGACCATTTGACAGGCCACCTGATACGAATCTTATTAGCGGGGAACTCTTCAGCTCCCCCATCCAAGTTCAAACAACGATCAGCCCAGACACTGTTCAACTGACTTATATCATCAAACTAGTGTTACCCCTCCTTGAAACTAACTTACTTTAACCAAGATTAGAAAGTTAACTTTGTAACTTATGAAATAACCTTTGTACCTATCGACAACAAACTGTAACCACACAATTCACGCGTTTATCCCTTCCTACGAAATGTCTCGCAATCCTTTTAGAAAAGCCCTCAGGTGTTTTACACCCCTTTTCCTTATCCTCGGACACCTTGCAAGCGCTATCCTATATTTTTCTCAAGGCGATTTTTCGACTCCACGCGAGTAATACAGTAATTTCAAATCGGATAAATTTCTTTTGGGTCAAAGTTCAATGTTAAAACGAAATCTTTGAATTTTCAAATTCGGTGATTGGATTTTTTATTCACTTTCCAGTTATGAAATTTCAAACTAATTTTCTTGTAAATTTTCAAAAAAGTTACTTAAATAAAGTAAAATTTCGAAAACCTTCAAGAAAAAGATTTTGAAATATCATAACCGGGAAGTGAAAAACAATGCCCATCACTGGATATGAAAATTCAAAGATTTCGTTTTAACAGTGTTTATGGATCGTACTTTTGCTTGAATTGCACAAAAAAATCGTCTTCTTGAATATTTATTGAAGTTATGATAACCGCCTTCGGGGTATTTGGTTTTGTATTTCAATCCTGTGTGTATATCGTTTTACTTTGTGAAGAAGTATTTTTGTAACAGTAGCGTCTGTCCTTATCTGTTCGGAGAATTTCTGACTGTCGCGGGAGCGGTTATTTTTGCATTGCCTCATCTCCTGGACACTGTGAACGCTTATCTTACAAGTCGCACCGGAAAATGACTCTTGAGCAGAAATGTCTGCCGTAGAAATTGTGGCTCTCGGGCGAAGCAGCGTCAGCACGAACAGGCCTGCGAAGATAGCTCGTTAAGACTCGTCTCTGTGCATCATGGAGTAAGAACTGGGATGGAGTGGAGACTGCACGTGCTCTTATGCAAGACACGATTTCTTCGTGATGAAGCCACCAATCTCAATTTTGTTTACATCAACATCCTTGAACTCTAAATAGCTGAGCGAATTCAGATTCTACTATTAGTGAAATAATTAGCATCCGATGACATTTATTTTAATGTGTCTGTTAGATCAATCCATAGACTAAGCATGAGTATTGAGTATACCTTTGATGAAGAAGGCGGTGAGTTGATCCGGAATAAGACACCAGCAGAATTTGCCCTCTTTTTTAATCGTGTATTACTGTTAAAGTGACGAAATGTTTTTCGTGTGTTGCAGGTATGTCGACAAAGTTGGTGTCTTGGGCGGTTTTCTATCGGAAAAGACACGTAAGCGAAACCATTCATCACTTTGTATTTGTAAAAACTGTATTTTCTAAGTTGGTCTAAAATTCGGTTTAAAATTTCCTTAAAAGAGAAGAAAACACTTTTTAAAAATGGATTTTTTACCTTTAAAAACTCTTTTAAAAAGCCTTAAAAACGCCAGCCAACCCCTCCCTGTTAAGTTATCTTTGAACTTTTTGAATTTGCTTTTGTAAAGAATTACTGTGTTGCTCAACTAGCACACTATACCTAATAAGCGTTTTGTACGAATAACTTTGAAAGGCGAACGGTTTATGGCGTTAACTCTAAAAGCAGGCGTTTTTGGGTGTCCCTTTTACGACTTGATCCCCAAAACGGGTTTTATGATAAACTTCGTTATAACTTAGACGGGCGATGTTCTAACCGAAAAGGAATCAATAGTCGTTATTTTCCCGTTTTGCATACCGATTTTATATCGTATACAAAAGAGAGATTATCTGGCTGAATGGGTATGACGTTTCATTTTCTACCGTTAGATCGTAAACATAAAGTTGTTTTGTTAGAAAACGGAGATTTTTTTTCCATTTTTAAGTACCGTTGCAATTCGCTTCGCGTCTTCCTCAAGCTCCCATGATAAAAATTTTGGCTACGAGTGTTTTTTAAGGATTCCTCTTCAGCAGGGAATGTTTTCTGTATTTTCTTGATACTCGCTGTGCAATCTTTATCGACACGCCGAGTTAAGTGATAGCGCGTATACAAATCCTTCATTGTCAAGATTAGTCTGTGTAGAGATAACTCACGGCCGAATCACTTTCTCACTTGCTCTAAGCCATAACACTAGGTTAACTAGGGCTAGGTCAACTAAGGTGAGGTTGGCTCATGCGAAGTACTTGTGTACGTAGGTACATTGATGGATCGATGCAGGGTACCTCTGTACGCTTGAGATCTTTGACCACAAGTGTTAGCATTTCTATGAAATCGTTCAACGCATGTTCCAGGCAAGTCATTAAGAAGCCGTGTTTAATTAAGGCTAAGGGTGCGGTAGGTTGTCGTGCGAATAGGACATTCATATTTTCGCGCCCATCGAAGTCCACTTAATTTATTTCAGGGGTAGTTGACGTGAAGTTTGTTGGTGAAATCGTTCGAATCCCAATTCCACCCTAATGGCACCAAAGCACGCGACTAACAGAAAGACGCGCTATAACTTTTAAAGCAGTTCCAATATTGCTAACATGGATTATGGGCCTTTCGTAGCTTCAAGGGTGAGGGGGAGGAAGTAGTGGTGGAAAAGAAAAAAAATGAAAAAAAGGAATAGGGAAAAACAAGTTTTCTTCTTTTTTTATTATTATTTGTTTAAATGAAAGAATTGTTTCGATGCACGATTTCTTTGAATGTAGTTACCGTGGTAAAGGAGTAATTATAAGTGTATAATTAAATTAAGAACAATAAGGTTATGTTGCTGTCGCTGTTTTGTGGGTCCTGTGGCATAGAGCACGTCAGGGCCCTTTTATTGCCGCATGCCAAGTTCAGCGTGTTTTTAAACCAGCTTTTATGCTGCGTTTTATTGCTTCTTTTCGCATTCAATTTTTCGCGTGCATTATTCAGTAGTTTAGGAACTATTGCTGGAAAGCATTGAGCCAAGCGAAATACAGTATTAGGTATGGTATTGCTTAAATGAGGTTGACGTCTACTGAGATTTTCATGAAAAGAAAAGCGTTTTTCTTTTAGTGAAAATTCTGACATTTCAGAGGTTTTCCTGGTGTTTCGTACCGGAATATTTACATCATTTATCGTATAGGAAAGATACATCCTTACACGTTTTGCCGAACGGAAAGTCAGGCCTTGGTTGTAAATAAACGGATATTAAAGACTCTCTATACTGAGCCTTAGACCGACCTTCACCGACGCTATTAACCCATAACAGCCCAAAGTATTCAGAGTGAAATTTAGCTTTAGAGAAATTTGATGGATTTTTTCCATTAAAATACAAAATTTTAAGCTCTGAAAAATGCCTAATTTATTAAATTTCAGGTTTCCAGAGGGGTGATATTTTTTAAATTGTGACAATACTGAACTGAAAAGATCCTCTAAAATACATTTTCCGAACGGCATCGCTGGGCGGTAGTGGGTTGAGTGGTAACCTTATACTTACTCAGAATGTATCTGAGCAGCATTTTAAATGTTTCACGAAAAGAGGGAACGTATCGTACAGTAAGTGTTATGTTGAAACTATCATTCCGGAAAGATTTTGTGATGATTTGACAGGAGGCGTCGCTCGGAACTCGGTAGCGATGAAGTTTGGAATCACCGATGGAAATCTGAAACACTTTTGCTACCATGACTAATACGGGGCGGAGTGGAACATCAGAGGCGTCCAACCGAAAATAATACAAAATTTCATGTCCTGCTTTGCCCCATCTCTAAGGAAGAAGTGATTAAATCCTCCATCTTGGAGTTGTTGGTCGAATCAGACCAGTCTGTGCTTGTTTGAACGAATGTCCAGACGCCAAAAATATTTTGCAGTGAGGACGGAATTTTCCTTGGGGCGTAAGTCTTCGACTCCCTAATCAATCAAACAGCCTGGGGTCTCACATTACCCGCCACTGAAAATTGTAAATGTCTCGTTCACTGCATCTTTGGTTCAAATTTTCGGTCGCCAATTCGAGTGGAGTTACACGACGTCATGACTAACTCACACTGTTAAAAGAAAATCATAAATTCAGATGCAGCAAAAGTCAAAATCACTGATCTAAAAAAATGAATATTGTAAAAAAATCAGTCAAATTTTGCTTTGAATTTAAGACATCATTTTAAATTTCCATGTAGTTTTCATTTTATAAGAACTATATTGGCCTACATGAAATTCAGTTAATATTTGGACCGATTTTCCGACCAGTAATTTGACTTAAATTGCACCTGAAATTAAAATTCTTTTTCTATATGTAGGGACTTTGCAAACATTTGAGTATATTTTGAGTTTACTTGATGGCTTTCTGGTTACTTTTTATTCACGATAGACGCTTGAGTCATGAGGCCGCGCTTAATAATAATGATTTTTATCAAGAAAGTATAATCACGTCATGGGAAAGCGACGATAAAATTAGAGCAAAGCAAATCCTACGGCGGGTAAAATGGATTCTCACGAGGTTATTATGGCGTAGGTGGGTGCGGATAGTTTTCTGTTGTGCAGCCACATTAGAGTGTGTGATTGTGGTAGGTTATAGGCTGGCGTTATGAGGCACGTTGTACGGCCATGAAGTATGCTGTTTTCTCGTGATTACGCCGGCTGGCTGCTCGGGCGGGCGCCGCTACATTCTCATGGTAGCAACGAGGTACGGAAAAGGTCGGCTACGTGATGTGTGCTTTTAATCAAGTTTTCCCTTCAACTCGAATGGGATGCGTTTATGGGGCATTGCGATATTTTCCAAAATGGAAACGTATGAGAAAGGTACTTTCCACCCTGCGCCTTGTAATATCTGAGAGCGACTGTCAGATTTACCTCCCGCAAGAAAGACGGGAAAGAAAAATGTTCAAGAATGGGACTACTTTGAGAAAAAATTCAACTGAATTTAAGAGACTACAAAGTCGTTTTTCTTTTCTTTTTTTTTGTTTTTGTCTTTTTTGGCTGATATTTGCACAAAAATCTTCTCTCTTTTTTTTAATTATCAAAAGGAGGATTTTTTTTGACGCAAGTAGTTTAGGATATGATTAAGATTGTTTCTCCACCAATATTTTTAAATGCTCTGAAGTTTCTCTAACCTACATTATTTCGGCGAAAATTTTCGGTTTTTAGTTTGCACACCCCTTATCCCTTAAAATGTTTCATTTTTTTTAATTTACTGTATATTTTTAAAGTATTTTTTAATTTATTATGTACATTTTAGTTCATATTTGTAGTGTATATTTTTAATGCATTTTATTTTTTAATATACATGAATATTTTAACATATATTTTTAAGTGCATATTTTTGTGAAATTCTTAGTAAAAAAAATTTCTATGTCTTCTGCAAAATTAGGTATTTTGTGCAAGAAAAGTTATAAGAAATGTTTTCACATAAAGTTCATGTCGAAAAGGGCATAATTTTTGATTTTGTACACCTGCCTATAACTGTTGGGAAAGCAGCTAGGAATGTGAACAAAAAGGTGAGGTCCGGAGTGGCGCGTATCAACATCAACCAGCACCAGCCAGCATTCCACGTGTTTAATCGCCTCCCAGGGAAGAGGAGAGCGAGCAGGAGAGCGAGGAGCACACGAGACAGCTTGCGAAGCGAAGCCTCTTACCAGAGATTTGTGGATCCGCTACTTAGCTAACTGCGCTCTGCGCTCGCTCGCCATTATGAATGCGGACCATACTCGAACACCTGTTGGGAAAGAAATTGTTTGAGTGTGGCCTTGTGCCAGCACAGGTACTAAATTAAGTCACCAAGGAAATCGTCACGAGATATTTTATCAAAGTACACCGAAAACTGGCCCTTTGCTCGGATTATACATTTATTTTTCAACCCCAATCATTTTTGGGGGGCTTTGTCAAATTTAAATCGCGTAATAGATTCAAGCCTATACCCTTTTGCTTGGGTACATTTATGCCTGAGACCGCTCAATCAGCAAATAGAAATTCGTCTCCTCCTTTTTTCTAGCGATTTTATATTTTGCAAAATGTAAAAATGTGAAATTTCTTCAGTCATACAATACTCTTCGTTTTGTTGTGCCCAATCAATTTTATTGGCCTTTTTTTCTGAACGGTAAAAAACAAGCTATCAAAAAAAAAGAAAAAAAAAGAGAAAAAATCGAGAAAAAAAACGAAAAAAAAAACAAAAACGTTAAGTACCTTGTTATTATAAAAATTGGCGTAGCCGGGTGTCGGTAAAGATTGAATTAAAATAATGGGGAAGAATTGGAATTAGTTTTCAGCGAGTGAGTCTGTGTATTGCAGTGGCGTTGTGTCAATAAGCACCCACTGCTTTCACTTATTGAAATGACCTTTGAAAGGCTCATCTTGTTCGTTTTCTTCGCTCCTGCTGTGGCGCCTTATTTGTCCACTTGATCGCTGACTGATTTCTGTACCAACGGATTACGCAGCTCTTTCCAATTAGGTTTTATAATTCCGACTTTAAAAGCGCAGTCTGGGCTAACAAGCTGATGAGGCAGTACTGTCCTTAGGCCTCGTCTTTCGTTTTTTTTATTAAACGAGGAGGCATCGGGCACCGCAGCCGGACAGCCAGGCTTTCGCAGATTGCGCCCTGGATCGGGCTTTCAAGGCTTTCAGGCCGCCCGTAAAACTGGATTTACGAGCGTGTAAAGCACTTTACGTTCCTAATGGTCTATGCATCCGAATTCGTGGAGCCAACAAATTCAGACGCTTCTGCAGAGAGAATTCGGCAAGGACATGCGGGGAAGGAGAAGACGAGGAATGCCGGGTGGTGGGGGAAGAGCGTATAGGCCCAGCAGTAGTAGTGGGGGTAGCTGAGAGCGACAGTCCACGGAGATACCCGAAGCTACAATCGGGGAACCGAGCTAGCCCGATTGATTGCCTTCGGGAAAGATCGGACGGTTTTGGTGACGACATGCAATCATCATTCAGTCCGTAGACTGCAGAATCAGTGCCGTTAATATGAGATGAAGTTTTGCTACGAAAAAAATCATTAGGCCTACACCAACGATTTATCTGCGAAAATTTTTTTCGGCAAGCACGCGTAGGACATTGTCACCACTGGGAGACCTCCGCTCGCTATTAAATACAAGGCCGTGGTAATCATAACTAAATTTTCGGGAAGTACGCGTAGAGCGTGAGAGGATAGCAAGGCCCATTAAAAGTTGACCAGTTTATATCTCCATGATGGGAAACGACTGTGAAACAGATTCACTCCAAGTTATTAACTTTCCGTAAGCGACATTTTTATTAGACGCGGTAGTCGTTCGCGTAAAGGACCTCTCGATTGGGACGTTCCCCCCAGAAATGGCCATTTCAGGGACTCCTCCCCGCTCGTCCCGATCTCTGTCCACATACGACTGACCAAGATTGCCTCATTCTTTTTCGGGCTTTCTAGATATTTTTGAGAGCGCGATTGGTTTATTTGACGATTCTTCTATATGACTATTATTATTACTGTAAGAGTTATTTTTTTCTGAGGGTACATATCTTTTCAGTATTTGATGTCTTTCAAAGGGCATTGGTGGTGGGACGTCGTGTGGACAGAGAGTGGGCCAGTGGGGTATTTGGCCGGTTTGGTCATGTGAAGAGATGGATTTCTGGTCGACCAAACAAGGTATAAGGTTTTGTGAACCGAGGGGTATGTGGACGGTGTGTGTGTGGACAGAAGGTTATGCGGACGCAGAGGTTCGTTATCCTTAAGGGTTTTGTTGGAGTAGTGTGTGTGGACAGGTGGCTTGAACGGGTCCCTGGACTGGAGGGCATCTAGACAGGTTGTGGTTTCAAGGACATTACGAGTTATCGAAATTTACCGTAATCCACATTCGGATTTCTGAGGTGAACGTTTTGCACCTGTTACCATGAATCCATGGCATCCTCCAAGTGATCAACAGCAAGAAACCCTTCCATCATGAGAAGCCAAGTCATCAATCCTTTCTTAATGAACTGCTACCGTTCTTCAACCCGCTACAAACGAGGAACTCTCATAAATAGATTATGTCATTCATAAAAATAGATTCATTGATGGCGTGCTAATCGTGATAAACTTCGCGGATCTGTCAGCGGATTATCAGAGACTGTGTCGGTCACACAGCCGGACTGTCAAAAGACGCATTCATTCGCGCAGACATTCATGCGATAATACAACCTTGGCTCAATGTCTGGCTCCGACCACCGGCTCTTTCCTCTACCGCTGCCTGGCAAAATGCACGTTCTTTACTTACAATGACGTAGATCTCCAAGTTTATTTCTCTTCACAGAAGCATATGCTAAATAGGTAACACTCGTTCTTTGCCATCACTGTGAATAGTGGGGCACAAAATTCGTGACTCCTGCTTCCATAAGAAATACAAGGAATAAGTCATGAATTTTGTGACCCACTGTACGAGTAACTTGTGACTTACCTTTTGTAGTGAATAAATATTGCAACTCTACAGTGGGTCTTTACCATTGCAAAAACTGGTTCTTAAACTTTTTTTTTAAGATTCTGTTTAAGAATTTGTCCTGTTTTCTTTTCTTTTTTTCTGGTTTTAAATTTTTCTTCCATGTTTTCAATCAACGTTTAAAATCCTTAAATTAGGTGTACCTAGAAAAAAATGCCTTAACAAGTATGTCTCAAGCAAGAGTTTATTCAACTCCAAAATACTAGTTCATAAATTTTTAATCCAAAAAATTTAACTATATTTTTCTGTTCAAAAAATCGTTCCGTTTTCTTTTCTTCTCAACTTTTATCGTTTTAAATTTTACTTCTATGTTTTTACTCAACGCTTAAAATCCTTAAATTATAGTTGTACTTATAGAAAAAATGCCACAACAAGTATGTCTCAAGCAAGAGTTTATTCAACTCCAAAATTCTAGTCCATGAATTTTTGATCCAAAAGATCTAACCATATCTCTCTTGTATCACGAAAGGCTTTCCTTAACCTGGCCTAATCGGGCAACTTTCTTAAAAGTATTTTCTTGATCTCATGACTTCTAAATGATCCTAGCGGAGATTTCGAAGCGATTTATCAAAAGTTCCTTTGTCGGCGAAATCTGGCAGTTCGTCGAAATAAACAGCGCATGCCAAGAGACCACGTGTTAGAGGATTTGGGAGCTTAGGGTCGCGGGCCTAACTAGGCGTAAATCAACGCCAAACATCAGTAAACACATCTCCAAACGGAATAACCGTTTTAACGCGGCTGGGCGGCGCAGCGGGCGGCGCCGGCGTCGATGGACAAGCGCGCGGGCCGGGCCGGGACGGGACGGGCCGCCTGTCCCTGGCCCGTAGGCCGCACTGCCCGCCCGGCCCGTCTAAACATAGCTGCCCCTTCCACTGTCCCGTCGCCTGCAACGCCCGGCCTCCTTTTGCCTGCAAGCCGTGCTACTGATAACATTCAGGACAGTCAGCCTGCTTATCTGATAAACAAACCGCTTTTCCAAAAATCACCTTGACTATCTGGTATTACTGCGTATTAGGAAAGCGTTTGAGAAGAAAAATTTTGACAAATGCCTGACTTCTACAATTTCCTTCACTGATTTAACACCTCATTTTTATTTTTGTAAACCACTTGCTTTAACATTCGTAAAATTTTAAAAACCATTTGCGTGAATAAGCGTCCTTTTCTTAATGTGCCCACTTGTGGCTTCACTGGCAGAAATGGTTTTATTTGCAAAAGCAGTTTTCTTAATACAGTCCCTAATTATTTTTTTTCATTGCCGCAAGAATTTTTTTTCTTGGTACAATGATTTTTTTTCTTGCAGTAACATACCTTGTAAGGGAAAAAAATCTTGCGGCAAGAAAAAAATATTTATTCACTATATTAAGAAGAATTATTTAACGTGAAAACTAACCCCTTTTTTTAGGTAATCCCACACCTGTTTTGTGTATGAAGGTAAAACAGAGGGAGAGCGTAATTTGGATATTTTTGAAGCTAAACATATCAACAACCATATCAATGAGAAGGTCAGGTTCGAGACTTGACGGAAGTAAGCCGACCCATGTCAGCCCAACCATAATCAAACAACCCCTATCGTTAGTTCTTACTTCCGTCAGGTATCGTCGAGAGCTCTCTACTCATATGGTTATTCATAGGGATGTCTTAAAAATAACCAAATTACGGTCCCTGTTTTACCCTCATACCTAAAATAGGGGTTAGTTTTTTGAGTGTTGGCATCAGGAATCACTTATTGACGATCCCTGATAAACTGACGGTAGTGAATACTCAAAACGGAATTACTGCGTCGAGTTACGTTTTACGTGTGTGGTTTATGATTACAAGGCATCAGTAACTGAAGATTAGTAACATTCCCTTTTGAAGTACCTGCTCAACTTAACGCACGCAAATTCGTTAACGGCATGGTTAATGCCGAGTGACTATGTGTCGTCCAATGGGCGTGGGCAGGTGGCTGAAACAAGCGCCCTCTAACGGTGCTACCAGTCGCAAGCCTTATCAGTAACTTGACGGCGTTTTTTTATTCGCCCGATTCTTTTGTTCGCCCGCGTTTTACACCTGTTGGCTTGCCTACCCGCGCTGCACCGCGGCTGCACCGCCGCGATAGCGTGCCCTAATTCCGAATTTCCGATCGTTCACCTCGATGGGAACTACAAACAAGGGAAAAAGTAGGCGGAAAGGTTTCATC
>Ga0058701_10004839_pt1 | contig 11017 bp, 5 predicted proteins | sample AgamicOrMae_FD_97039 | JGI IMG/M metagenome (GOLD analysis project Ga0058701, IMG submission 97039) | Agave microbial communities from Guanajuato, Mexico - Or.Ma.e | ecosystem: Host-associated > Plants > Phyllosphere > Phylloplane/Leaf | place: Guanajuato, Mexico | collected 2012-06-04 | reverse complement strand
GACCAATTTGCGTTTTGAAGGGTGGATATTGTAGACAAAAGTATTGTCTCTAATATCCACCCTTCAAAACGCAAATTGGTCGAAAAATAAAAATTTTTGTAGCTACAGAAGTGGGCTTCTTCGGCGGGCGCCGCAACTGGACGGTTTAGAAAACGAGTTTGCGAACTGTATGGTTTAGAAAACGCAAATCGGAACTGGACGCTTAATGCTTGTAGCCCCCGAAATAGCGTCATGTTCGGTGATGAGTTGAGCGATAGGCCTCTTTAAAGCTGGATCTTAAACAAGGTTATTTCACGAACTTGAATGAACATTTAGACGTGTTTTATATCCGTTTTGGTGATAAAATCCATTGTGGAAAGGCAAGCCTTTTTTTTCCTGTTTTTGAATTTTCCGCGTTTGTCGCTCGTCTCAAGTCGCTGAGACGTCAGTCACCGCCTTGCTATTCTACACAGCAGCTCCGGCTTTGTGGCACTGGCCAATGTAATTTCCGGCCTGCGTCATGGTCCCCACTAAGTCCTTTGCCAATACTCCGCAAACGTCAAAAGTAGACTGCAGTGCCGTGCGGAGGAGGGGGTTACCTTGATGCGTAAGATGGCTCGACTCGCCCACCTCAAACGTACTGTACCCGCCTACATCTTTCCGTGGCAAACGGGTGATCTCAGGGCTGTTAGCTTCCTAGCTTCGCTGGCTTTGGGGCGAAATGTTGATACTCTTGTGAGGTACCCATTTGGCAATCTGCGGTGGCTAGGCACTAGGTAACGGTAGCCTCAAAGTGGTGAACTGCGGTTCCATAATGAAGCCCTTTGTGGTTGCCAAACTATCCGTTTTTCGCGAGGCACCGTTAGTAAAAAGGTTGCCTGACTGTTGCAAAGGGCATTCTTCTATTGGGTAGCCGCAGTATGCGGAAACCTCACTTTGGTACATGCTCGCTTTTGGACAGGTTCGTCATGGAACAAAGGATCGGTATAGGAAAAGGAAATGACCGGTAGTATGGGACGGAATCGGTTCCACTGTTCAGTCCGAAGTTCCACTTTTGTGGAAAATCGATTAGAAGCCCTCGTTAGCTGCGTCCTGTTGAGGTGATACGCATTTAAACCTACTTGAAATCTGCGATGAATTTCATCTCCTTCGGGTCGCGAGATCTTAAATCAGAGGTGCTGTGAAGAAACCACTATTTTCCGTTGACGGTGAATATTGTAATTCCGAGACGGAAATATGGCGCCAGGAAGCCGCGCGTTAACAAGCCGTGACGATCGGAGCTCGGCTTGAAGCGGTTTAAGGTGAGGATTGTAAATTTTTCATCTCGTCCCCAGAGGAAGTTATCACGAAGCGGCAGTGATATAACGCTAACGAGGCTGGACTCGGGAGAGAGCCCCTGCCAACGAGAAGATAGGCAATGCGTATGCACTGATGTCGGCGAGGTTGCCTATGCTCGACTCCGCGGGCGCTCCCCGTTGTAGGAGCTCGGAGCGGAAGAAGAAGTGTGAGAAGTGTGTCGTGCGGGGAGCTGCTTCCTCGATTGGATTCCGATATGTGCGGGTATTTTGGGGATTCACGTCTGTTTGTTTGTCAAAGGAGATGCATGGCCGGGCCTGCTCTGCTTCGGCGCGCCGGGGGATTGTTTTGAAGTGAAACGGACAAGTAAGTCCGAGTATAAATTTGTTTGGGCGAAGTCTGGGATTTGCATGTGATTGTGAGCCGCGACAGAAATTCTTAAAGGTTCCCATTCTGGTCATGTTTACATGACGTCGCCGCATATTGTAAGAAAAGCAAGAGAGATTTATTCAGCGCAAATTCTCGCAAGTTTTTGGTATACAAGGGTCACCGATGCGTTGGTGGGAAGAACTCAAGGGTCGCGCTCGCGGTGGCGGCCGTGAGCAGGTGGTGGGGGGAAGAGCGCCCCCGTCGTCGCCCGTCCTCGGCCCTCTCCGCCGCCTCCCTGGCTCGGCCCGAAAGCCCGCCCGCCCGCGTCGGGTTCGGCTCGTTCCGCGCTTCGCCCGTCTCGAGTCCAGTTGGGTTCAGTTGCTCCGCAGCGGCCGCGCACTGAGGTCGTTCTGATGGGTAGGCCGACTTGCGGCTCGGCCGCGCGACCTGCGGCTCCGTCGAGTGCACGTGTGCGTCAGTGTTGAGTGAGAGTGTATTCAGTGTCATGAGTGTTTAGTTCCCTTGTAGGGTACCATGTACAAAACAGTGCGGCAGGGTGAAAACTGCTTGCAGTATACCATCCTGCCTCAGCAGGACGGGGACCCAGTCGTGGTAGCCGTCGCCGGCAGCAGCGGGGACCCGGTGCGGTGCATGGCGCCCCCGAGGCCTGCCGCCGGCGGCGCGCGCCGCCTGCGGCCGCTCGCCGTCCTGGTGCTGACGCTGGTGCTGGGCTCGGCTATCGTGGCCGGCGCGCTGCTCCTGCCGCTGGCCATGAGCGCCGACGTGGCCGCCATGCGCTCCCACGGGCTGCCCGTGCCGCCGCCGGAGCCCTACGTCGCCCTGGTGGCCCCCGGGGCAGGCGAGCCCTCGACCACCACTCCGCGGATCAGCTCGACGCCGATCGACGCCCTGGCGTCCTTCCCCAGGCCCGGCAGCCAGCCGGCCAGGTACCACGGCCACGATCCGGAACCAACCCGGGGGCCCCCGCAGGCGCCGCTGCCGCCGTCGCTGCTGCCCCAGTGGCCGCCCGTCCCGGTGGACCCAGCGCCCGCGCTCCCGCCTCCCCGGGACACGGCCAAAGCACACCGCCGGACCAACAATGGACTCCACACTAATATGGACAACATTGATCATAACATCGTCGACCGCATTCGCCCCTCCAAGAACTCCAGCACGCGCATTTTTGTCGAAGCGCTGCTTCCCAGCGGAGACGAGGCTTTCCGGGGGAGACCATCATCAACAACCTCCTCGTCGTGGCTCAGCTGGCCCGCTTCCTACCTTCAGTGGACGGTGAGAGTTCGATCCCCGGCACCGCGCAACCTAGCGCGACCTTGAACGCCGCGCCGCTGTAGCGCGATGCGTCAACCCACCGAAACAGATATTTCCACAAACGCGTTTCGCTGCATTGATCACCACTAACGATTCCTTTGCTCCAAAAAACAAGAAGCTCCGAATATTTTTCGCTAAAAATATCATCCCACTAAAAAAGGTTACTCTCGCATAAATTTCATTCGCATCCACTCTCCTCCGACAACATCCGAAAAGATCGTCCGAACACCGGATAAACATTGTATATGTGTGCCGCTGGCCCTGTTGCCCCTGGCTATCCCCGCAACCCACGTCACAACAGCGTGCTGTGCTGCCTCCCTTTCCCCCTAAAGTAAACATAAACATTTTCTTTTGTCATTTTTAAAGCGCTGCCGTAGACCAGCCCACCGAGAGTGTATTCCTCGCACAAACATGGTTTACGACTCGTAATGCCTGTTCCATCGCCATACATGAAAGTGAAAAGTCAGCCCCTCTACAGGTTGACGGAAAAATAGCGTTGCTTATTGATGCGGAATTCCTTTTATCTTTACTGTTCACCGAAGACTCTTTAGTGCCAGCTTTATGCTACGGACGTATTGATGCCTTATGACCTACTTTCTATGAACAAAGGTGTATTGCCTATTTTGACTCTTTGCGTAAAACGTTTCTTTTTTTAAAATTATTATTCCTTTTTTTAAACTTAGCTTAAGAGAAATGGGAAGGGTTATTTTCCATTAAAACACGCATTTTCCGGCTTTGAAAAATGCCTAAATGATTAAATTTCAGGTTTTCAGAGGGGTGAATTTTTAAAATTGTGACAATGCTGTACAGAAAAGATCCTCGAAAATATTTTTTCTGTTTCCGAACGGCATCGCCTGGCGGTAGTGGGAAGATGAAAGAAAAGCCTTTCCTATAGGAAGGAAAAAGTAAATTGCCCCATACGAATTTCGGATAAGAAAACTGAAAAAAAAAGTTTTAAAAATGGAAGGATTATACATTTTGACAGGAAACCTCGAAGTTTTATCTAATTTTTGGACTAATTGTCGAATGTTCCACTTAAAAGCTAATGGAAATTAAGATTCGAATTCAATTTAGAAATCACACTTTCAAAAATGCTTTTGGGCTGAAAGTAACTTGTATTTAGCTGAGTTTTCGTGATAGACTTATCAAGTCATATCAGTAGAAATCTCGTAATTCTTTTGATTAATATGGCCTATGTAAGGCTTTATCGCTCCATTGGGAAGTGCTTCGTGCCTTCGCCACTGCTCCTCTCCACTTTTATTAAACCTGGTACCGTTTATCAGCGGCAGTAAAAGTGGTATCGCAGGATTCGCAACGTTAGGTTAACTTAGGTTATGTTGCTCGGAAGATAGATCACCAGAGATGGAAGACTCAAACTTTCAAACGTACGGTGTGCACAACAGCGAACTTTCGGACAAAGGAAACACACATCCCTTTGTCCTATGTACGATGATACAGTGGGAAATCCGCGTATCCATCGGGAACAATGCTCGGAATGCGCTGCTGTCCACAAGTGAACGAATGCTTATTATTGCAGGCCGCATCGCGGCTGCAATGCGTCCACGCCGCCGATGGCTGCCGATTCCCGCCGATGGCCACCCGCCGCCGGTCACCGCATTGTTCTCGCGGGAATCTTTTCGCATGAAAGCGTTCACGATCGCCATCTCTACCGAATCGGCCGGCTCTGGCTCCGCCGGATGCTCCGTTTTGCGCCGGGAACCCTCAACGGGTACCTCGAAAGGACCTCTCTTTTAGCTAAGCTACACGAAGTATTTTACAGTGACAGCGAAAAAGGCTATCCGACTCTAAGCAAGTTCTAGTGAAAGGTCGATGGATTGATAGTCGCGAGGGTGCCGTGAAAAAACACAGAACTGTTTCTGGAACTCGGTGAATTTTTTTACGTATAGATTTTACGGAGAAACCAGTAAAACCATAACACTTGCCTTTTTTTGTCACGGTTATTAAACATGATTCCGATTAAATTTAAGGAATTTTACAGTGTCACACCGTGGTGACTTTTGACATACATAACCGCAACAGAGGGTCCGCCGACTGCACCGGTATATACGTATATATCTACTTTTCGCGCATTTTCACATCTCTCAAGATTTTTTTTTGTTAATTTATTTGCCTGAAAACGCGTCTGAAAACGTGAATACAAATTGTGAATGGATCCTGAGATTTTTACTGTCGATCGAATTTTATAGTCTCAAACCTCTCTGATTGTCTCGATTGTCGATGAAAAATATATCATAAACAAAATTAAATAGTCCTTTTTCGAATATGCGTCATTCCTGTTCTCACAATCATGAGTTCATCAAACTCGCCCTCCTAATCAGGGCTTGCAATCCTGCGCCATCAAAACACACCGGTCCGTTTCACCTGCCCACTCGAGCTCCCTTTCAGTAAACACGAAAAATATGTTTTGAGGAGTCCTTACCTGTTTTGGGTGTGAAAATAATTCTAGGTTATATCTCAAGATTTACCTATGTTCAGCATTAATTTAAAATATCTCGGCGAGAGTTATCCATTGATGGTTGCAGATCTATCTTGAAAAATAACCAGATACGTACTATTTTCACACCCAAACCAGGAAACTTCCTAAAACAGGTGTTTCGAATTTAGTGAGCATCTCGTCAGTTGGCGAGCTGTTGCTGTCGCTGCGTCACCTGTAGAGATGTAGTGGCCGCGCCAGAGGCGGTCTCGCTCCCACTCCGCCACTCCGCCACTCCGCGCTTGCCCTCTCGCTCCAGTGCCACGCTCACTTACGGCTCAGCGATTTGTGGAGAAACGCCTCATAAACTCCACAAACGGATTTTTCGTAATCGATATTGGCGACTAACGGAAGCGTTCGAGATTAATTCTATCAAATTCCACTGAAAGCCGAAATCCCATGTATTGTGTGGAGAATCCTTTGAAGTAGATCGAATAGATGATGCTCCCGCAAATCGGTTTGTGATCCTGTTTGTTAGAGACTGACCAATATGTAGCACAATATCCTGGCGATAAATAAGGCGTGTTTTTTTTACATGAAAAAAATGTTAAATATGAGCGTTCAAACCCATTAAAGTGAGATCGTACCGAAGGCGTTTCAAGTGAAATCTTAAGATTTGTCACTGTTGATCAGGCCAACTTTCAGGCTGTGTTTCTTGTAGCTCGCTTCCCTCGGAGGAGCTGCGATAGGTGATAAGATTAACCCATAACAGCTCAGAGTATTTGGAGTGAAATTAAGCTTAAGAGTAATTGGTAGGATTTTTTCTACTAAAATACCGAATTCTAAGCTTTGAAAAATGCCTAAATTATTGAATTTCAGGTTTCCAGAGGGGTGATATTTTTAAAATTGTGACAATACTGAACTGAAAGATCCTCTAAAATATTTTTTTGTTTCCGAACGGCATCGCTGGGCGGTAGTTAGTTAAAGCTTTCAAAGTTGCATAGCTAGTTCAACCTACAAAGAAGAGTCCATTGAAAACCCCAGAAAAAGAAAAAAAGATTTAAAAACTCCGATTTTGTATCCGGCTGGAATCTATTTTTATTTGAGCAACGTGGGACGTTGTCAAACCAAACCTTCGGCAATCATCACTAAAAAGAAGTAAAAATGTTCTGCGCGTAGCGGTGCTCGTGGTGAATTTATTTCTATCTCTAGTTCGGCACCAACAATAGAATCGGTTTTGCTTTTTTCGAAAAGTGGCGCGAAAATATCTTTTATTTTGTTGCAATTATCTCAAGAGCGGAGCTTCGCTCGCCGCGTATTTTTCTCTCATCAATCTCAGTCTTCTCTTTTATTTTTTTCTGTTATTTTGTCATCAAGGTTTGTTATTTAAAGGAGAAGAGGAGTAGTTGATGAATTTTAAGGATTGTCTCGCGGCTTTATCTGCCGACAGAGTTTCTGTTTAATTTTCATCTCTTTGAAAACTACAATTTGGTGGATTGGGTTGCATTTAAAAAATCGCAGATCATGAAATACTACACTTTTGTCCCGGTGTGATTTCCAGATTATTTCAATCGTTCTGTGGGATCTTTCTTCGTGAATTAAAAAAAGGAGTTAATTAATACCATTCCTCAAAATTTGATGCATAAAATATACTTTTTTGTTTGTAAATTTAAAATGTGACTCACATTATGTAAATGCCAATTTTAAAAAATGTAAAAAAGAGATTCATTTCGAAATGCCCGAATGTCTTTCTTAAGTGGGGTCAATTAAAAAATAGTAATTATAAAAGTATGATTCACAATTATATGAAGTCTTGAATGCCACTCTTCTAAAAGAAAAGAAAAAAAATCACAAGATTTTTAGTGTATGAAAAATTTTGGGGACAAAAATAGGCGGCTCTACCTCGTATGGTTTAACCTGCATACGCGACGGGTTTGGAGTACATCACGCTTCGGAGTATTAGGGCTGGTTGAGTATTCTTTTCTTACGTAAGCCATGCCGATATCGGAGCAATGCTTCATTACTGTCACTTATTGCCGTGAACACCCAGTTTAAATAATAATAAGGCTTGCGGCCGGGCCTAAAAAAAAATCTGTAAAAAGTGCTTATTTTTTATCCGCTACCAGGAATTGATGCGAATTTCACAACGGGTTGTATGTATAACTGTGTTTGACCCGTACAGACGCTCGCCGTGACGCCAATATTAACCCAATTTCGACGTGCATCAGGCATCAAAGGCTTGTCAAAACTGTTCAGCTTTGCAAATATTGAAGACAAACTAAACGTAATCTCGATTTCGCTTACCCAGATCTACAATAAAGGAAGAACCCTTTGAAAATCAACAAGTCTCCTAAAGTACTATCGACGGAAATTAAAACGATGTTTTATTGAAATCGATTGCGCTTGTGTCAAAAATGGCTCTTGTCTCCGGCGAGCGCCTGCACACTCGTCTATAGGCAACCATCACAACACCTGTGTACTCGGTTGCCTACCCCCATTCTATACCGTATCGGCAGGAGAATTATTATTTTGAATTGAGGATTTTTCACGCGTGAAATTGTCAGTGAAGTAGCTTTTAACCGAATGTTTAAACACGCCCAAATCATAGTTCAAGTTTATCCTTTTTATGTAGTTGAATACCAGAAAAGGAATTATTTGTCGGCTACACAGGACCGTATTTATCAGTTAATAAGTCAATACTCCTATCGACCAGTTATAAAGTGATATTGGAGCGAAAATACTTCGGAGCGAGAGGTCCTCGGTTTGACTCTCATCTCTGCTCTCTTTTTTTCACCGTGGCTTCAAATCTGATGATTGGTTTGGTCACTTGATGCTTTCTGTGTCGCTCGTCTTGTCTTTGCACTGACAGGTAGTATACTAAGGTAGAAAATGCAACCTTTTTTAGGTTAAAGAGGACAGGACATTTCTGGTTGCGTATTCTCTTTCTCGACTCCCCGTGATTACAACTAAATAATGAAGATGAAACTCTTGTAACAAGTAACTTCCTTGGAACTTTCTTCGCGAGGATAAAATTTTCACCACGAATTATGGAAATCTATTAAGTCAGCTGAATATGTATTTCCCGCGGATGATTTCAGCAGTAAGCCCACGACAAGGGCACAGTAATAAAAGCACATGTAACAGCCATGTTTTCCTCTCGTAATTGCTATATTTTTTTAAGCGGTCCATTGTGAAGTACACTTTGTATGAGCGAAAACATGAGTTTATGAGCATTCACTTTGAATGGGTTTGTAACTGCTCCAGTGTCTTGTTTGCAGCGTGACTTTGAGTGTCAGATTGTTAGCCATGAAATGCCATTGGCTCATTAGAAGTTTAACGACGTTAACTGCTTAATGAATGGAAATGAGCCTAAAGGGTGATCTAGATAGGTCACGGCTTTTGTGCCTCGCTTCTTTACCTCTGTGCTCGACCATAATTAAGCCTGGTGTCGCTTAGGTAGCAGTAAGTTTAGCCGACAAGTTCGTGGCACCGTGCGAGGCGACGAACTATAATCCGTGAGTTTCGCTCCAATATCGCTCCATTTGGCTCCACGACACGAAGGAAATGACTTTGTTGACCCAACTATTCTTTTGTCAATCGTCAGCAAACCAGAATTGTTTCGGTAACGATTTCACTTGTAACGGCGACAATAGTTATTTTTGGGGAACAATTCATGTTGTAATATTTGCGGTTGTCACCTCAAGTTGTGGTTAGCTGACGATATTTTAACAAAAAGTTTTGTTGATCCAACAAAGTCATTTTCTCCGAGGAAAGAGTCATCATGTTCAACCTCTCCTCGCCATATGGCCGCGCTGGAATGAAAGTTGTATTTCCTACCACTTGTGCAAAAGAGGAAAGAATGCAACTTGGAAAATTTAGAGTTAAAGAAGAAGTCATTTGAGGAAAGTATACAGTATTTGTGACGATTCCCGGACGGTAACAAATCTTGCTCCAGGGACAAAAAAACTTTCCTGAAAAGTGGGTAGCCCTCCTCCTCTGTGGAACCGGAATCAAGATCACCCCAAAACTAGCGCCAGTTCTTGAAGACCCTTAGAAAATGTTCTATTATTAAAGGAAAAACCCTCTTTCAATCTAAATTTTATATGTTACATTTTCCTTTCTTGTGCTAAGCTTTAGTCGCTAAGCTGAGGGGATGGGCAACACTCAGAGGCACCAGGCGCTTAACCTCTTAGTTTATCTATGGAACGGTCACCTTGATGTCGCTTTATTCTCGACGGCAGCATACTTCCGCCGAGAAATGAGCGCTATTTGACCTTGCGACAGCTCAGCAGCGTCTGTGAAACGAGGCACAAAATACGTAACTTCTGTTTGTTCGTCGTTAACGACACGGAGACAAGGCACCGAATAGGCGGACTGAGCTACAAGATTTAACTAGGCTTTGACCCCAAAGGTGCAAAGTACAATCTATAAAGTTTGAAGTGTAAAATCGAAGTTTCCTTAGTCTATGAAAACTCGTTATAACGGTCTGTGAAGCGGCTTATCTGTTAGGAAAATAAGTTTGAAGGGTCTAGTGAGCCCCGCGGGGAAGGGCGGAGTAAAGTGGGACGGTGTGGGGTTAAGTAGGACGGTATGGGGCGAAGTGGGACACGTGGCGAATGGTCGAGCAGACGTCCATTCTTCGAGGAGGGGTTGATGCAATAAGCCTGATAATTATCCGAAGTTGGTAACGAGTCGGCCACAGTTCAAATCAATAATCGCTAATCCAGTTATAAACTTCAGACAGGGTTGCCAGATTTTGCGACTCACTTAAATTTAAACGCGGTCCATTTTTCCTCCGATCTTCGTATTGCTCAACCCGAGAGTGATCGAAAACATGTGATAAATGCTCATCATAGTAAACAGCGGTTATACTTGAGTTATTCGCGAAATTTTGGCAACACTGGAAGAAAACCTTTTCACTGCAACCTTGGTCCTACCAGATTGTGAGGCTTTATGTAAGGACGGCTCAATTCCAGCCACACATGCTTTCTATTTACGCGACTTTTGCCCCAATGAAGCCCCGGTCGTCCGCAAGGGGTTTCAGATGCAGAGGTTAGTGGTTAGAAACGTCACCGCTTGGCGCCACAGGTCCGCCAGACCGCTCCACGACATTACTTTTAGTAGGTTTCCCCAGCCTTTCTTAGCGTAGATTGACTTTGTGCAGGCCGCGTGCTCGCCATGATCAACATCCGATAATGGATTTTCACGTAATCGAAACCGATCCAACAATCAAAAATCATAGTCTTGGAATATTGTGCTGCGGGGTATTCTGTACTCTCGAGAATACTCTACTTAATCATCGGGTGCTTTAATTAAAGATGATGTTCTTCCAGTATCTTAATATTTTTTTGGCCTCTTTTAACCCACAACCGCCCAGCGATGCCGTTTGGAAACAGAAAAATCTATTTTAGAGGATCTTATCACATCAGTATTGTCACAACTTAAAAAATATCACCCCTCTGGAAACCTGAAATGTAATAATGCAGGGATTTTTCAAGTTTAAAATGTCGTATTTTATTGGAAAAAGTCCCTCCAATTTCCCTTAAGCTCAATTTCACCCCAAATGCTTTGGGCTGTTGTGGGTTAAGACCTACACTTGACGTTAAATAG
>Ga0058701_10004838_pt1 | contig 11017 bp, 7 predicted proteins | sample AgamicOrMae_FD_97039 | JGI IMG/M metagenome (GOLD analysis project Ga0058701, IMG submission 97039) | Agave microbial communities from Guanajuato, Mexico - Or.Ma.e | ecosystem: Host-associated > Plants > Phyllosphere > Phylloplane/Leaf | place: Guanajuato, Mexico | collected 2012-06-04 | reverse complement strand
TGTTTCCAGGAGACTGTCTTGATAAGTAAGTGTAATTTGTAAACTACCGGTACTTATAGGTTATAGTACTCACCGCACCGCGCGTTTACTTTTCAGAAATCTAGACACGCCTACCGAAAAAAAAACTGCAGGTATTGTTTGCAGTAGAATGGTAACACACAAAACAGATAAGAACGATTAGAACAAAATTTTAACGGGAAGTATTTCCTTATAACGGGAAGTAAGATGGTTCCTCTCGGATTCCCATAAACAAGAAATCGCCGCCCTGTCACCCACTTACTCGCGCGGGGGTGAAGCGCGGGGATAGCACAGCCTATAGCACGGTGTTCGTGAGAGGAAAAGCGCAGGTAGGAAATTTTTAATATTTTAATGCCATTTTTTTTCTTGTTATAGGACCAAGTATGGACTTCCATAAACAATCAAAATCTCATCGATTTCCCTAAAAATGTTGATAACACTATAGCTTACGACAGCGAATCCCAATAACTGTACTACCATCCGTGGCGTGGCACGATAACCATACTATAGGGCGGCCTCGTGGCAGCGGCAGCACTCAAAAGGAACACTGTGTAGAGGTGGCGTTGGATTCCATTTGTTTCCGGGATGTGGCCGTAAGGCCATCCTACATTGGTTGGAAGGTTGAATGAATCGTGTTAGACTCTACATTCCCTTCAACGAAAAAAAAGCAATAAATGAGATTTTGTGCGTCAGTACAAATGGAATTCACCGCTGACCCCGAACAAGTGTTCCTATTGAGTGCCGCCCTACCGTACACGATGGCCCGTTGCAATAACAATACCATAAAACAGGTGACCATAATACCGATAGTTCTGCGTGGGGTTATCGACTTGGTCTTGGCTCATGCCAAATCGCGGAACCGAAAGGACCCTTGAAGTTACGATACCCGCGGTGTTACTGTCTGGCTGTGCCATGCATGAACTTACAAATCAAGAGGATAGAAGAGCAGGCACAGATATCGGCCCCGATAATCGTCAAGTTTCACCTCCTGGAACTCCTCTTTGTAGACCGCTGTTCCTTCAAAGGGTGGAGCAATGCACATAACTTTAGGCTGCGGCATTGAAACACCATCAGAAGTCGGCAAAGGCCGGCATGGTTGCGTTCTTGAAGGTGCACTGGTTTCCTGAGACAACACATACCGGTACCATTAAAACGTCCGTTTGCTCCATGGACAAGTGGAAGTATGAAGCAGAAAAAAAACTCTGGATTTGTATCGCATTGGTACTGTACGTTGTATGAACAGTGACAGTTCATAGTACGTCGATATGGTGGGTGATATAGGTACACAGCCTTCTCGTAATGGCGCCTGGCGCCCGTAGCGAAAGACCGATATCAAAAGGAGGAAGAATCCAAAAAATCGCCGCCTTGTAAATTACGCAACATTTTTCCCCCCCTTAAAAGGCATATTGTTTTGGGTTAAACCGTGCGCCCACACCAATTTTCATCGAAATCTTAAGAGGTCATATCAGCTCGTTTGATCACTTGACGCGGAACGACTCTGCTCTCTTTGAATGACTGCTCTCTTAGCCTCGAAAAGTGGGAATGTCGATAGGCATGCCTATTCCGCTTTTACTCCAACTCCGTACTTTTACTTCTCCATGTTTGCTGAATAATTTACAACTCAGACCGTACCTGTTGCAGGCATATATTTGTGTTACGTTCCTCATGTATGCGCGATTGTCCACTGGCATTTTGCACGTCCTGTTGTTGGCCACCAGCCTGCTGATTGTCGTTCATTAGTTGACAGACAATCACCTGCTGATTAGCACTGATTGGTCGACTGGCGCTGTTCTGTTCCCAGTCAGTTTGTCCGCTCTCGGGGTCATGCTGTCTGTTGTTGCGACCTGCACCTATCAATTCAAGCGTCAGACAATTTTTTCTATTTGAAAAGACACCCGTGGCTGAAGAATCCATGCTTACATCCATGCCCCATGAATGGGGCCCCATGCACGGATGATTTGGCATGGATTTTAGCATGGATATCCTTTCTGATCTTTTCACCCTCGGATGCAAGTATATGTGAGCATGAATGTGCGTATATGTGCTTCAAATTAAATGATGTCGAGTTATAGAAAATTCAGATTCAATGGGGAAAAAATGCTTCTACCATATATCTCTTATGGTAGTAGAAGCGACATTTATCGAGTAATTAGAATCGCTTAAAATTTCTGTGGTATATGCTCTCTAGGACACGCCGAATCCATTTCTTACAAAAAAAAACCCACTGTTACCGAACTCAGTTTTGAAATAAACAGGGTTGAATTGAAAATTGTTCTCATGGGGAAACGCACATTCTTGCTTTTGTTTATGTAATTTTTTAGGTTTATGATATGTTTGAGTGATTAGAATCGTTCCCGAAACGAAATCTGAGCTCTTTCCAAGGTGGGAAATAAATAAAAAAGTAAAAATAAAATGCGAGTGTCATCTACCAATTGACGACAATAACATTTCGGGAGAAAAGAGAGAAAAAAATCTGAAGGGCTATCCCACAGCAATAGTGTTTTGGGGGCATATTAGGGCCATAATACGTTAGTAGCGATTTCTCTCGGTGCGTGCTCGGTAGAGACCAAAAAAACAAAACATTTTTTTCGGCTATTTTGGCTATGAACGTTGAGCCAACGTACCCATATTGACTTCACATGCGTTGGGCGTGGTTAAGTGGACGTAGGCTTTTTATTTCGAACCATTTCCGACCTTTATCAAAGTCTTGTGGGGTTTTGCAAGGCAGTTTTCATTATAAAAGGTTTTTTTCTCCACTTTTTCTTCAGTTTGTTTTGGCTTACCTCACCTTGCGGCAGGTAGAATCCTTATGAGGTTGCTCCAAACAGATTTAATGGGCTTCAATTCCGCATTTTAATTTTGAAATCGAACCGGTTTTGATCGGGTTATGGCCATTTTTCGAAGGTAATGTCATTTAAACACGGTGAAAAGTGAAAGGCCCACCGGCCGAGAGGCGACGTGCATTTTTTCTTATTCACTGGTACCTTTTTTTTTTACTAAGCACCTAAACCAGGTTTGATTTCTCTGATCTTGTTTTTAAAGTTCAATAATGGTTTAAAATGCCTTTATTTTATTTTTTCCATCTTAAAAATCTGACGATTAATACTCCGCTGACGATTAATGGCCCATTCGAATGGGCAGTTTGGCGGAGTCCTGATCCGTACCTCTGAATTCATACTTCCAAGGAGTGAAATGACCTCGAGTATTGACACGTGCTTGTTATTTTTTTTAATTTTTCATACAGTACGAGTATTCCGGTGTAGATAAGGCTAATCTCTTGAGAAGTTTTTTTTTTCTACAATAATCCAGAAATTATAATTGTTCGCCTGTTTAAAACGAGCATAGTGAGATCATCTTAATTTGAGAAAACAAATTTTGCTAGACCCGGGGCTTTCCATGCGTAAATATGATATACACCCTATCTTGAGCAACGCACTGAAAGCTTGAGCCCAATATCACATTTCCATGCTATTCGTGTTGGCTCAGATCCTTTAATACCAAAGATCCATGGTCGGAGACTGTACCGGTATGATATCAAAACTGCAGATATCCATAGCAACATCGACTTCAAGCAAGCATGAATATCCATATCAACAGCGACTTGAGCTGCATGTATCCATAATGCCGGATTTGATACAATACAACGATGGGTATTAATATCCGTGCCGACGTAGATTTTTTTAGACCTGTTTGAGGCATGGATTCAAGTGTAGACGTTCAAAAACGCACCCGGAGCTCTTTTTTTTTTTACAAGTGCAGACGTTCAAAAACGCACCCGGAGTTCTTTTTTTTTACATTTTTTTGGGCATATAATATGGCTCTTGACAGAGAACAGGATATCCAGTTTTAGAATCCTTCCGGTTGGTGTTTTTGAACGCACCCTAGCATATCACCAAAATTCTTGCGTACTATTCGTGTTTAACCTGCACTGACATTCGCAGCTTTTTGGTTGCGCGCCCGGCGTTGAAGGATTCTCCCCCAAAGGTGTCCACCCGTCTTGCTGATGGACATTTTTCGAATTTCGCGCTCCTTCTTTCCGTGTAGACGATGGCGTTACGTGCGCGTTGGTTGTGATAGCATTAGGTGACTGATCCAATCCGGGTTTCATCGCTTATCAAAACAACAGCCACTCTTGCCAACAACACAAGATTATTTCGTTGCCGGAATAAACCCTTGGGCAATACCTCATACCGGAATTACATTACGAATACGTCCTGATCACCATGACTTCAATACTTAAACAAAACATCGCTGCCGTAAAAATATTTTCTTCTCCGTTTTCCCCTGTTTTTGGGCATTGTGAGTTGGCAGCGCTTCGCCGGAACAACAATGTCAGTTTCACTGCCGCTAGTACTGGTATTCAGGGCAAAATGTTTATAATGTCTTTGGGGATTTGGCAGGCACTTAGAAGCAACATATACTTGCTTTTCTCTCACACACACTACGCGTATATTCTGATGCAAGCATTTTTTTTGATGCAAGTTTTGAAAGGTTTAATAACAAGCATATCAGAGCGCCCCTGCACATAATCAGGTATTTGCCCGAACCAGGAAGAATAGAAAACTACCGAAATGGGTGCGGTCAAAATTGGAATAAATGACCGGAGTTACCAATACGCATTTATTGCACATTATTTTCACTTTAACAAAGGATGGAATGATGAAACAAATCTCGAAAGATCAACATTCATGGTCATATGACTTCAATAAACAAAATGTATATTCAAAATAATAATGGCTTCTTTTCAACAATATAACTGAAGCAGAACATATAATGCATAAGAATAGCTTATTCACACTTTAAAAACATGGGTCAAGTGCAATCATTGTTCATTTAGATAATATTAACTTTTTATGTACACGAGGAAAGGGATTCAAGAGGATCGACTTGAGGTCAGCCCAGACAAAAAGAGTATGCATTTAAGATTCGTTCGAAAAATGATATTTTGTCGATACAAATCCAACTTAGACGAGTACTCTGTACATAAATTACCTGTACGCTCCCTACACCCAACAGCAACTATGTTACCCTACTTTATCGTGGCACAGCCGTTAAAATGAAGTAACTAAAAGAGACTCCATCCGCGTGGAAAAAGAAAACATTTAAGAACACCTGGCGTGGTGTTTGAGAGCTACCTTTGTGACTGCAGAGTGTGCGAATACCCTTACTTCTCCATGACAAAGATGAGAGGAATAGAATCCTCTTTATGTAAAGTAAAACACGACGAAAAATTATGGGTCTAGTAATACATTTTACAAATAACAATCAAGCGCTTCAAATCAAGTCACATTTTTCGTTATACAAATTAATAACGTTAACACTCAGGTAACAGAAATCACATACCGAGATGAATGAGTGTGATGGTCAAAACCACTGGCATCGTTGCGTCACTCGACTATTTTGACAGCCAACGAAGAGACTTTAAATGCAAAACAAAGACATTACTGCATTCTGCGAAAAAAAAAACAACAAAAAACAAAACAAAAAAAAAACAGTTTTTACAGGACACCTTCCTTGACTTCTGGCCTACCGGCAGAGCACGAACTGTTATGTTCCAAACAGAAGGAAAGCGGTCAAAAATCATGCAACTTCCCGCGTGCCTTGCAACAGCCAAGAAATACATTATAAATACTTAAAATAATACTAAAAAAGCCTATAATATTGTAAGGAATGGCACGATTCTCTGACCTATGTTGGGTTTGTTGAACGTAGGAATAAGAACTCCCTGAAGTACTGTACTTTATTGACGCGTCCTATGACGTGTCAAAAAATTAAATGTTCAGGATGTGGAAGTTGGGGTATCAGCAAACTCTGTTATATTTATCTACAACAGTTTATAAGTGGGAAAGAAAAATGAGCTAAACAACGTTCTCAGACGCCTGATACTTTTAATTCCACTAGAAATTTTCAGCGCATCGGTACTGTAAAATCCTAGTGTTTTTTTGAGAGGATATAAAACGAGCAAATTATAGGTTAGGATATTTTAACCCAACACCGAACACGTGCATAAAATGTTTAACTTAGTCTTAAGAAATACATTGATTTAACGGCCAACATTGGTATAACTCCACCTTGCACGTCTCTCGCGAATTGCGCTACCCACAGCTTCGTGGCAAAAAATTCCTTCATAAGCACGGCAAGTGCTGGGAAAAATCACCGACTTGACAACAGTCTGACATAGAAAACAAAACGTAACAATGTTTTATACATAGATATACGTATACATATTTGTGGACAATAAAACATGTCCTTTTGCACTCGACAAACAGTCGTGGTAACTCAATAAGCGTTTCACAAAAAACTCTTGTCCATTACGAGACAAAAAATAAACAAGTAACTGCACCGGACCGATATCTACGAAGCTCCTTTTCCTCAAAAACTACTCGTTGTTTGTCTTCACATAAATAGGCTACTCGCACAAAATTATCTGGAGCGATCTAAATAATTTTCAAGAGCTCAGTGCAACATACCGATACTTTTTTAATCTTTTCTTTTGTAACGGACGGATCACCAAAAAATGAAGTGTAGGAACAAAAAAATTATCACCACGATATTCGTTTGAAACGGAACTTGTGTCTCATTTTTTTTTCCCAGTTCGAGTAACAATAACATCTCGCAATTTTATTATTTATAATGTCCACCAAAAAGAAGTTGTGAAACTCATGAAGAAAAATCTATTTTGGGGGGGATTTCGGGGAAAAAGAAGATTCTGTTTGAAAGAAAATTATAGGTATTCCAATGCGGTGCTCTATGGTGCAGTTACCGTACCTCAACACTAAATAAACCTAACAACAAAACAAAATCAATGAAACTGCATGTGCTACGTAACTGATGAACAATATGTGCACATATCTGTACGCAAACATCTAGAACAACATACTCCATTCAGATTATAAATCCGTTTAATCAGCGCGTCGATATTTCGCAGCGTTCTCTGACATCGCGGCAGCTCTGTAAAATATACACTATATACCTTAAACATCACAGGAATTAATTCTTTTCGATCACTATAGTACACTGTTTGGAAAATGGACAGGAAAGTTTTCTGCGAAGACGGTCCACTATTTACACCATAGTTATCACTGTCTATATCGGGAGCACAGGGGAATGTTCATTATGATAGCGGAATTGTCCACCCTCACAGAGGAAATTCTACTGTCCTTGCAGCAAAGCTCTCAACTGTTTCTGTAATCTGAAAATTTCGCTGAAGGAGCAGCGGAAATTCCGGTGTCACAGCGGCATTTCCGCTCTTATGGCGCGAAGTCCGCTGTTACAGCGGAGATTATTCTTCTAACTTGACAAGCTCACGGTGAAGTCCTGCAAGGCGGAGCGGACGCATTCGTAGAGAGGCCTGTTGGGAACAAGTCCATCGTCCACAAACGCATCGTTTGCACATAACGTTTGCAGTTTCGAAATGTAACTGTCTATGTTATTAACATCACCGTTGCAGGGGGGAACAGCCGGGGTCGCTCCAGGAATTCGGACGTGTTCCAAAAGAGTCATGACATTGTTCCGAAACGTTCTCTCGTAAAACTCAGTAAAGTTGCTCCGTTGAGACATTGCCTGAGAATCCTGCAACAAGAGAAATAATGGGAATCCTGATTCATAGAGCGATCGTGTAATTTACTATTTTTAACTTGCGGCACCGGGACCTTTCTTAATACCGGTACCCACGCTCAATATCATATTTAGTGGGAATGAATATATCAATGGATGTGGATTAGTACCACGAGGAATCCCTGATTATACCGAAAAAGGAAATAGATTTGTTCGTTCAACGAATCCGCATGTTATAACATGCGAATATGCGCTGAGGTCGACGAAATCAACGTACATAATACAATGTATACATAAACGGAGCAACATCAGCCGATAATGTGCGAAGTGTTTTGTACCTCCAAAACTTTGCCAATCCTCTCTTAATATTATAAAAATAAGTGATCTTTCAAAATTAACAGGTACCGTTACAGTTGAATTGTTTTGAGCAATATTTCTTCAAATGTTTATGGGCTTCTTGGGCGGAATCCCCAAAATGAAATCAGTAAAACATTTTCCACCCACAATATTACCTGAACCGGTACATCCTCATTGAATCTTATCGACCCTCTGCAAATTAGAAACTTACGTCGAAAATCTCCAATCATTTTTTTTAAATACGAATATGACCGGAATTTCGCTCAAAGCAGCACTCTACTTCATCCAAAAATAATATTTTCCCAAATTTAGGCTCGCATTTTTTTACGCATTCCTTGATACCGGTACCAGTCAGTTGTCATTCTATCCTTGGGACAAATTTTCAGTTCGCAAGAAGTTCTGTGTGCTAACGTAAGTTAATGATAGCGCGAATTTAAAGTCAGGCAATTTACACGTTTTCCAAACGTCTAAAATGTTCGTCGTCGGTATGAAAAGGTCGGAATTAACTATCCCGTTTTTACGTAAAGCGATTCTGCCAGCAACAAGGGCAAAAAAAATCTGTCACGATATGAGGCACTAACCGTTTCTCCTGGTCTCCAAAGCCCGTCTTTGGTCGTTATGTCTGTTCGCAACCTCAACATTTGAGACTGAGCGCGCGCATTCTCTTTTTGGAGCTCTGTCATTCCATCTACAACGCCCAGCCCTTCTCCTTGAACTCCAGACAAGCCAGTAATTTCAGGCATGCTGCCTGAAACACCTGCGGGGAAGCCTGCAATCCCTGTGCTCAGGACGCAGTGAGACACGCTGTCCAGCAAACCTGAAACACACATATACAGGAACTTCATATAAAACACTGCAAAGGACGACCTGAAAGGCAAACCGTGCTTTGTTGCATTATGTACCCGTCTAGCAAAGCAATAGGGTTCAAACACCTAATAGACGTCTCAATCTACATAATACATGTTCGCGCTCTAGTCGAAGTGTTTGTGTAAATATCCATTTAAGTGTCCGTACGAATATCCATGTGTTGGTATTCTATATATGGTGTAGCACGTAATATAGAAATTCATTCATGTATGGAAGTGCATAGATTCGTAGATGCCACCAAGGAATTATTAGTTCCTTTATTTGGAAACGCAATTGATATCTGATATCTATGATAGCGTTTTGTGTAAACGTGTTATGGGTTTTTAAACCAAAGCGGAAATAATGTGACTGACCAATTATGCCACAAAAAGGCATATAAAAATTCATTTTTTTATAGAATGCTCAATACAGTTAAGGTATAGATACACTGTTCATCGCGCAGACTTATTTGAACTCAAGGAAAATAATTGTTGCGAGACAAAGCTGCTCTTTTAAGATGTGTCATCGAGTTGATATCTACTAGCTTTGTACACACGTTTGCAAACACATTACATAGTCAAAATTCTTCATCAGTCACTCTATCACACACTTATACATACCATGCAAACTACTACCAAACAAACACTCGAATACGTTGTGAGCATTAACACATGTGTAAAACCAATTGCTTGTTTCAATTTAGGCCAACGTATTTTAAAGATAATGGGCGATCGATCGACATAAGTATTAATTCTGGCATTAAATAGCTTTTGTTTAATCTTGAGCAAAGAGGCATATGTCTAAAAATTTGTGACAGTGACAGGATAATTTCTAAAAAATACAATAGCAAAAAAACGTATTTTTTAACCTTTGTCAAAGATTGCATACGAAGAGAGAAAAAAGTGCAATCAGTCCCAAATTGCTGTACACAGCTTCAAAAGCAGCTATTGGAATTTTCGTTCTTGAAAAGAAAGAATATGTAGACGATTTTTTAATTACAAAATAAGGCGTCTTTCACATGTGGCACGTCTTAGAAAGTAAGAGGTGTTGTGCAAAAAGGAAAATGCTCACACCCTCACAGTCAGACAAACCAAACAAAAATTAATTTTGTAAATAAAAATATGCATGCAAATAATTTGTCAGCCGTGCAATATTTTCCAACTACTCTAAAATGTATCACATCACAAACACTGATGAACTCCACGAACACACAAACATGAAACCTTTATACTCAAAGGTATAAATAATATACTCACCAGCATAATTTATTTGCAGTGTAGAGACTGGGGAAGTAAAGGGAACTTCCATAGGCCCCATACTGCAAACAAATTGCGCCAGTCAGAAAACAAGTAGACATTATAAACTCTGTTTTGACGAGAACTCTGTTAAAGACACATATCTCTGGATTTTTTGCAGGGCAACAGTGTTTTATTAACAATAATCGATTTTTTTCATATCAATAAGAAACTTTTTATTGACAAATTTGCAGCAAGGAAAAACTCTTGAGTCGAAGTTAAGATTGAGATTGAGATGTTGCCCCGTAAAAAGCCGAAGATCAATAGAAATCATTATAACATTTTTTTTTGAAATTACAACTTGGCTGAAACATGGAAAACAGATTTGTCATTCAAAACTGTAATATAAATTATATTTGGAGGATATTTTCTTCCTGAGGGACGGGCTATCGCTGAAGAGAGGATAAAATATTCCTTTTTCATTGACATTGTGTAATCTGTATAAAATTTACATGTTTACTTAAGCCAAGCTTCCTTTTCAAAACCAATTAACAAAGGGAAAATTCCCAACGTTTGCAACTAGTGGGTGCTGGTAATAACCCTGTGGAGCACTAAAGGAAGTAATGAAAGTAGACATACGAGATACCTTTCAGACTAATCTTAAGTGGCTCGGGAAAATTTGCTCATCTGTTGAGTGAGTATATTGAACAGGAAAATCTAGGAATTAGTACATTATGAGACATTTATTGTCTAAGTTTTATTTATCAGACAAAGACGATTTTTACAGGGTTTCAAACGGTTTTAAATAAAAAAATAAAAAAAAAAACACGGGCCGAAGGCTATCTCTGACGAATTGCAAAATTACCTAAAATTGTATCCAATTCGCAAAGGTGTCATGTAAAATTTTCGTCAGGAAAAAGATCGGACTGCCTCAAGGTCCTATGACGAGCCACGTGGTTTACGGCTATTCAAGTACTATCAAGGAAAGATAAATCTACCCCCCC
>Ga0058701_10004837_pt1 | contig 11020 bp, 3 predicted proteins | sample AgamicOrMae_FD_97039 | JGI IMG/M metagenome (GOLD analysis project Ga0058701, IMG submission 97039) | Agave microbial communities from Guanajuato, Mexico - Or.Ma.e | ecosystem: Host-associated > Plants > Phyllosphere > Phylloplane/Leaf | place: Guanajuato, Mexico | collected 2012-06-04 | reverse complement strand
GTTTTATCTGTATCCAAAAGAGGTCGTCTGTTTTGGATAAAGATGAAACAGGGGAAGAGCGCAAGTTGCTTATTTTTAAAGATAAACCTGTCTACGGACATATCATTGTAAATGTCTTGTCGAGAGCCGTCAATTTGTGTGGTTATTGATAGGGTTATCTTCGAAAATAACCAAATTCCACTCCCTGAAGTTCATACCTAAGTCAGGTATCGATACTACCTAAGACAGGAGTTATATTTTACTGTGGCTGTACAGTCCAGATCATAAAACCTTGGGTAAACCTAATGGTCTATTAAGGTTGGCCGAACCTTGGTATTGTTCATACCTAACCTTGGTAAACCGTTACACGGAAAAAAATGGTTTTGTTACCGCAACAAAATTAGGGACAACAAATATTTTTTTTTCTGCAACCAAAAATTTTGCTGCAGCAACCAAACGTTTTGTTGCTAGAACTAAACATTTTGTTGTTGTAACAAAATATTTTTGTTATCCCTATTTTAACAAATGATTTTGTTGGTATAACAAAACCTTTTATACCGTGTAGGTTACCTTGGTAAACCGTTAGGTTTACCCAGGTTAGATAAGGTGCTTTGTGCGTCGGTGGTTTTGGGCTTGTCGATGAAATGCACTAGAATTCTAAAACGCAACTTTTATCAGTGGGTTAACGGCACCACAGGTGGTACGTAGCGTTGTGAGATAGCTAGTATAAACAAGGCTTTTGAGTCATCACAAGTTGGAAAACGTGAGGCGTTGTGGATATGCGCTCTACTTTCCTCTTAGCTTAGGCAATACTGGTAATTGGAGTATCAGGTTAGGTAGAGTGCTTGCTAACATGAGAAGATTATCAGTCATCAAGAGTCGGCTGTCATTGGGTCATGATTCATCGTTGATAAAGCTCTGGTGGCTTGTGGACTGGCGTAAAGACCATTCTATGTTAAGATCTCCTTTGGATATGAGGGCAACGGGTGCTCTTATTTTGTTCAAATTCCAAAGTAGACTTATCGTTTCTTTAAGTTTATGTTGGCAATGGCACTGAATTGACCTGACGGAGCGCGAGCTTTTCCGTATTTAAATCCAGTAGTATTACCAACAGAAATTTCGGATTATAAAAGACTTTTTACATTCAAACATGATAGGCTCATGATTCGAATAAGTCACGATTTATGATCTCAACTTGTACTTCGCTTGACCGAAAAAAAATCTCACCGTCTTTATTGGTTCAAGTGATTTCCAAATATTGATTCAGCGATAACGACTAAGACGGCATCTCCGAATAGAAAGAGATTTTGGCCGTGGAAGTTGAATCCGCACCGTTGGTGACAGACGTGAACACGTCAGTGAACACGACAGGCCGTGTGCACTGGACAGGACTGGACAAGAAGTGTGAGTTCACCCGTGCATCTAGTCTCCCGCACTGGAGAGCTTTTTCGCGTGTAATTAAAGGCTATTAGCCCAACCCGAGGCCGGGGTTATACCCTTATGGCCCTGTTTGGGAGGACGCGAAGTCAAAATGGGTGAAACAACTGGGGGGCATTCGATAGCGCCAAAAACCGCAAGCGCCAACGCCGCAAGCGCCAGTCCGTAACCGCCAAACGAGCAAAGTCGCAAACGCCAAAGTTCGTATAGGTTAGGTGAGGTCAAGTTAGGCCAAGTTAGTTTAGGTTAGGTAAGGTTAGTATTGCGGTTAAGAACTTTGGCGTTTGCGACTTTTCTCGTTTGGTGGTTACGGATTGGCGCTTCCGGCGTTGGCGCTTGTGCTTTTTGGCGCTTATGACAGCTACACAAACAACTTGCTATAAGAACGGGGTTTCTCGCCGACAAAAGATACCTATTTTGGGTACTTGATATGAATGTTCGGCTGAGTTGTGAAATCTGGCAACACTGGTACAGTACTCACTGATAGTTCAATCTTCTTTGTAGCCGTCTCGTGTGCCGTATTTTCAAAAGCGCCGTTTATAGTGTACTGCAACTTTAACAGTTTAAAATTCTTCTTTAAACTGCTTTTGTATTAACACAATTGCTTCAGCACGGTGGGTTGTTGTGACAGCTGTGTGCAACAAAGATAAACAAACAGGGCATCCCAATTAAACGCAAATGTCTGTTTTCCTGAAAGTCAGACGAGTTGGAAACTGACAAAGTGGAACGAACTGTTTTGAACGCTAGTTTCTTACAGCTGACTTTCTTACTCTGCAGCTCTATTTCGGACCTTCGCTCCGAAAAGTTTTATATCGGACTTATAGAGGGACGACTATTTTATAAAGGCTTACGATTCATGGGAAAGCATGCTAAAATTCGAGATTACTTGTTAACTCTGTCCTCGTTTAAATGCGTTTTTATAGCTCAAAAAGTAAGCACGAAATATAAGAAAAGGATTTCTGTAAGTTGTTTATTTAATCTAGCGTCTCCGAGCGAATTTGGAAAATTAGGTAATGAAAGATTTTTTTTAAAGAAGATGGAAAACCAAAGTTCTTTTGGTAAACTAACATGTGCGTGAGAATCTAATTAAGTGACGTCTTGAGATGGTACTCTTTTAACCGGAGGTATGAAGACTGACAAGTCCTGAAGTACATCTGTTTAAAAAGCTAAAAAAATTGAAGCTCATATCACAGTAATTCAGGATTCAAGGCTGATCTTCTTTTAGTAGAGCACTTTAAAAAGCTAACACATTTCAAGCTTATATGACAATCATTCGGGGTTTAAGGCAGATCTTTGTTAAGTATGGAGTCAAGCGGAGAGCTGAAAAGTTTTGAAGTCTCATGCGACCATATGTGGAGTTTCGAGTTAATGCAGTTTTCAAGAGCAAGGAAAATGTAGCCTTTGCAGTAATAGTTTTTGTGTATCTGGCGTCAGCAAAGCGAGCTCTAAGCGACATATCTCTTACGAATAAGGCCTATAGTATTCCTGAAGCCAATCACCGAAAGCGAATAACACAATCTCCAAGCTGTTTCACCGTGTAATTAAGCGGAGCAGGGTCTTATGGAAATGGCGCCTAAATCAGCACATCGCACAACTCAGTACGGTGTAATTCAAACCTTAAGATCTGACATACAGAAGGGAGAGAGGCTCAGCACTTCTTCTCGGCGGCAATAGATGTCGAGAAATAAGCGGCATCGGGCTTGAGCGACGGGAAAATTGGTATTGTGAGGAACACAAATTAAATTGAAAGGAAAACAAATTTTTGTTATAGTGTCGAGAATTGTAGCTAGATAACAGTTTTTGAATTGCCATGACTTTTTTCTGCATGTGTCACGGTCTAAAACCACCAAGTCATTTTCTCCTATGATTTTTAATCGGAGCGAGATGTAATGCTCATCTAACTTACATACGCGCTTGTTGTGTCGTTAATTCTGATAATGTAATTGAATGTCCAACCTGAAGGTTAGATTAGGTTAGGTGAAGATCCTTGTGCTCCGCTTAACTGTCACTTTGCTTGGCAGTCGACAAGCGTGATACCGCTTATCAGTGGCAAAAGTATTGCTCCCTCTCATATGTTTCAAACCTCTCTTACTTGAAAACGGGAAGAGATACGACAAAAAAGCATTATACAGTAGTAGGTCGATAGATAGAGCAAATATCTATCGAAATCATTTGATGTTCTTTTTCGTATTTTTCTCCGTTCCAAATTTATGAAGGTTTGAAAAAAATACCGTAAAGTGGGGCGAGTCGGGACAGGCGAGGCGAGTTGGGACGAAGCTTGAAAACAGAGAATCGACTGCAAGGGCGAGTTTTCGGTGGTGCAGTGGGAGTTTTCGATGCTTGTCCGGAGTGCTTCCGAAAATCAAAAATTATGCTCATGCAGGTGAGTCGTTTTTGAGGATCTAAACTTTGTCCCAACTCGCCCCGCCAGTCCAGACTCGCCCCACTTTACGGTAGTAGGGAGCAATGCCTTTCCCATTGTTGGTACCACCTGCTTCGCTCTACTCGGCAACGCAAGATGTGGGTATAATGTAACCTTGGAAACTTGAATTGAGTTTGTCTCTTTTAAGAAGACCGTTGTGTGAGCTGTTTTCGTGTGTGGGTCACGCGCAAAGGAACTCGATTAATTGTGAAGGTCAGTATTTGAGACGAGAGTACCTGTCTTGTGGGTCCTAGGGGTCCCTAGGGGGATCTCGAAATGATGTGGCGCTATTGAGAGGGGGCGCTACATATTAGACTGTTGGGGGTTCCAGCGTATGTCACCGGAGTCGATGTGTCTGCCCTGTGGCGATTCTCATTGTGCTGATGAACACCGCTGTGTGCTTTGACCCTCTTGAGACAAGGGCCGAGATAGTATATGCGGGCCGAGCAACTCGCCTCTAATAATTGAGACCCACAGATTGAGGCGGGAATTGAATTGAAGGCCTGCTTGCCGGCCGTATCGGACAGGTGACCTGACCCGCTCCGGCCCAAGTACCTGCCGGGTCGCCGGCATCCGGACCGGGTACCTGATGGGCAGGGCGAGGCAAGTCTAGTGTCCCTTGTATGTTGAGCAGGGGGCCTGCCCGCTCGGGTCACCGTGCTCAGCCATGCAGATATTGTTTGTCCCCGGAGACCCGAGAGGTTTATAACGTCGGAGAATTTCTTCGGCTTCCGCCGACATATTTCCTTCCGCTCATCTTCGTATTAGCTGGTCGATCGAAAATTTTCATTTTTGCCGCGAAGAAGCGAAATTTGGTGCGGAGCCGAGTCGGAGCGACAACCGTGTTTCGCTTGACCAATTTGGAAAACGGAGGAAGCCACCTTCCGGTTCCGGCCTGAGCTACTGTTAGCCGCGAGAAGATGCTACGACGAGACCGCACCACACCCTTCCAATCAAAACGCTGCGTCACGCCGACCCCTCAATTTTTTCCTCTCTCTCTGCTTATTATGTTTTTTCTTGAGTGAAATAAGCGGGGCCGTTTTCCACAGATCTATCATTCTAAAGAATACAGTCTCTACCTATTCTATTCTACCTCGTCACTAACCAGATCAACAGCGAAGCGCGACATACCTAAACTAACCATCCATACCTAACTTAACCTAACCATAACCTGACCTAACCATTCTTACGCAACGTAACCTAACTATCCAAACCTAACTTAAGCTGTTATACGTCTTTATCCGTAATGAAATAATGAACGCTAAAACCAGGCTAAAACATATGAGGTAGACAAAATATCTACCTTCAAAACATTTTGCTCCAGCGGAAACGCTAATTCATGCACAGTAAAAACTAACCCCTGTTTTAAGTCGCCCTATATCTGCTTTGGGAAACAGAAGAAGACCGTATTTTGGTTATTTTTTAAGATAACCTACCAACAACTGCATAATGAAAAGGTCTTGTCGAGTGCTCTCAATTGATATGGTTATTGATTGAGGTATCCTAAAAAGTGACAATCACATTCCTCTGTTTTACCTTCATATCCAAAACAGGTTGGACTTCTCTTTTCTGCACTCTCAATTCTAAAGATTTCGTTCTCTACCTACCAACATAGCTCTCTAACTCTTCATTGACCAGATCGATAGAGAAGCGAGACTCAAGATGCCTTTTAAAAACCTTTCGAGTGAAATTCTCTCGCTTAAACAAAAACTGACCATGAGTGGGTGAGTTTTTGGTTTAAACGAGTGACTCGAAATCTTTAATAGAGTAACTTAACCCAGCCTGTCCTTACGCAAACCTAAGTGGTTTTACGTCTTTGTCGTCAAATTTAAATAATGAACGCTTAAACCGAGGGTAAAAACCTAAGAGGTAGAGCATCTCTTGGAAACTTTTTGCTCGACACCCTTCTAACGAAAACGCTCCGTCATTGCGACCTTGGGATCGTTTCTTCCCTTAGTCTATTATGTTTCCTCTCGAGGAAAATAAGCAGGTCCGTGTTTCGTGCTCTTGATACGTCATTTTAGGCTAACAAAACGTAAAACGGCCACATGTCTTTTATACGTAGAACGGAATGCGCTCGCCTCGGATTATCGGCGACCAAGCACACGGCAAAGAGCGTTGTATCCATAATTGCTTGTTTATTACCCGCTTATATCGCTACGTAATTGCCCGAGTACGTTTCGTTCCATGTAGGCGCCACAAGTGCTCAATGAGTCGTGCGTACCGTACCGGAAGTACCTGCTATAAACATGGAATGAAGACGAGTTCTTACCGCCTGTGCTGTGCATTTACCGTTGTGTCCAAGTGTCCTGTTAATCGGACTATGGGACTACCTTAAACAGGGGTTAGTTTACTGTGACATTTGTAGCAGCATGCTTGGCGACTGCAAGTTAAGGTTGACTTTGCCTAGGTAAGGTTACTTGTGCCTCGCTCCGTTCACAGTAAAAAATAAAAATAAAAAAACCCTTTTGAAGAATTCTATACCTATTTTGGGTATAAAACCAAAACGGGTGTAGTGCGTTTTTTTTAATGATAGACTAAAGTTCAGCCTTATCATTCAAGAGGTTTTGGCGACAGCTTTCCATTAATATGGCTGAACATAGGTCTATCTTGGAAAATAAGGGAGTAGTGCGTATTTTGGTTATTTTTCAAGATAGACCTATGTTCAGCCATATCATTCAAAAGATCTCGGTGAGAGCCTTCCATTGATGTGGCTGAACATAGGTCCATCTTGCAAAATTAGGAAATAGAGCGTTTTTTGATTATTTTTCAAGATAGACCTATGTTCAGCCATATCATTCAAAAGGTCTCGGCGAGAGCTTTCCATTGATGTGGCTGAACATAGGTCTATGTTGAAATATTACCAAATTTGCACTCCCCCTGTTTTAGTTTCATACCCAAAACAGCTATAGCATTCCCAAAAAAGGGGGTTTTGTTTTTGCTATGTTTGGTGATCAAAGATAAAAAACAAAACTGTTAAATTACACGTTTTAATTTATAGTGCAACTAGTGGTTCTTGGAGCAGTAGACACCTTTTTTAAAGATGATCGCTTTTTACCTCCGTCAGCTAGGTGCTTAACACCCACTTTCGGCTTATCTGATTCATAATAGTCGATTCTTGTCGTTCCCCTACTTTCCTGAAACCATAAGCACTCTCCTGTTCAAGGGTTGCCTTGCACTTAGCGATAACTCGTCTTCGATTCGTTGCATCCATATCCTCTGTTTTGACATCCCTTGAGAGCGTTCATAGGATTTCCTCTCCAATGCAAATTTGATTTGCTGCATACGTCTACGAGCCATTCCTGAACTTTCTTGAGATCCTTGAGGTCTATGGCTCCATCCTTGAGAATTACAGTCCCTTTAAGTACTTTGACTTGCTGCACTCATGTTTACTTTTAGCTCATACAGTGTAGACCGGATTTTCCTCATCTCTGTTCGATCCGGACTCAAAACTCTTCATCATGATGGAGATGATACCACCTCGTAGGTAGAGCGTCATTTGGTTATTTTTAAAGATAAGGTTATCAATAAATCTATTAACGAAAAGGTCTCTTCGGGGCGCTCTTAATTATGGCTACAGTACACAGTAAAAACAAAACCCCCGTTTTGGGGAATGCTGTACCTGTTTTGGGTATGAAACCAAAACGGGGGTGTTACGTATTTTGGTTATTTTTCGAGATAGGCCTATGTTCATCTACATCAATGGAAAGCTCTCACCGAGACCTTTGGAACAATATGGCTGAACATGGGCCTATCTTGAAAAATAACCAAAATACGTACACCCCCGTTTTGGTTTCACACCCAAAACGGGCATAGCATTCCCCCAAACGAGGTTTTGTTTTTGCTGTGTATTGTCAAAGCTTTCTCCAAAAATAGCCGAATGACACGCGCTTCTCCTGTTTTACCCTCATTTAAAGGAAGTTACAGGTTTTAAAACGGAGGTTATTGCACAGTAAAACTGCCCCCTGTTTTAGGTAGTCCCACACCTGTTTTCGGTATGAAGGTGAAGCAGGGGGAGAGCGTTATATGGTTATTTTTAAAGATAAACTTACCAACAACCATATCAATCAAAAGGTCTCGTCAAGAGCTCTCTATCGATATGGTTATTTACAGGAGTATCTTCAAACGCTTTCCCCCTGTTTTACCTTCATTCCTAAAACAGGGGTTAGTTTTTACTGTGTTCTGTCAGCTCTTAAATTCGCATCTTCTTCTTCAAGGTAAAATTAATTTTAGAGGACTACCCCAAGAATGTTATTTCATTTCCCAACTTATCCGTGCTATTGCTCCTGCACCTCAGCCTCTCGGTCAACTCCTACTTGATTCCTGATATTCGCGCCCTCTTCTGGGCGTCTTGTGCCCCGGCTTGCCCAAGTTCGGGTTTGTTTTCATAGGCCGAAATTCGCTCCTGATGAAGAGTTTGGTTTGTCTTTCCTAATTCGCATTTAATAACGGTATGGTCCTTCCAAGGCACCTCCCCTGTAGCTCCTCCTCACAGCTCTCCTCTCTTCATGGTAGGCTACATCAAGGAGGACAAACTTCATCAGCTCTCCCCACCCCCGCCGCGCCCCAAGCAAGGTGTCCCTAGTGAGAAGAGCCATCTCCGCCTTCCATCGCGGTGCCTACGAATTATTTATTTACAAAGATCCCACATAGTTTTGTTAAGCACGGGGATGATTAGCAGTCGCAGGCAACTTTACAAGGCTCGCCTGTTCTCCTTAATTAACAGCAGGGCTCAAAGTCTTTCCCCTTTCTCCGACTTTTGCCCTTCATCTTTTCACCCTTCTTTTCTCGGCCGTCTTTAACCGCCAAAGTAGAGACTACAGTCAGTAGACACAAAGGATTACAGTCTCGCTTTTCGAGGAAACACTGTCAATTTCAAAGTTGGAATTTTTTTATACTTCTTAAGTTCTACCCTGGTTCAATCTTTTATCGCATCACGAAGATTAAAAAAGATGCAACCCCATTTGTTGGGTTAGCCTTCGGTGGGAAACTTCAAGTTAGGTTAACCAAGGAAGAGTGAGTGAACCTAGATTAAATTATCCCAAATTATGTTAACCGATTAAGTTGATTAAATGATTAGGTTAACCTAGGTCAGATTAACCTGGATTAGGATAACCTAGATTAGATTAACCAAGGTTAGATTAACCCAGGTTAGGTTAAACTAGGTTAGGCTAACCTAGGTTGGATCAACCTAAATTAGGTTGACCTATGTTAGGTTAACCTTTGTTGGGTTAACCAGAGTTAGGTTAACCTAGGTTAGGTTAACTTAGGTTACTTTAACCTAGGTTAGGTAACCTTGGTTATGTTAACCTAGGTTAGGTTAACTTAGGTTAGGTTAACTTAGGTTAGGTTATATTATGTGCATTCGCTTGTTCACAAACGCTACCTGGCAACCTTTAGGTTAGGTTAGCCTCTGTAATTTTAGATCACGTGTCTTACGCCTATTCCGCTGTCGCCCCGCTCGCGTTATAAGCGAGAAAATATGGAGCACAAGAGCAGGAATATCCAGCCTTTTATTTACAGGGTACTCTGAAAAAAAAACAGAACTAATCACTGAGCCTTTTGTCCGTGGAAATATTTGTTCACTTGGTAGTTAATCCTCGCGGTGCGAGTTGGCTGGTGTCAGCTCTAGTGTCAGTGGTGATACTGGTAGGATCATGTGAATGGAAGCCAGGAAGGGAGGCCTATCGGAGCAGCAGGCCTGTTCTGCAGGTCTGGTCCACCCGTTCGGCTCGGTTCTGCCGGTGTGGCGACAAGAAATGAAACCAGTTTGAAAAGAGACGATGATATTGGATCAACGAATGAAGAGTAGAGAGACGAGACTTCCCACGGCAACTAATATGGTTGCCCTGCAGCATAAAATCAAGTTAATGAGAAAGCCTGGATGTTTAGCCACAGCCCTTTGTTGGCAGACATTTCAACATGTGTTGCACCTTTATTAAATTGCTCTTTGTTTTTACTACCTTTCATTCAATAAATTGACACCCTACACGAAATCGTAAACCAATTATTGTATACGAAGGGAGTGATAAAAAAATAGAATCTACGTTAGTCGCTGAGTCCGATTCAATAAACCGACCCAAAGAGGCTTAGTAGGGATTGATTTTAAATACAGCTATGGAGCGCTTATAAAATGGCCCGCTTACAGGTAGCATTTATCAAAAGATTTTTTTCCCCTCCATTTCAAAAGGGAGCCTGGGAGAAGCTATTAAAAATAGAACAATCACTCTAATTGTGTTGTCTTCCACGCATGGCTGGTTCGGCCGTACCCACAGATACTCGGGTGTAAGGTATGTTTCTATGGAGACTCGTAGTAACCTGATCGACCACACCGCATGAGCACACGGCGCTATAGTCGTGTGTTCATTAGCCCACCTAGACGCAGCTTCTCTACGAACTACACGTCTCATAGACGTGTACAAATTAGGATAAAGTGTACCTTGCGAGTGTCACACGAGTCCCTTGCACACGTACATATTAATGAAAGAGATGTCGAGGCGAAAATAGGACGCGCCGAAGTATTAACCTGTTTTTGCGCAGCGTGCTTCAAAACTGCCAACAGTCGTAAACTCGTATTTTTAGGCTTTATAAACATCGGCTAAGAGGGCGCCGGAAACAACCTCAGGGGTAGGAGTTGGAACCATGTTTACGGTTACCGTCTTGATTTTAGGGACAATGGAAGCCTCGTAACTTTAGTTTATTACTTTCAAGACCATAATCACAGTTTGGCGTCTTTGTGAAGAGGATATTCTGCATAGTTTCAATTGTCTTGTTTAACGAACGAAAGAGGCAAACGTACTGTACGAAACCACCTGTGAACACGAGAGATATTTTTGGACTGAAAACAGGACGTTGTAACTTACAGTGACAAAAATAATCCCTGTTTTTTGAATACCTATATGCTTTTAGGTAAAACGGGACCATGTCGTGCACTCTAATTTAGCAATTTTAACCTTTTGGTTCAACCTTTCGTCGTCAAATCGCGCGGAACGACAGTGGAGCGATGCAAGAGGCATCTAACCTATCATAACAAAACCCCTTGCTTTTTACCAAGATTAGCTATAACACAGTTCGACAAAAAAAAAGTCATTTTTTGTCCCCATGTTCTCATGGTGATTTTTCCTTTCCTTGGGGGTAAAAATGACGGAAAATGACTATCCTAGCCCCGGGAGATCGGGGGGG
>Ga0058701_10004836_pt1 | contig 11021 bp, 9 predicted proteins | sample AgamicOrMae_FD_97039 | JGI IMG/M metagenome (GOLD analysis project Ga0058701, IMG submission 97039) | Agave microbial communities from Guanajuato, Mexico - Or.Ma.e | ecosystem: Host-associated > Plants > Phyllosphere > Phylloplane/Leaf | place: Guanajuato, Mexico | collected 2012-06-04 | reverse complement strand
GTATTAACATACGCGTGCGAATAGAACTATCCTAAAGAAAAATAACTGCGTAGTGACTTTAACAGCAATAGTTTTTAACAAGTTAAGAGTCAGTTGGAACCTTAGTTTTCTGAGGGATGATATTGGCACTATTGATTTCCTTGATTTTTTAAGTCAACTAGAACAGACCCCTTGGTCAGCAAATCAGCATAAAGCCTTATGGTTACTAGTGCTGCCACCTGGGCGGCAGCCTGAGGGCAACGACCAGCTCTCGCCGGCAGTTGAGAGCTGCGTCGACAAAGAGCAGCTTTTAGGGGCAGTGGTTAAAGAAATTCGCGCCAAACTAACACCTCTCGGTCTCGCTCTAAGCGTCCTTTCAACGAGTCATGTTTGAATAGTGGGAGGAGAGGGATATAGCGCGGTCCCTACAGACAGGCCTACGGTTTAAGACAGGCGTTTAAGCTCCGAGCACAGATAAAAAATGATGAGCGAGTCGAAGATGCTGTTTCGTTCTGAACAATGAGAAGAGTGTCTCACGGAAGGCGTGCGAATAACTACGTGTCTCTCCCCGACTTAACAAGTAAGTGGAATCGCTTTGTAGAGCAACTATGCCGCCGCTTACAAGTTACAACTTTCCGCGAACATGTCTTACTCTCCTAAAATAATCCAATTAAAGCAATGCGAACGAATTCATGAATGGAAGACCTGATCAGAATACGTAATAGCAATGCATGCTGAACGCCACTGAACGGATTTCGATTTAGGGCGGGTAGGAGGGGTGCCCTGTTAACCCACGCAGGACAGGTGTTGATTCCGACGAAAGAAACGTACTATCGCATTATTTGTGAGGTGAAGGGGGATGAAGGGAGAGCCGGGAGGAGGGAAGGAATTCTTTCCTAGAGGGAAGACTTGCAACGGATCGCTGTGCCCTATCGATCGCAGCGACGCCACGCCGATGCGGCGAACCCGGCCACTAAAGCCGCCGCCGCCGCTGCCTGGCCAGGCCAAGCCGTTCGCCCTCTTCACATCTTTGCCTGGTAAACGACTCGTTATGAATTGCGCTGCAATCAAGTACCTTATACTAAGCTTGAGGAACTTAAAGTCAGCGATTATACACGGAAAACGCTTGGGTCGGCTACTCTGACCCCGACCCGTCCCCCGTCTAGCTGATGCTGCAACTTGAAAAGAGGTCAGCCATAGCGGAAGCGCTCTTTCCGGAAGAGCTTTTCCATTCTTCCGGGTGCGGAGCTCAAAGAGAGCAAGATTTAAGTTAAGCATATCGCCAGGGACTCTCTCCACTAGACTCTCCTCTAAGGCCTGCATCAAGTAACAAAGGAATTAAAATTCGTGTAAAAATCTGTTACTCTGTCACAATGGCAGAATACGAAAATTGGCAGGATAGGTTTCGAAGGTATATGGATACACGTGACAGGTGTTTTGAAGTTATCTGTCATGAGCAGCGACCCTTTATTGATTGGGCGAGGGAAATGGGGATCGATTCCATGAACCGGTACCCGAGTCCGATATCCCAATATTTATTCCACTTATTTCTCCTCTACTACTAGCGTCCCCCATTGTTTGTCGGGCAGCGCCTGTAGCTGGACAAGTGGGTGACAGATTAATTATCGATACGCAGCTAGCCGTTTATGAGCCAAGCTAACAAAAGTCGATATTTTAATCATTTGTGATCGGGATGATGATACGAGAAGGCACCTTGATTTCACAAGTGGAACTTTCTACTTTTAATCTCCAACCCTGATTTAATCTTCCATAGCGGTATATAATCAGAATTAAAGACAAAACCACTCACGTTAGGTTGGTTTAAACTAGGTAAGAATAGGTCACGTGCGTTGAGCGTCGTTTTGCTACCACTTCACTCGTCTATCAGCATCACGCTTGGCGACCGTTGGGTGCAGTTAATCGAGGTTAGGTTGGGTTAAGTACCACATACTTCACTCTGCGCGGCTTAGCGGCGAAACGTGCAGAACAATCGATAGAAATTGCCGTTTTTAAATTGACAGTTTAGCCTTTTTACAGCAGGATGAGGATGGTCGATATTTTAATTGGGATGACTCGGGGTGGCAATGAGACAATGGGAAGGAGTTGACCCGCAATGCTTCCCCCTTCGCCGATGATATTTTGAGCCCCAAAGGGGGGCCTTTGTGGCTCAGGGAGGATTTCATTAAACACATCATTGATTTTCTCCAGCGGAGAGAGTCTCTCGCTCGAGGGGGTACCGGCCATGCAATCTCGGTACACAATATGTAGAATCGCTTGGAATCACCTGCAATCGCTCGCAACTTCCGGCGAAAAATCATTAAAAATCGTTTTTACCATAATTCAAATTTTTCAAGAGTAGGAGAAAAATGCCATCTTTATTCGCTGTATTTGTATGGTGAATATTTTTTTAAGTAGCCCTTGGCCTATTCCATGAAATGAAGAAAAAAATGATACCACTTGCTATTGATTGTTTACAATACTTTACAATCGCACTGCATTCACTAATAGTTTGCAGTCGATGTTCAACCCTCCAGACAGGTCGGTACACCCTCCTCCCTTCATCATCTCAAGCCTCTTTACGAGCTCCGTACCAAAATTCATGTTAGTGTACGCTACGAGAGCGTCCTAAAAAGCTGATAATTTATTCCGTCTGGTCCGCAGACTCTCAATTTGCATTCGCCGGCAACCAAGACAGGCCCAGTTAAAAAACAAAAACTCGCATAATGATGTGAAAACGCTACAATCTTTAAAAACACGAAGAACGCTGGAAAGTGTCGAGATAAACCACTAACTCTTACAGCTAGTTTTAAAGGGACACTTTCTACGTCTTGAGGTGTGCCCTGATAAACCTTTATTTACACGACAAGGATTAGCGCGCGTCTTAAAAGCGAGTAAATTTACTTTAGGTGTTCTGAGCTTCGATCCGCTGTCGGTTCGACTATTGCCAAGCCTGATGCCGCTTACTTCTCGGCGGAACTACTCTTTAAAAACCTTTGAGTGAAATTCACTCGTTCAACCCCTAACAGCCCATCTGGAGTGAAATTTAGCTTATGAGATATTGGAAGGATTTTTCCCACTTCAATACGCAATTCTAAGCTTTGGGAAATGCCTAAATTATTGAATTTAAGGTTTCCAGAAGGGTGATATTTTTTAAATTGTGAAAATTCTTACCTAAAACGATCCTCTAAAATAAATGTTTCTGTTTCCGAACGGCATCGTTGGGGGGGTAGTGTGTTCAACCAACAACAGACTACGCTGAAGTTTCGAGTGGGCTAGTTTTTGGTTTTAACGAGTGGATTTCACTCGAAGTCGTTACGAGAGTAAGCGGCATGCCGCTTACGAAATAAAGGTAGGGCACTAGAGTAAGGAATCGATATTTTCATATTTGAGTGCGCGATCTATAATGCGAAAGCGATACGGAAGGTTAGGACGCACAAAATCCCAGTGACTTGTGAGAACAAATGCGTCAATTTTTGGCGGCAATGCAGCCTGACTCTGTTTTGGGAAGGAGGGTTGCAGCGCAGCTTCACCGGCGGCGTTCGGCGCCCTCCACGCGGCGGCGCCGCCGCCGCAGCCGCCGCAGGGCCGAACATCCAATAGGCGCTCGCGTTGGGGTGGCGCCTGCGCCCGGCGGCCTGGCGCCTCTACAGCTCGCTCCAAAAAACGTGTCCTAGATCGATGGTGGCGCCTGTCGCGCTAGGCGAGCGCCCGGTCGCTTTGGCGGGACGGACTGTAGGGCAGGCGGCAGGCTGTGAGCGCGCAGGCTGCGAGCCGGCTGCAAGCCGGGAGCTGGGAGAGAGTCAGTCGCAGCGGCGTGTGCCTATGTCCGTGGTGGCAGAAAGAGACCGTGCCGGAAGTCCCTAGCCGAGGTGCTAGTCGCACGTCGCGACACGCGACCACAATGAGTAGTGTTGTGCCGGTTAAGTGCCATGTGGGATAAACAACATGAGTCCGCACAGGGTCACCGGTGAGTATTCTCACAAATCCCTCCCTCTCCCACCAAAAAATTTCAAATAATTCACTATAAATTTGAATCAGTGAGAGTCTGAGATTCAGTGAAAATTCACTGAATTCCAGTCAATATAAACCATTGGCTTTTTCCAGTAGTGGAATCAGTGAATTTCCATTGAATCTCAGAGACTCACTGATTCAAATTTAGAGTGTTGTAAATCGTGTTTGTATTAATATTCCGATTGAATAGCCGAACTCAAAATAGTAGCTCGGATTAACCCTCAGAGTTGCGAATAAACACATCACTGCTACATTCCTGAGAGACGCGCATTTCATCCGATATTTAGTCTGCAAATATTCAATATGAAAAAAACAACAACAAAAACAACGAGAAAAACAAACGACATAAGTCATGGAAAACCCAAAATTGGCCAGTTTCAGAATACCAGGTTACTAAATTTAAAAAAAACAACTTAGAACAGAGATAATTTTTGGGGACGTCTTGACAAAGCTCAAGGAAATCCACTATTTTGTCCTTTAACCAGTATTCCCCTGAACCAAAATTGATGGAGGAAAGTTGTTCAATAAATGCAAGCAGTGCGTTGACATGGGTCCATTGGGGATTTGGGATCGTAAGTATCGGTGGACCACAAGGGCTGCAAAGGGCCGGCCGGCGGCCGCGCAGCATCCGCCTGGACCACAGCCGAGGGGGAGGGTCGTTCCGCCATCATCAGTGGAGGCATCTCAGAAATTAGTAGCGCCAGGATAGGAATAAAAATCCAAACTTTTCCGGATCTAAAACTTTTTCTGCTTAAGGCTTTTGAAACTTGTTTAAAACATCGATTTATTTTCAGGATGCGTTGGCGTCGAGCCACGACCCTTGGATAGGGTCCCGACCATGGTCCCGACCCTCACAACATTTCCACTGGAAAATTGATCCAATTTTAGAATGCGCTCTTTGCACACTGTGCTTTGCACATTCGCGCCCTCTCCTGTCGCGATTTCTCTTTCGACATAAAGCGAGTCGACTGAATGAGCTTGAGCTTACATATCAGCGAGGGACTTAGCCAAACAGTATCGTCAGATTCTCTCCATCTCCATCCCTTCACCGTTATTACTTTCACTCCATCCAAAGCAGTTTTTCTTCTTTTCTTCTTCTTTCTTTTAAAAATTATAAATATATCCTGGTAGAAAGTAAGACTATTTTTTATTTATTTAATTAAAAGACATCTATGGCCATTTTGTTTTGTGAAAAAGGGTTTAATTACTTAAAGACAACCAAAATAATGGGTTACTTAATGGATGAACAAATAAAACTAACGATATTCCCTTTAAACCTGAATTAAGTATCGATGCCTCCATACAGGAAACTTATAACTAAAAGGTCCAGTGCTGTAAGGTCATAACTGAGGAACCCAGTGCTGTAAGGCCATAACTTTCAACCTGAAAATTTTAGTGCTTTTAAAATTCTGATTTCTACACTCACGCAAAATTTTTTCCAGATTTTTTCCTAAAAATTACAAACTCAACACATCAAAATAGGCATCCAGCATGAAAAATACACACCAATACTAGCCCTTGGGCACAAAAATTGAAATTATAAAAGCACTGAAATTTTCGGCCTAAAAGCTATGACCTCACAGCACTGTGTTTCTCAGCTATAACCTAACAGCACTGGGTTTTTCAGTTTTGACCTTTCTGCATGGAGATATCAGTATAATTACATAAAGAGCTTTAAGGAAACATAAGTTAGACGCCAAAGCTGTTTGAAATGAGGATTTACGGTACGGTATAGCCTGCCGCGTTAAGTGCAGTGATGGACAGACAAATAAGAGTGTGGGCTGACATGTTTTAATTAGATTTCTCGCGGTCAAGTAATTGGGCCAACTTACGGGCACTCGCTTCTTCTCCTCTCCCCTCTCCAATAGTGCTCTACTTCAATTAGCTCCAGAACCGGAATTAGTGAAAAAAACTTGCTTTTAAGTTCGTTCTTTTAATTGGACCCATGCTCTTCAGGAAATAGTTTCGGTTTTAAGAGAGCTCAGCGGTGTAAAACTTTGAGAAGTCATCGGAACCTTATTAAAAATACCACAAAATCGGAGCTTTTACCATGACTAGTACATTTATGTTAAGGGAGCCACAAGTTTAGGTGTTGGCTTAGGCAACAAGCGAGTTGAAAGAACGTCCGGTTAAATTAAGTCACCTGTTGAGCGTGAGCAGGCAACACGCAAATCTCGGCGGGGGGGGCATTCGATAGCGCCAAAAACCACAAGCGCCAACGCCGCAAGCGCCAGTCCGTAACCGCCAAACGAGAAAAGCCGCAAACGCGAAAGTTCGTAAAGGTTAGGTTAAGTTAGGTAAAGTTAGGTTAAGTTAGGTTAAGTTAGGTTAGGTTAGGTAAGGTTAGTATTGCGATTAAGACATTTGGCGTTTGCGACATTCCTCGTTTGGCGGTTACGGATTGGCGTTCGCGGCGTTGGCGTGGTTTTTGGCGCTTATGACAGCTACCCTCTCGGCGACACAGCCGCGCCGGTAAAGCAGTAAAAAAACGTCGAAAAACCTCATCTCAGTTTAATTGATAAACCTAATTTATGTACAAATAACGGCCATTTGAGCGTTAATCAGCGCTTCTTTTTTCTCAGCTTCCGAATGTGATTCAGGACGTAAATCGGGTAGGCGAAGTTGGAGCACACGAAGAGTCCGAACAACACACACAATTCCTGCAGAGAAAAATCTCGTCAGTGGAATAGTGGGCTGAATAAGGCACGATAGTATCCATATTTCAAGAGGCCCTAAATAAATCATGGACAACGTTGTATTGGGGGATTCTTAGAGCGTCTTTGCCTCGAGGTACCTCTTCTGCTCTCATATGGGACTTAGGTGTAAACATATGGGGCATACCTTTATTTTCCCCGGGAAGCGATATTATGGGCGACCTATAGACTACGTAAAACCGTTAAAGCTATCCATTTGGATCGGACGATGCTCGATTGTAAAGGTCCTAAGAACGGTTTTCACTCTGCGACTTCTTGTCTCTTCTGCCCAATTTATGCGCACGAACTTTGACGCTTATTTTCACGCTCAAGTCTTATATTTTGATGATTGGGTAATTTATTGCCGACTTCCCTTTCGGATAAAGATTTTGCGACCCCTTTCCCTAGAACAGGATTTCAGGGATTTTAGTTCGGATTTCTGGGATTTAAAGAATTTTAGGCCGGATTTCAGGGATTTCGAGTCGGATTTCTAGGTTTTCAAAAAGGATTTCAGAGATTTTTGGCCGGGTTTCACGGATTACAGGGATTTCAGGTATTGCAGGGATTTCAGGGTTCAGACTGGATTTCAGGGATTTCAGGTTGGATTCCAGGGCATTTGTACACCGGATTTCAGAAGTAGTTGGTTCCTCGACCTACGCAGTTGTATGTCGTTGAAGCTCATGATGTAGGTACTTAAAGGTTGAAACAGGGTAGATCACAAGGTGGAAAATACAACCTACAAATTGACAATGTTGAGGCTGTTGTTACCTGGTTGGTGACATAGTTTCTGGGCGGTCCTGCGATTACAGTTACGGACCGCGCATTTGAACAACGTTGGAAAAGTTTCTGTGTGTTTTTCAAGATCAGGCTCATATTGCCGGTAACACAAACCTCAACAAAAGCTCGCTAGTACAACACAATATATGGTCACCGAGACGACCACTGCCTTCTAAAACACAAAATTCTGAAACAAAAGGCTACCGGTCACCTCAGTTCTTTGTCTATGATTAATACAAAAATACGAGAAGGCTGTGAAAAAGGTGCTCAATAAGAGCGCACGAAGAAAATAGTCCTCTTAAGGGTCAGTAAACTAAAATGAATAAACAAGTATAAGAAGGCAATGAACGTCAAAACAAAAGTTAACAGAGAAAAATTGCAGATAATGGGGGAAAAACGGCGGGTGTCGCCACTTCCCGGGTATTAGCAAATCGAACACATGGAGAGAAAATACAGTATAATTTAATGCCTACAGTCGGCCTGCCGAGTACTGGCACTGAATGAGCAACATAAAAAAATAAAATAGAAGCCGGCTTGGAGGTAATTTTCTTCACGAAGTGACTATTCACACGCCGCCCCATTTAAAATGTATTACGTAGATTTCCGTGAGTTCGTCACCTCCCATTTAAAATGCACTAGATTGGTTCCCGTAAGTCTCCCTTGTAATAACATAGGCGTGCGAATATAACTAACGGTGCGAGAATTGGAATTCACTGGAGCGCTTAGGCTAAATCTAAATTTTTGGCTAATACCTGGTTTTCAATCACATATATCCAAGATCGGTTTCACTCCTTTACGAGCTCCAATAAAAGATTATGTCGCAAAATTGGGTAAATCCGTTCATGTATTTAATCCCACTTATTTCTCGGCCGATTTGATTGAGTCAAAGATCAAGAATGCCAAGAAAAATACATTATGGTCAATCTAGAGCTGAATTTCTTCATGATAAATACCACGCTCTAGGTATAAAAAAGTAGCGTTTTCGCCGGCGTGGCTTGAGTGGTAAAAGAATTTTCATCCATTAGCGCCTTCGATACAAGCATTCCAAAGCGGATTTGAAAAGTATGGTGTCGTGTACATAGGTAGTACTGTATAGTACAGCATACGTACGAACCTTTAAAATTTCTCGGTAACAAGCTCACTAAAGGCGCTTTGCTTAGCACCGATTGGTTGTCCAATTAGTGCGTCATCAGTCTAACGACCCTTGTGAGAATTTCCACATTCAACACACGTATAATCGGAGGCCGCACCTTTATAAGGAAATTTTCGGCGATTTAACAAAATCCTTACAGCGGATTTTGAAAAATCTTCGGGGTTAACACATCCCTAATTATTTACCCTTCGTAAATAACCTTATGAAACCTCCTCTAAAACGCTTTGTGACGGTCTCTCCTAACAAAAACTTTCATCTTCACTCCATTTGCACTTCCGCGGTAAGTGCACAGTAAAAAATTATTCTTGTTTTAGGTACTCCCATACCTGTTTTGGGTATGAAAGTAAAACAGATAAAGAGCGTAATTTGATACTTTTTAAAGATAAACCGATCAATAACCACATTGATTTGGAGCTCTCGACGAGGCCTTTTCATTGATATAGTTGTTTAAAAGTTTATCTCTCAAACTAGCCTTATTACGCTGTCCCATTTTATCTACTCAAAACAGTTAAAGGACTACCCAAAACAGGAATTATTTTCTACTGTGTGACCGCATCAGAATACCTTTTCTGAGAACAGAGAGAACTAATTGAAAACCCCTCTTTAGGACTCCGCGGACCTAAAGAGGTGAAGATCCATCAAATTTTGACTTCGATTCTTGTCATACAAAAATACTTCACGTAAAAAAAGCTTTCCAGTTTTTCGGGCATTGTCTCGTTGGCACGCCATACTCGAGTCATTTGGTGAATAGTACTAAAAATCTGCCACTTTTCTCCCAGAGCACATATTCATGAAGTACGTGCACGCAATTCCTCCAGAGTTGTCCCCTTAAAAGATTGCCTGTGGTTCCCTGCAATATCGTTGAGCGGCTGGTCACGAGCCGGTCGGGCGCCGGGCTGGCTGGCGCCTCTGCGCTAAAAACGAAAACGGTCTCTGGGGACAAATCAAGACGAAACGGCCAGAAAGGCTCTATACGTCACGGACGTGTGCGTGAACGCTGAGCGTGGACGTGCGTGCTCCGCAGGTGCTATTCTGACTTACAGCCCGGCATACGAGCCAATAAATAGCTTACAATTGGAACATTCGTTTTAAAGCTCGAATGGGAAAGCTTTGACCTAGGAAGGGCTGCGAGTTGTTTGTCTCCCTTGGTTGCCATGGCGACCGCATCGTCGTGCCGCGGGACAAGGAGCCTCGAGCGACGAAGACGAGAGACGGGAAGGGCTGCTGGGCCTCGGATAAAGAATTACGCGAATACGGGCAGATTCCCTCTTGACTAATTGATCTAAACCCTTTCTGTCGCGTGTTTTGTTTGCTTGCCGCGTCGCCGTAAATTCTGCTGCTCGATATCAGATAATCGTTTCGACCGCAAATATCGTCAATTTTGATTTTTATAACAGCTTCTATGTGAGTGTGGCGGGAGGGGGGCGGGGCAACGACATGGGCCGGCCGGCCGGTTTACGGTGTTTATGCGGGGCGCGCCGCGTCGACGCAAGGATCGATAGGAGTTCGCTTTCATCAGTCATCTCTTTGTTTCACACACACATTTGACTTTCTATTAATAACAAAGCATTTGCAAAAACAAAGGTCAAAATCCGCTCTCCGAAAGGTCTTGGAAAGGTCTTATTTTATGAGGGTAGTTTGCAAAAGGCGCGTTAGTGTGTTCAATACGCCAGAGAGAATCGTTGACGAGAAATGGATTACGTATATCGTCCCAGTTCCACCGCGATCAGACATATTATTTTGACGACAAACTGCCTTGTTCTCACATCGGACCAAACACTTGAATACGACAAAAAAACAAAAAAAAACGCTTGAGTAGTTAAATAAAAGGACAGAACGGTTGGTTCCCTTTGTATTGTTTGCAAATACAACGAAACAAGGACATCTCTAACAGTCACTTTGTTGTCAAAATAAAGTCATTCTCCGTACAGTGTGCCACAAAAGTAATGACCCTTGCTTCCTCGAGAAATATATGGAAGCAGGCTTTTGTGGACCACTGTACATTCTTTCTGCAGTCCAGAAACTTTGAGTTCACTGACGACGAACCGTAACGTAGAAGTTAATAATTCGCAGAAGATACGATGCTGTTATGTGCATCATATTGGCCTTTATTGAAATACCGTGCACGCGGGAATAAACTTAGAAAGTGATATCGCAATCAATGAAACAATACAAAAATATTTAGGGTAGTTCTATTCGCACGCCTATGTTAATGGTAGGGAGACTCAAACGCACGGAAACCAACTGCATACATGATGGGACAGCGGGTGAACAGCCTTTCCCAAATATTTAAGCGCGAAAACGTGTTAATTTTTTGTAATAAAACGCCCCATGGCTAGGGCGAGCATAATATCATATGAACTTCGGCATGTGTCTATTTGTTCATAATCTCTCTTCCAGGCTTTCAG
>Ga0058701_10004835_pt1 | contig 11021 bp, 16 predicted proteins | sample AgamicOrMae_FD_97039 | JGI IMG/M metagenome (GOLD analysis project Ga0058701, IMG submission 97039) | Agave microbial communities from Guanajuato, Mexico - Or.Ma.e | ecosystem: Host-associated > Plants > Phyllosphere > Phylloplane/Leaf | place: Guanajuato, Mexico | collected 2012-06-04 | reverse complement strand
TCTGACATACTCGACGGGCAGGCATAGAGGCGATCTCATTGAATTGATTACACAATCAGTAGATCACAAAACTCCATGCCTGTCTTTTATTACCCGCATATTGCTGGGGATTCCTCAGCACCAGAGGTGGGTTTTTTCTACACAAAAGCGGCTTAGTTGGCCGCTTTGTTTTTCAGGTCTTCGGCACCCTGCTTGGTTTTATCCCAGCCTTTCTCGGTGCCTTATTTGGTTTTGTGCCAGCCTTTCTGCGCACCTTCAGAGATTTTGCTTGAGGTGGCGTTGCTCTTACCTTCCGCTGCATGCTCAGACTTCAGCTTCAGCTCCTGGCCTTTGTGCTGCGTCTGATGCAGTTTTTCTTTAGCGGTATCTGCGCCTTTATGCGCTTCAGCGACAGTTTCATCCGTTGTGGTAGCAGCGAAAACTGGCGAGGCCAGTAAAACAGCAGACAGTGCAATAATTGCTTTCTTCATCGTAATTCCCTCTTGTGTGAAATTTGTCGTCTTGCGTAATTATCCTGGCACAGGAGACCAAAGAACGATTTAAGAATAGACCTGAAATGAAATATAGCGAACCTGACTGGTTAAAAGGACACCAGAGGTATAATCGTTGTCTATAACAAATCGAGTTGCTGAGGCGACGGGTCGGGTGCCGCAGGCTTGCGCACGCGACGTGAAGGAGGGGGTTGCTGCATAGCCTGGTGAATCCAGTCCATGATCACTGCTACCACATAAGCCTGCTGGTTATCAGTCAGCGTCTGATGTTGCGCAATACCGTGCCACTTTGCCAGGCATCCGCGACAGCAGGTCGCCGTCGCATGCTGAGCAATAAAGACCGGATGACCGCGCATCGGCGTTTGCTTGCCGTCATTCACCGGATGTGCGGCGGACAGACGCTGGTGGATAAACCCGGCGGCGTGCTGTTGCACCCCGGCCTGCCCTTTCGCAAGACAGTAATCGTATTCTTTACGACCCAGACGAAAACGCTGGCGAAAAGGCGAGCGCGACAGACGCGCAAACAGGTCCTCAAACATTGTTCTTCTCTGTCTCAACGATCACGACAACTTTCTTCCTGCCAGATAACGTACGCCCTGCGCGCCAAACGTCTCGCGGTGCGGTTGCCCGGCCTGCAAATGAAAAATGTCTCCTACCTGGTAGGTACGGACACCGTCTTCGGTAAACAGGGTGATATCCCCTTCAAGAATCAGCGCCATCGCCTCAAAAGGATGATCGTGCTGGTCCAGTTCACTGTGGGCTTCACGTTCGACAATGACCGGTTCTGCAAAGCCTTTCTCAGCCAGCAGCGTTCTGAATTGATGTTCTGTCATCGGCATCCTCGTCTGTCATTGGGTTTACTGGCAGTGTAGTCACTCGCGTGCTTTTTTGCCGTTACGTAAAGTAGCGCAAGCAAGGTTGTAACAGAGAATCCCGCATGTGTACTTTCTGCTAATCGTCTCGTTAACACGTCATCTCTTAAACGGATTAAGCATGCCGCACAGGGTAAAGACTGCGCTGTTATTGATCAATCAACGTTCACGCAAGGGCCGCATTGATGCCGCCCGCGCCACACAACTGCTGCAGCAGGCGGGCATTGATCTAATCCTGCCCGCCCCGGGCGATCGACGTAGTTACCCCGATCTTATTTCTGCTTACGCCGGCCAAATCGATTGGGTGATTGTGGGCGGCGGTGACGGCACGCTCAATGCGGCAGCGCCGGGACTGATGCGCACCGGGCTGCCGCTGGGGATTCTTCCGCTGGGCACCGCCAATGACTTTGCGCGAACGCTGGGGATTCCCACCCAGCTGGAACAGGCGGTCAGTGTCATTTGCCAGGGCCATACGCGCTATGTGGATCTCGGTGAGGTCAATGGTCACCTGTTTCTCAACGTCTCCAGTATTGGTTTCTCGGCTGAGCTGGCTCGTAATCTTACGGCACAGGCGAAAAAGCGCTGGGGCATGCTGGGTTATGCCTTTGCCGCGTTGCGCATTCTGCGGCAAAGTCGACCTTTCCGCGCCACGCTGATTCATGGCGGCAAGGCAACCGCCATTAAAACCGTGCAGGTGTCGGTTGGCAATGGGCGCTTTTATGGCGGCGGAATGACCGTACAGCAAAGCGCCGCGCCTGACGATGGCTTGCTGGACGTCTACAGCCTCGAAATCAAACGCAGCTGGCAACTGCTGTTGCTGTTTCCTTCGCTGCGACGCGGCACTCATGGCCGCTGGCGCAATGTCCGCACGTTCAGCACGACCACCCTGACACTGCAAACGCGTCGGCCACACTTTATTAATGCAGATGGTGAGATCATCGGGCAAACGCCAGCCCATTTCCGCCTGCTTAATGATGCGTTGAGGGTGCTGGCTCCCGCCCCCTCCGGCAGGGAAAAGCCTTAAGAGCTTACAGGTAGTGCGGGGCGCTTGCGCATAGCGCTCAGCGCCAGGATGACCAGCCCCAACCCAATCAGCACCAGGAAGTAGTAATTGAGTAAATGCCAGAGCCCGATGCCGGCGATCCCGCCCGCCAGGAAAGAGAGGATCGTGTAGGTATGCAGCCGCAGGCGCTCAACATACAGCGGCGCGTCTTTTGGCGACGCCTTACGTCGAAGCACATCAAACAGCATCGCCAGCTCGATTCCAATGTCGGTGGAGGTCCCGGAGACATGTGTCGTTCTGACGCGCGCATTGGAGATGCGGGTCACCACCGCATTTTGCAGGCCCATCAAAAAACTCAGGCTCAGAATCAACAGCGCGCCGGACGACGCCAGCGTGTAATGGGCTTCGGTTATGCCCAGCGCCACCAGAGCCGCACCTTCCAGCAGAATATTCACAGCGTAGATTGTGCGAATCTGCCGTCGGCGTCCGGCATTAATAATCAGCGTCGATACCATCGCGCCAAAAATAAACGTGCAGACAATCAGCAGGAAAAAGATGCCCTGATGCACATTGGCTTTGGCCAGATAATCCGACAGTGAGGATACGTTGCCTGTCATATTGGCCGAGAAGAAACCGACTATCTCAAAGGCAGCCGTGTTTAACGCGCCGGCGACAGCGGCAAGCGTGCAGGCAAGACGGCTATCCGCGATATGCGTCCGTTCGGTTTCCGTGCTGATCAACATAATGTTCACTCAGATACGATGCGATTGGCTCTATCATTCGCTGAGTTCGTTAAGGAAACAAGCGCTAATTCAGCGACGTAGACCTCCGTCTGCCTGACTGTGTTTCACGCGAGGGTAGAAGCTATTACTGTGTCATTCGGCGCGAAGCCGGATGGCCTTTTCGGCTGGCGTGGCTGGTCTCGCCCTGTTCTGCTACTTACCGCCATAGAGAGACTGTTTCGGCAACAATGCCGCACCTTATCAGGCTGTGTTCGCGTCTGTTGTGTTGGCCTCTGCTGACCCGCTTCACGCTATTCATAGCAACAGCATCAGGGCACATCGTCAGGAGGGCATATTTTATCTCGTCAGATCCGAACGCCGCGATAAAACCCCTCGCTAAAACAGTAATCGCCTCACTTTTCAGCCTGTTGCACCCTACTCTGTGGCAGATCAAGGTACCACGCTGCGCAACGCTTCATGCTTTGCGCTCCCTCCACAGACTCATTTATTAAGAGTATGAAACCGATTTTTAAAGCAGTACTGACGTTAACAGCGACAGGATGGCTGGCTGGCAATGTGCTCGCTCAGCCGTTACGCGCACCGCTGCTGGGAAATTTGCAGGCCAGCGCGCACCAGCGCTGTGGACAGGACATCACACTGCAACTGCTGAAAACGACCGATAACATCATGCTTATGGGCCTGAAAAACCGGGAAAGTGGCGAAACCGATCTGTTCATGTCCAGCAGCCCGTTTACTGAAGACAATAGCTATTCCCGCTTCGTGCCCGTGAAGTTCGATCAGTTGTCGAAGCACTTTATCGAAACGCATAACGCTGTGCTGGAGGTGATCTGGGGCGCAGCAAAAGACGATAAGAACGTGCTGCGCTATACACTGGCGTTAGGCAGTTACACCTATTCCTGCGGTGCCATTGAGTCCTGGCCGAATGATACGGCAAACCACTTGTACGGTGAGCCGGATAGCAGCGATGCTGGCACTGCGGCAGAGAAAAAAGCGCTCAGGGAATAGCGCAACCCTCGACCTGTTTAACGGCACGCAGTCTGAGGCGCCCGCGTAAATTGACCATGAATAATGGCAAAGCGTTGTACTACTGTGGCCTGCTCAGCGATAGAGACATTCTTTATCGTCATCTCAAGCGGAAACGTCTCGCTGTACACGTCCAGCGTAATTTTTCCGTTGCCTGTCCTGACGTTGTCGAAGGTGATATCCCAGTAATCGGGGATCATCGTGCCGCTGGCGTGCGGATCATAATGCGTATCAATGACCACGGGATTGTCCACATCCTGCATACAAATGTTTTGGTAGCGAACCGCCCGCACCTGCCCACCGCGCGAGCGGTCGCTTTTGATGCGCAGGCCATTGGTCGTGCCGGTTAACGTCAGACCGTCCACCAGCACATCGCTGACGCCTCGGTTTATTTCACTGCCAATCGACATACCATGACCAGAGCCAAACTGGTTATTCACGATGGAAATATGCGAGGCCGGTGCGTTTCCGGCTTTAATCGCCACATTGTCATCACCGGTACTGATCCGACTGTTGATTAACGTAACATCGCTGGACCCCATAGGATCCACCCCGTCGGTGTTTCGTGCCGTCGCGGGCGTGTCGATGGTGATGCCCCATAGCGTGACGCCCTCACTGTCACTGACAGCCACGTGGAAGTTTGGCGCATTCTTCAGGGTGACCTGATACAGCGTGATATCCCGGGCGTGATCAACCTGGATCAGCCGCGGCGCATTTTGCTTTGCGTCATCACTCTTGGCGCTGGCCGCCAGTTGCCACCAAGTTTGCGTCTTACCGGTGACAGAGGCTCCGCCCTGCCCGTCGATCATGCCCTGCCCGTATATCCCGCTACCACGGACATGACTGAGAGTAATAAACGCCCTGCAACCGTTGCCCTGCGAATCCAGCGTCCCACAGCTTCCGCGCCCGTTATCATACAATCGTGGATCCGGAAGCGAGCGCAACACCGCTCCCTTATCAATGCCCAGACTGACACCCGAAGGCAAAGACAGTGGCCCGCTATAAAATACCTTCGCACGGGTTGAGGGTACTAACAGCACCATTTTGCCGGGCGGGCAGCTATCCAGCGCCTGTTGAATAGTCTGACTGACAGTGTATTGATCCATGGCCGGGATACGCTGGCAGACCGGCGGATAAACCGGTTGTGTTACCGTTCGTCGATCGCCCATTTGCGCCTGAGCGGTAAAACTGATCGCCAGGCCAAAAATCATGGCTAACAGAACAAAGGGAGAGCGATTTATCGTCACAATCGGGTCAGTCATAGTGAAAGGGGCGACAGAGGGACAGGCCTTCACAATACGCAAGTCCTTCCTGGCAGGTAAAGCAGAAAAATGAGCCCGTCGCCGGAAGTGGTCAAAATGTTAAATTGATGCGCAGGGGTCAGCGAAATAAAAGCGGGATGGCTTCGTTTTCCCCTTTGAAATGCCGCCGTCCACAGCCTGGATACAGCGGATTTTGACCTTTATTCGCCCAAGGGATGGGTTTGACAGCACCAGGGCCAGTGCTACGCTTCTTGTCATATAACCGACTGATTTTTGGCAGCCTTCGCGAGGCCGGGCGGCCATTAAACGCTGAGGTATTGATGCATGATGCTCAGAAAACCCCGTATTAAGGAAAATATAAAAAACCTTAATTTTGAATATCAGTTTAGTCGTGCAGGGTTTATTTTACTGACAAGTATTGTTGTGGCGGCAGTGCTGGGGTTATTTTCCAACGGCCTGTTTAGCGAGCAGCACCTGCAGAATAAAACGCACACCTTACGTCTCGATTACGATCGGTTTGGCCGCCTGACCAGCGAAAACGAAATCAAAGTCTCCATCAAAGAGCTCAACGCACCGGACTATATTCTCAGCTTTGGAAAAACGTTTCTGGACGAATTTCAGATTGGCAGCATTAAACCTCAGCCTGACCGGATGTACAGCGAAAAGGGTTATGTCTACCTGGTCTATAACCACGCCGACAAACAGGCGACCTTCTCAGTCTGGCTGGCCCTTACCCCAAGGAAGCCGGGCGCTTTTAGTAATACCCTGCAGGTCAACAATGAACCCGAAATCCATTTCAGCCAGTTTATTTATCCGTAGGTAACCTTTATGGAAATGGTCCTCAGAGCCGCTGCGATATACTTGATCCTCCTCCTTGTGTTCAAAATAGCCGGGCGAAGAGCCCTGCTTCAGATGACCAGTTTTGATCTGATCCTGCTCCTCATCATCAGTGAGGCAACCCAACAGGCGCTGCTGGGAAGCGATTTCTCCGTCACCGGCGCAATGATCACCATTATCACACTGATAGTGATGGATATGCTGTTTGGTTACATCAAGAGGAAACATAAAGGGTTTGAACAACTGATTGATGGCAGCCCGGCCATCCTGGTTGAAAACGGCCAGCCTTTTCCCGATAAGATGAAAAAAGTGAACGTCAGCGAGGATGATATTTTGCTGGTCGCGCGACAAAATCACGGGCTGTGCGAACTCGATGAAATTCGCTATGCCATTCTGGAAAGTAACGGGCAGATTTCGATTATTCCTGCTGAGAAATGAAACCCGTTTAATCCGCACCTGGCCATGGCGGCATTTCATCATGTGAGAAACGACACAAGGACCGAAAAGTCAGATACGGATCACGCATAGCCTGTATAAAATGCGTCAGAAGAGGATTCAGTGACGGCAGGAGGAGATGGGCGGTCGTGGAAAGCTATGACGATATCTATCGGTGCCTCAAAAATGAGGGCTATGAAGCCTGGACAGGAAGCGGCTTTTCGCGAGCCCGTCAGCGGCTCAGCGAGGTGCTTTATGAGCTTGAAGAAGCAGCATGGCTTCCTGACAAAGGGACTGTTCTTGAACTCGGATGTGGCAATGGTGCCATGGCATCACATTATTTTGCCCGACAATCATTCGTCGTTTACGGGGTCGATATCTCAGACGTGGCGATTTGCTGGGCCCGGGAACGCTTCAGGGAAGCAGGTCTGGTCGGTCATTTTAACCAAGGCAACGTATGCGACCTTTCTCTCTATAACGATGCTCAGTTCGATGTCATCGTTGACGGCAGCTGCTTTCATTGTCTGGTGGGAACACAACGTACACATTGCCTTAAAGCCGTGCGCCGTGTACTGGCCTGTGACGGCGCGTTAATTATCAGCAGCATGTGTGGTTCGCCTAAACAAATAAGCGAATCTCTGCGTTATGACCCTGGACAGCACCTGTTACTGAAAGACGGCATTCCCTGGCGCACACTGAAACCGCTGGACGACCTGACCGCAGAAATCACAGCAGCCGGTTTTAACATCCGTTATTTTTCAGTTAATCAGAATTCGTGGTGGGATCATGCAACGCTTGTGTGCCACAAGGCTTCCAGTTAGTGCAGCCCGTCATCGTATTGATGCGGATTGCCCTTACCCGAATACTTACCGCTTTTTGCCCGACGCGGTTGGCAGTTCAATGCTAACAAAACGCCTGTAGACCGTCGGCCTTAAAATACCTTTAAAGATGGCGTAAAAAAAGAGGCATACAAAGCATGCCTCATAGTGTAGTAACAGGTTAATCAGACCGTAAATAAGCCGGGCTGAGGAACAAACATGCTGAGATTAGTTGGCTGCGCGCTCTTTTTTAATCTTATCTGCGTACTCAATAACTTCTTCGCCGGTCTTACCGGCCAGTGCGCCTTTGATCATTTTATCAATCAGCGCGCGTCCACCTTCATCACCGCTCCCCGCCTGCATCAGCTCTTTCATGCTGACCTGGCTGAAGGCGACAACCTAAATAGCATCGTTAAACGCGGCGCGCTTATCCTCTGCAAGTGACTCCCGAACTTTTTGAAGCGATGTCTGAAAAGCCTCTTCGGAAGAACCATCGATCTTAGGCTCTCCACAACCTGTTAACGCGAAAGCTAATAAAATGACTGCCACTGCTTTTTTCATATCGTCTTTATCCTAAAAAAGTTCTTCGCAATGGTAAGTTTTTGTGATGTTTTTTGAAAGCGCTTTTTAAAGTTGCATAGTATGTCTACTGAGGATCAACGCTTAAGCAGCACAAACTACACAAGATTTATTGATTGTACGTTGACATACCCTACTTTTCCCACTGTAAGAGGAATACATCAGGTAGAATTCCCCGCAGTTTCTTTTCGTCTGTCAGAACCACTGACCTTGAGTCACCAGCAGCTGCGCGCCGTGTCATAAGTGGCCGCGGGTGGCAGGCATCACAGTCAACTTCATTGTCCTGCTCTTAAATACCATGTTCAACGTATGGGTGACGTAAGTTGTCGCGATTCCGTTAAATTCGGCTTCTACATACATCATTAATTTTGAAGACTTTTTTGATTTTTTAAGACATTGATTGTGAAACTGATGCGAGTGTGAGCCTTGCCGACTACCACTCCGTGGCCCAAAAGCTTTGTCCCTTTCGGAGCGTGTGCGCCACGGTCCTTCTCCACGTCACGGATAGGAAATTATCATGATTCCGCTACCAGCGAATGCCCCCGTTTTCGTTGGTTTTCCATGCAAAGTTGAACGCAGCGCGACTGGGTTGTCACCAGATGATCCATTAAGCGTTTCGCCGGCTAACGCGCCGTCTGTCATGATGGCGGCGGTCATGCCGTTGTCTATTGCGATCTCAGGCCCTCCCATCACGTTCAATTTGTATTTCATGTTGTTGCTACATTGCACATGTACAAGTGCCTCAAGGGAGGTCCCATCCGCTTTCCCGGCATTTATTACCCCGTAATCAAATCTACGATTGGCGTGTTCAACGAACACGACTCCATTGCAGGATGAGGCGTAACACAGGTGGCGACGCTATCCAGCCCCCACGACACGTCGTAGCAACGTTCGAATGAGTCGTTTACGTTGTTGGCAAAGCGCACCCGGTTAGTCACGCAATCTGTCCTATCTGTGGTATATATCCACGCATCATTTGAGGCATTCCCCAGTGCCGTCGCGGTCCACGCCTCCATGAAATCAGTAAATTTCTGGTTGGCGCCCTGCATTTCATAGCTGTACCAGTTCGACATCCCCGATAGCATCCGTCCGTGTCGGTGCTTTGTTTCCCCTGCTACAAAATCCTTTACGGGTGGTTGTCCGGTCAGGATTTCTAATGCTTCCATCACGGTGGCTCCCTCCGGTATCCGCTCATCAGTTACTTGCACTCTACTCATTTTCACATGTATTGTTATGGTATCCCTTCTATCGTGTGGCTCCATTTCCGTCCCCGTTACCAGAGGGAAGGGGTATGTCACGGTGGCGGACACTCCCGTCGACATGATGAGCATCAGCCCCATCATCAGTTTGTTCATCTTGTTCCGCACTCCCGCGCATTTTCGTTGTCGATGTTGTCTGAGCGCACGATCCACAGGTTCCCGTGCACCGCGTGTTCGCCGTTGTCGTCTACCCGCCCGTGACCTTTGCGACGGTGTATCATGCATCCTCCTGTGTTTCAGGCTTTCCGCTTATTTGCGGCCTTCAGCAAGCTCTCTCAGCCCAAATTGTCCAGCGCGCCCGGTATGCCTGCACTCGGGCGGCACGATCCTTATCAGAAAGACCGCTTGCTCTGGGCTGCTCATCAAGCCGCTGGCACCGTACACGGTGTTTTATCATTGACCGTTCACTGATGCGGGGTGGATCCGGTGGGCTAAATTCAATACTGCGCTCGTCAAAAACCCGGCTCAGTCGGCCGATCTGTGTTTTATCGGGATGAGAGGTAAACCCTGCCATCTGCAAAAACTGATTACAGTCACGCACCGCGCGTTTTAACGGCCAGCGATGACGAGCCAGTAGCAAGAAATTGTCCATATAGCGAAGGTAATACTGTCCTGTCTGGCAACCGAAGGTGCGGTCCATATGCCAGAGTAAAACCGCCCCTGTCAGGGGGCTGAGTGCGCAGCCACGGGGAATATCGGTTTCTGGCGCACGTATTTCCCCGCCATCCTCCACACTGTAATAAAGATACTGGTCCAGCAAATTCAGGCAGGCAGGGTCCTGGGTAATGCTCTGCCAAATTCGTCAGGCCATAGTCTTCTGAATGTGGCGGTAATAACCGCGAATATCGGTGCGATAAACATACTGCCATTCTCCGGTCGTCAGTTGCTGCGCCACTCTGCGTACAGCATAATGCGTACCGCCTTGTAAATGTAGACAGTGAGCGTGAACGGACAGGCTGGTAGAAAGGGTCTGCGCCGCCCATTTGAGCACCAGTGCATCGGCAGCCGACCACATTATCACCGTGTCGCATTCGCGACCGACGGCATAACTGTGAACGGTTTGCATAGGTGAAAGCCGATATACACCGCGTTCTACCTGCCGCCTGATTAACGGGAGCAGTGTGTTGGCATGATGCCGCAGATGCCAGATATCGGCATTATCGGGCGCACGCCTGCGCTGATAGCATAGCCAGCGCCATGCCTGTAGCCAGAGGTCGTTTATCATTCATAGGCTACCCGCAAGGTGGCATGAGCGGTAAACGCTCCTTCTTCAAGCATTTCACCTTCTTTCTGAACCAACACCGCTTCCAGAGCAGGCATTGTCGTGCCGTTGACCTTGACAGGCGAATCCAGCACTAACGGTTTGCCATCGGCATAAAGTTTCACCCCCAACGCCTCACGCTCCGGCGTAACAACTGTGGCATTATCGGTGTCAAAGCTGGCTGGCGTACCGCTAACAGTCATCATTAGCTGCCACGCCGAATGAACGCTGTCCTGTTCACAATGCAATGTTACAGGGACAGGTTGACGATATATCCCTGAAGCGACTTTCTTTATCCCTACTTTGTCACCAAAATTAACTTTAATCGTACCTTCCGCGCTCAGATTACAAGGGGGCGGTTCAATTAACGTTCCTCTGAACTCCAGATTATCAGCATCCGATGCATATCCGTTTCCCACTACAATGCATAAAGCAGGT
>Ga0058701_10004834_pt1 | contig 11021 bp, 2 predicted proteins | sample AgamicOrMae_FD_97039 | JGI IMG/M metagenome (GOLD analysis project Ga0058701, IMG submission 97039) | Agave microbial communities from Guanajuato, Mexico - Or.Ma.e | ecosystem: Host-associated > Plants > Phyllosphere > Phylloplane/Leaf | place: Guanajuato, Mexico | collected 2012-06-04 | reverse complement strand
GATTTGATCGCGCTTGTTTTTCTGTGGTTTTCCTATTCCTCTTGTGTTTTATAGCCCATTTATATGAAGCCAATGGGGGGACGGACATGGAAGTATTGGCCTGCTTCAGGCCCTGTTTTAAATATTTCATAAAACTAAAAGAAGAAGAAGAAAAAACGCGGTCTGAGGATTTTTTGGGACCGGTAACATCAGTTCAACCAGTTTTACATCAGCAAAGGTCTTTTTTTTGTCGAAACGCGAGTGTTTGTTTGACAGAGTTTCCGCCACTCATTCACGGCCCGCCTTTATCGAAACGGGATGAATGCACAGAATCCCGAATCGCAGCTACTCGTGGAGCAGAGCGCGAAATCGGCGGTAAAAACAAGTCCGGACGGGCAACGAACATGCCCCCTGCGCGACGTTATTTAAGTGCCATTGAACAAAAACGTTAAGCATTGCCACGTTTCTCTCACGGAGTGCTTAAAACAGTACATTGTAAATAACAAACGTTGAATTTTCTACCTCTTTTTCAACCTTCCGCCTAGCCGAGCGCATCGATGGAGGACCAAGGCACAAGGTTTTCAACTTACGTTCATAACAGTCCAAAGTATTTGGAGTAAAATTTAGCATAAGAGAAATAGAAAAGATTTTTTCCATTAAAATATGCAGTTTTAAGCTTAGAAAAATGTCTAAATATATAAATTTCATGTTTCCAGAGGGGTGATATTTTTTAAACTGTGACAATTCTGAACTGAAAAGATCCTCTAAAATATTTTTTTCAGTTTCCGAACGGCGTCGCGAGGCGGTAGTGGGTTAATCTTCGCTGTTTAATCCTCAGTATGGAATGAATAGTTGAACCAGGGCACACCAATGCAAAGTAAGTAGCCATATACATTATTCCGACAAAAATCAGTTTTTTTTTTCAATATAAAATGTGTTGTTTAAGCGTGAAGTTCATGCAGGGCAGAAACCGCTTTCAAGAATCGAAATTAAAAGTTCTCTGCCCGAAATGGAATTATTTCTGAGTACAATTAAGCTCGTAATTAAAGTTAAGACGAGAAATCCTGCTTTTTTTTTCAAAAGACATAGTAATTATTTAGGAGTCTTTCTTCCTCCGACAGTTGTTTGGCGCCTGCTGCCATGGGAACCGACTCGACAATAGGGGGGCCTATAGCTCGGGGGATTTGATAGGTAACTTAACTTTGATAGTTTCAGCTAATATAAAAGTAATGTTGAGCACAGTCCACCCAAAAAGTAGAGTCGATAGCAGGACGCGCCGGCAAACACTTGAAGTTTCAAAATATTTTTTGTTTTCTTTTCTACTGACTGCGTTTTATCCTTTTTCAACCGTAATTACATCATAAGGACAAACGGCATAAAAGCTCGTATATTTGATTAGATTACATGCTCTTTGCCTTTCTTTCATGGGCGTAGGAGCCTATAGGGACGGGGGGGACGCGTCCCCCCTAGATTTTGCTGCGTCCCCCCCTAGGGGGACGCAGCAAAAGTAAAGGGAGAAGAAGACATGGAGTGGAAAAACTTTGTCCAAGCATAGGGATGAAATTAGGCGCTGCCTCATTGCGCTGGTAACCGTTTTATTTACGTTTATGACCGTCGCGGTCTCCTTGTGATATCAGTATAAAAACCTTTAGAATAGATATGGCTAACGCCACGTCAACTTAATTTTAAAATGCAAGAAACAGAGTTTACCGCTTTTGACTGATAGTTACAATTGATGAGAAACGAATGGATTTTATTTAAAATATTGAGCGAGATAGGTAGGCAACCCGCACGACGGCTATGACTTACCGTTCCCTCCCCCGTTTTTAATATCGTCCTACGCCCTTGCTTTCTTTGTTATCGCTCCGCTCATGTCTGTCATCATAAGTGGTATCGTTTACTTGAAGGCGTAAGTAGGTACTACTTTGAATAATGCGGCATCACTTTTTGCTTCAGACAGGTTATGGGCCCTATGCTTCGCTGCTCTCTGATTAGCGACGAAAGGTAAAGCAAAAGAGGTAAACAATGTTAACTTCAAGTATATGGTATGTTGGTACTTGTGCGCGGTTAACCTAATAGTTGCGACGGTCCAATTATTATTATTTTTTAATTTGTAGATCACATGGCCTACTCGTTCCGAAACAAGATTATCAAGTTCTTATACAAGTTTTTTGTTATACAAGCTTGTATTTACCATCGAAACACAACTTTTCATCTTAGTTGTACACTTAGTTGTTAGGGAGGTCGCGTTTCGAGTGTTGTAAGACTTTTAATGAGAATTTGGGCGGTACTTTGTCTCGGTGGGTTGGCAGTGCCATGTCTGTGATCGATCCAAGCAAATATTGACACGTTACAGGTTAGACAACTGATGAAAAACTAACAAAGGTAACTCGCTCGCTGAGAATACCCACTCGCCCTGGTGGTTAAATCTTTTAATTACAAACGAGTTATCCTGAAAAAAAAAGATTTATTTTTCAAATCCTAAGGCTGATTTCGCGGTCAGAAAAATATTGAATCGCTCTGAGCCAACAGGTAGACACACTACTCATTTCGTTGTCTTCCGGTGATTTTCTTGGTTACGTTGTTAGGTCAAGTTGGTTCCCTACCTTGGGGTAAAGGCAGTACCGTCATGGCAAAAATTACTTTGAGACTTTTACAGATGCTGACGTTTTAAGATTTTTTAAATGTCTTAACAATCCCAATGAGGTTTAACTCATCCATTTCCCATCAAGAATGCCTGTGTCTGCTTCCCGCTCACGGAAAAAAATTATGTTTTTGTTTAATTAAGCGCTTGTTTTTCGGGAAGTTCGCATGTAAGCTTGAATAGCAAAGCGGTTTGTAGCGCGGGTGCAAAGACCATGTTTGTTCATGGATTGGCGAATAACACACGATCATGCATCATTTCAAAAAATATGCTTGGGCAAAGTAATACAAATCTGTATAAAATAATTTGATTGGTGTGAGGAAATACTACAAAATGCAAAGTAGCACAAAGTGACACGCGTTACTTAAATAAATCGCAGAGTAAAGACCACCGGTACATTTATCCGCGTTAGCTAAAACCAATAAATTTTCGCGGGCGGGTTTTAAATAATTACTTTTTAGCCAGACCCAGCAATTGCCATCCATGTTAGATCGAGTTTAGCTGCTCAGTGTATCACTCAGGTCAGTCAGGAGGGGACTGGTCACGGTTTTGGGGTCAAAATTCTCACCCCCTGGATTGGTGATCGCTTGTTCTCATCGAGTTTCCAACTTAGGTCCTATCCCTTAGCTTTTCCGCTCGCTTTTGAATAAGTGACAGTACGGTAGCTGTCCGGATATTTTTTTATGAGCAGGGACGAAGGATTTGTTAAAGAAAATCGTCCAGTTTTGTTTGACTCCCGTCTTCATCTGAGCATTGCAGTCAAACAGTCGACTAACTTATGTTAAAAACAAGTTTTTTTAAAAAAATGTTGGAAAAGAGGAGCTCTCGGTTAGAAGCCTTATTTCATTTTTTTTACTTTTTTTTTGGCTCAAGACGCCAATTCTTCGGCAAGTAAAAATATCTCTTCTATATAATGTTTAAAATTCTAGACATTTTTTTTTGTATAAAAAAAAAAGAACGGTTTGCAGAGCAACCGAACAGAAACTGCTTTACAACGCCATAAGACACCTTTCGCGTCTATACGTAAAACGTTCCACGGTTGAACTAAAACTCAGGTCGACGAGAAGGTAACTAAATAACTTGCGATAATATTTACCTATCGCCAACTGCGTTTTCTTCCATACATCAGTGATGAGTACCTCTAAGGTACCGATTACTTGCAACTCGTCGCAACAACAGTTAATGATGGGATACTGAGGGACAAAAACTCTAACATCATCATCCCAGATATGAGATCACTTTATTCAAATAACACGTAATAAAAAAAAGAAAAAGAAAAGCAAGTGGAGAGATTTTTTCCTGCTCTTAAGCAGAAAACCCTCGATGATGCTGTAAAAGGCTTAACACAACAATGATAAAACCAAGAGGGCGCTTTATACCCACTCTCTAAAATTAAAGGAATGTCAAGGATTGCCATGTTGCAATTGTTCTTTTTTTCCCCCTTTGACTGAAAAACCCTATTGAAAATTCCTATTACATGAGGAGAAAATGTCTAAAACAGTCAAAGCATGAAGGACCACTTTCCGGGAGTGGTTGTGATCAATAAAACACCTGCTTGATCACGTTTAGGATTCCAGATCACTATAACACAAAATGCATCCTTCGATAATTCAAACACTTTGTTAGGCACTGTTTGACGAAGTCATATTGATCAATGAATGCTTTGTTTTTCCGGTATATTTTTAAACGCACCGTTGATGAGTCCCTAATCCTGTCACAGACTGACAAGTGAGTAAGAAGGCACATTGTCTATGATTTTACTAGAGCGGAAAATGTGAGTTGCGCGGAATTAAGAAAGTAAATTCTCAAAGCGCCTCCTTTTCCGGTAAAAGGAAAGTTCCCCTTAAAGTAGCGCGAATGATTAACGTCGCCATTTCAACGGCATTGCGAGGTTTTGCGAGAAGGCAATGACTTGATCTGAGGTACTTATCATAGCAGATGCCACTCCAGGAAATCGGTTGTCCATGACAAAAGCGTAATTAAAAACGACAACCGAATGCCATTTTCCGAAGAAAAAATAAACTTTATGTATTGACGGGTGAATTTTGAACCGACTAACTCTGGCTTCAAAATGATGAGATTTAGTAGATGAACCAACAGGATTTTATCATTTTCTATACCAGTTTTCCGAATTGACTCATAAAACAAAACAAAAAAAAGTGGATTTTTACAGAAATGAAAAATTCAACTTTAAAATCTGAGAGTGATTTTCGGCCTGCCAGCCTCACCGGAAGTAATGCCGTAATTTTTACGATTTTCTAAGCACAGGGAAGCCTTTTAAGTGATGCTGCTTTTTGCTCAATTCCGGACGTCTTTCGTCATAATTAATGATAAACAAATGAAATGAAGAAAACCTTCCCTTGCCCTTGCCAACCCATCTCAAAATAATCCCTCCTGCCAAATAAATGCCACCGCTCTCTCGAATTGATAATAGATTATGTGGTAGTGTACAGCATCTAGGATAGTTAGATGATGAAGAATGGAAGCATGGGGAAGGATGTTAATTCTGAAGTACAAGAGTTGTATAAATTACTCGGATATTAGACGTTTACTTGTAATTTAAAAGTGTTGAGCTGATGACATGGATACTCATATCACTACCCAATTATATTTCGACGGAAATTTAAACAATTACTCCACAACTTTGTCTACATCCGCCTGCATAAATATTATGGTTTTCACAAATAATTTATGATGGTCTCGGTGTATCCGGATACGAAGATGAAAGACAAACAAGGCATTTAGAAACATCTTTTTAAGACATTGTCGAATCCGTTGACTCTTCTTGTTTTCTTACGTACAAAAGGTCCCCTTTTACCACATTTCAAAAATATTGTGCGCGGTTCTTTGACACACTAAATCACGATGACAATACTTTCCCTATCGGAAAAAAGTAAAAATGAATGGAAAACGACTATCGGAGAAAGAAGAGTCATACAATACCTCAAAAAGCTTCAATATTTAAAAGGCATCCCTTTCTATTTCTTTTGTTCCACCCTGCACGGAAAAAAATAGCAGCAGCAGGTGCTATTAATTTTAGCAGCCGTCGTAATCTTTTTAGCAGCCATTGATAACGTTAGCTGTAGCTGCTAATAAGTTAGCATGGTCTACAAATTGAGCAAAATTGTCTGTTTACCAGTCATTGCTAACATTTTAGCAGCTACATCTGACGTCAGCAGTGACTACCAAAACGTTAGCAATGTGTGCTAAAATAATTTGTACCTGCAATATCAATCAACGCGTTACCTGCCACAGCTATTTCGTCCCGTGTGATGTAACATCTCGCCGCAATAAGAGTTCACGATATGCAACCGTTAAGTTTTAGGTTACCCTTAGTCAAGTGTCTTACGCCTCGCTCCAAGATGAGGCTTAGCTTGGCTATCACCTATACTGATGCCGCTTAATTTTTGGCGGCAGTTGCGGCCACCGTAAGCGGCATCAGGCTTGCGCCCGTTAACTTAGGTATACAGTTAGCTAGAGGGCCTTGTGCAGCTCCGCTCACTGTCAGCTTGGTGACGAAAAATAAAACGCAAAAGGTAAGAAAATGCCTGCTCGTAGATTTGAGGACCCATTCAAATCACCCTTAACCTACATTTCCTTCTAAAAAATGTCGCTATTTTATTTATCAACGACGATTTAAGGTCGCCCACAGAAATTCTGTAGCAATACATTATACGAGTATTGTATTGTGAATAGGGGGCTGCTAGAATCGTAAACTCAAACAGAATGTAGGCGAGTGGATGCGGCCTTTGGTCATTCGGTGGCATTAATTAATAAAGGGTCTTATTAACTAGCCCTGAAGGGATACCCGCAAATAACGTCATAGTTGAAAAGTGATAGACGGGGCAATGCGCTTGTAGGATGAAGTGAGCTGTCCGGAAATCCCAAAGATAATGCCAATGGGACAAAACCCATTTTCAACAACCCTCTGACAGACGTGCTAAAAACGCACTCGGGTGTACTTGGACTAAGCATGACTGAACGGTAGAAGCTACTCTGAAAAAAAAACTCTTAAGGCAGTACCCGTTTCCGGCGGCCCTTCCGTTCGCCCTTCCTATTTTTCGGGTTAAGTATTGCAGTTCCCCACGTGCTTACCCTCATTGAATCAAATTATGAGGAATAACATAAGCAGGTTGAGTGCTACAGTTTCGATTTCCCAGAAGGCACAGAACCGAAATTTAGTCTTTGAATAATGAATGATGTTATCATGTGAGTAACTCACATGATGTTATCTACCGATCCCCGGCTTAACACACTACCGCCCAGCGATGCCGTTCGGAAACAGAAAATATTATTTTAGAGGATTTTTGTAGTTCAGTATTGTCAAAATTTTAAAAATATCACCCCTCTGAAGCCCTGAAATTTATTATTTTAGGCATTTTCCAAAGCTTAAAATTGCGTAATTTTATGAGAAAAATCCTTCGAATTTCTCTTGAGCTAAATTTTACTCCAAATACTTTGGGCTGTTAAGGGTTAGAAAAGTCGCACTCGATAGTCATATTTTAACGCTAGACGGCTCCAAAGTTAGCTATTCTTCAGTCAAAAAAATATGAAGTTAGATGGTAACTTTAAAGTTGCCTGGCATCTCATTTTGGGCGATGACACCTTCTTTTCCACAGGGGGAATCAAAAGATCATGTCTTAATCTAAAATACCTCAGTTTTTTGGGGGGCGCTTCTGAGAACTTTAGATTAAGTACAAGGCTGAAACAGACTGCACCGCTGGGAACTCCTCAAGAGCTCTGCGCGACACGTCGCTAATTCGCTCGGCTGTTGCCAAGCTTGATGCGGCTTCCATCTCGCAACCGCCGAGAAATAAGTGGCATCAGGCTTGAGAACGGTAGGTTTTGTTGGATGTCCTCCGCTGGGATGCATTCGATAGTGCCAAAACCCGCAAGCGCCAACGCTGCAAACGCCAAGGTTTGTAACCGCCAAATGATAGGTAGGCCTATCATGGGTAGTTGTCATAAGCGCCAAAAACCACAAGCGCCAACGCCGCAAGCGCCAATCCGTAACCGCAAAACGAGAAAAGTCGCAAACGCCACAGTTCATAACCACTATACAAACCTAACCTTATTTAACGTAACTTAACCTAACAAAACCTAACCCAAATTAACCTAACTTAACCTAACCTATAAAATGACAAGCCTACCTATCATTTGGCGGTTAAGAACTTTGGCGTTTGCGGCGTTGGCGGTTGCTGTTTTTGGCGCTATCGAATGCCCCCCGCCTATCATTATATGGGTTAGGTTTGGTTAGGTTAGGTTGGTATAGCGGTTACAAACTTTGGCGTTTGCGACTTTTCTCGTTTGGTGGTTACGGATTGGCGCTTGCGGCGTTGGCGCTTGTGCTTTTTGGCGCTTATGACAGCTACCCCCTCCGCTTATCTTAGTAACGAAAAGTTGAACATGAGAGATAAAAATGCCACATTTACAATTTGGAGTGAATCCAGCTTCCGAGAGAGACAATCCTGAGAGCTCAATAAAATGTCAGACAATTAATATTGACCAGGTCGAAGCTATTTTCGCCAGGCGCTATTGTCGCCAAGCTGGTTTGTTATTCTTTTTTAGTCGTTTACAATGGCAGAGCCCTGGAAATAAACTTTAGATTAAATGAATGTGATACTGTTGGCAATCTGCAAATGAAACCATTTGGAGAGTCGGAATGAAATAATGGAAAAGGATTTATCTTTATTTTTATCGAAAATTCAAAACGCGAGACCAGAAGAGATGTTCAGGTTAGGATAGAAAATTTTGGTGCAGCTCCGGACAAGTTAGGCAAAAGGTGCGCTGGATTAAGTTAAGCATGGATAGGTTGGAAGTGTTAAAGCTAGACCGACTAGGTACCAAAGAACTTTCGTGTAATCCAATATCCTGTATTTCTTCGTGAGTTTGTCGGAAGAAGTCCCAGATGGGTTTACTACCGTATAAAATACAGAGATATAGGGCACACCACAGATGTGGGTTACATCGTTTGCGCTCAGGCCTTACCAGCTACCATGATGATGATGATGAAGATATTTATTGATCGTAATTATGTTGCAGCTGGCAATAGCCAATCACATTCAAGCCCACTCGCGACGGTAGGCAACTCGCATCACATGCGAGTTATGTGTATTGCCTATAGCCGCCACTCACTGCAGCTATCACAAAATATCCTAACATGAAACATTGCGTTTCGCCGTTCCCGATTAGGAAAGTCCTTTTTTTAAATAAAAATACCTCTACGCATGAGCTTTATACTGAGTTTACTTCGTGGAAATGGGAAGCTAATGGGAATGTACACTACGGTGTACGATGTACTACGGTGTACAGGTACGATCCAGACTCATGCGGATGAACATCCGTGGGTGTGCACCATCCTAAGACCGTGTTATACCTGCCCCTGGGGGTGTTCTCCGAAATTAGCTGAGAGAGAGCCTGCGTCTTATCATCACATTCGTTGTTTTCAAGAAACTCCAGACAGCCATATTGTCCTCCACATTTCCGGGGAAAAATGATATTCTGTCCAAAATTGCTCTCATTTTTTTTTTCGAGCAAGGAAAACTCACAGTACACCGACATAAGAGGGAAAGTTTTCCCGCTGAAAAGACCAAACGTTTGCAATAATTCCACGAACAACTTTAATTATTGGTAAGTCTAAAAAAAGGCAAAAGATAAAGTTTTTTGAGAAACCAATAAACTAATTACCACACTGCGATCCAAAAAATCCTGTTTAGATTAGTATTCTTCCCGTTATGCGTGCCTTTAGCCTTATGATTTGATATGACATCGACAGAGAAAACGTCTTTTGTTGGTTCGTTGTCAACAAACCTATCTCACATGACAATATCTCTTCCAGCTCATCCGTTTGATATGGCTATTGATGGGTCGATAAAAAAAATGTGACTCAATTTACCTGATTTAGCTTTATCTTTTGGGAGGGGAAAGCCAAGATAGGTATTATTTTGATCAGAACACAAATAACCGATTGCTCTCCTTCATAAAAACATAGTTACAGTAAAGTTGTTTTTTTTTACGGATTGGTAAAGTAACACTGGGTTAAGTCATGTTTGGAGGTTTCAAACACATGGTCAGTTCTATTCGCACGCCTATGTCAATACAAGGGAGACTTGAACGCACGGAAACCAACCTAACGCATTTTAAATGGGAGGTAACTTGAACGCACGGAAACAAACCTAATACATTTTAAATGGGGCAGCGTGTGAATAGTCACTTCGTGAATACATAGGATTTAATGGCTGGATGTCCTATCTCGGTGATCGATCTTCCGGCGCAAAGCCCCGCGGAACAAGGATCAAAGAGCCCAACTGTATTCCTCTCATGCCCGAACAAACCTTCCGGATGCTGAGCGGAGCGGTAGCGGATCGAGGCATTAAATATGCCTAATTGGGCGTAGAGTGAAAGAAGACCTCCTTCCCCCCATAAAATAAATAAAACTAGTCTACAATAACTCTCTAGCGAAATCCTACAAAAAGTGAAATACAATACCGAAATTTCGTTGAAATCGGCCCGCTGTTACAATAGAAATCTGACAAATTCACTTTAAGAGACAGACATACACAGAAGCACGCAGACAGCTGAAGATCATAATTGTGTTCGTAGGGCTAAAGAATGTGCTTCATTCAACTTCGAACTTACAAATGCTATAATTCCAATTCCACGCGTTGTTCAAAGGTGAAAAAGAAAAAACAATCATGCCTAGAAACCTATACTTAAAACTTTAGAATTTAGCTGGCGTGAAACTACGCAAATGAAACTTTTTATGCCGCATATATTCAGACCGCGTTTTACTTGGAGAAGGAGCCACTAGTAATGTAGGTACGATTTCCTCATCACAAACTGTATTTCTATTCTGCCCTCTTCCGTTTTATTCATGGCAGTTGAAAAAGGATTTTTTTAAATTTTTATTATTAGCAGTTGAAAAAGGAAATACCCCGCCTTGACGCCACCATAGTAGAGAGATACCTGCTAAAAGTTGGTTGGGGTTCACGTAAAATAGATTACCCTTAAATTTTTGTCGCTGGGAAAATATTTTCGGAAAATGCGTTCAAGAGCTCCCTAACGGGATAAAATGGGCTAAAAACACGATTTCCCATAACAGGAAGTGTCACACTTCTTACAAGTAAAACATGGGCGCTGAGGTTTTAAGAAAAAGTATAAGCCAGTGTTAAGGATGCTTGATCGGTTTAGCCGTCACCGGTTTCAGTAATTAAAACTCTCAAAACTTATAGATGACATGATTGGTTAAAATTTTGCGTCCGGTTACCGGAGTGATTTTTAAATTCCGAGGAGCTAAAGGTTGCGATTTTTACACGGTGTCATACGGACACTAACCTGAAAATACTAGTTTTAAGCGTTTTGTGGAAAAAGTAGCCCGGAAGTTGCTGTAAAAAAACTT
>Ga0058701_10004833_pt1 | contig 11023 bp, 7 predicted proteins | sample AgamicOrMae_FD_97039 | JGI IMG/M metagenome (GOLD analysis project Ga0058701, IMG submission 97039) | Agave microbial communities from Guanajuato, Mexico - Or.Ma.e | ecosystem: Host-associated > Plants > Phyllosphere > Phylloplane/Leaf | place: Guanajuato, Mexico | collected 2012-06-04 | reverse complement strand
AATTAATCTAGGTTAAGTGACGCGTATTGTATATTGTTTTATAGCTACTCTTATTCTTGATTATCAAACCATAAAACCGCCCGTTTTTGAACCCCTTCGTAGCAATACCCTCAGCACTTAGATATTTTTAATGCCCCTTTTATCTCTGCGTTTTCTTTTTCAGGTTCATATGATATACAACCACAGTCAACAATGAAACTTTAATGGATTTCAACTTCCCATTTTCTTCCAAGTTGTCTGATGCCCTAACAGCGAACAGTTTAATCTAGGTGAGTTCTAAGCACAAAACCTATCTTAAAAATGATTTTTTTGAAAACTCGTCTAACTTAATTATTCGTAGTTGTATTAACAACCAGCTGTACTATCTAAGTTACTTTTCTCTTTGTGTTGTTGACCCATTTTTTAAAAAACTGAGCGTGCGTTCAAAATATATGAAAACTTACCTCAATTTAACCAGGGTTAAAATTTACTAAAACGTGAGGTATGGCAACACTGTCGTATCGAACTCAGCTGCAACTAGCGAAACCCAACTACTCAATCTGCCCTAGTCAAGAACTCACGTCAAAGTCCTTGATCCCCGTCGGGGACTTCCCGTCTGCCTCTTCCCCGTCAGCATATTTTATGCCATCTCCTCGTTGTAGACTGAAGTTGTTCACTCGAGTTTTTCACAGTTCCTATTGAAATTAGTAAGTTGTTTGCCGAAGGCCTCGTTCAATACATCCTGCTCTACCCGTTCAGGCAAACTAGGTACAAAGTACAGAAAGTATGAATGCCAGCCACTAGTATTCATTTTCAGGTTAGGTCCACTTTTCCGCTGGAGTTTACCCACGACATTGCTAGAGCAAAAACAGCACCCATATAAATTAATTTTGTGGGTTCTGAAAGAGTGTGCGTTAGGTTGAGGGGTAACAGGATGGTAAGAGGACGGGGGGTAATTAGAGCCCTCTGATCCTCGTCAAGCTCTGGCGTAATGACCACACAACATTATACTTTTAAATAAATAAAGCCACACAAGGCTATGTTAATGTATTTAAAGTGCACTTAGGAGGCCCGGCGTACAGCGAAAGGGTTTTAGATTTGCTGCGGCGAATATTTTTGCAAGGAGCGCTCGCCTCATGCTAGCGATATCGCCCGTATAAAGCACAATTTCAGCTCTTGCCTTTCTTGGCAAAGATGCCGGATTGGCACTTGTTTGTTGAAGGCTCACGGGAATTCCTGAGGTGCTGTAATGGTTTGTACATAACGCAGAGGAGTTTTGTGTTGACTTTTCTTGTTTCGGTCAAGAGAGCGAAGCCCCTGGACGCAAACTGCGCTTATCTTGTTTTCTTTGATTACCAACAACATTTTTACAAGTTTTACTCTGAGGTATAATCGCTGCCTGCTAGGATGATGTTTTTTTTTCCAGGGCGTTATTATGTTTGTTGTAAGCTTAACAGTATGTCTTTCAGAGTTCTTCCAATGCAAATTTTATGTTTATATCAAGGAAATATTTGGGGTGCTACCAGTCATATTTCCTGTACGATACGTCCTTAAGATGAACGATCATTAACACGACTGGTGTTTAGATTTCTGCCAGTCGGGATTTGATCAACATTGAAACCCGATTAACTCAAGATAATTTGCATTTCGAATGTTTGGGATTGCCCTCAAGCTGGGCAATCCAAACAAGTTATCAATCACCCGTTAATATTCACCAGTTATAGAGTTTATCGAATAATTTGAACTTACAGTTAGTTGGAGAGTGAGAGAAATCTTAAACATTTATTACATTCAAGGTTAACTGTGTTTTTCGTGGTAATAAGCTTGTTTTAAATAAACCTTGTATCCGCTGGCACACTGTTTACAAGTTCAGGAGTGACCGAGAATGGTGGCACAGTGGTTAGCCCACGTACCACCTATTCGGGGAGCCCAGGTTCAAATCTCGCTTGTGTCCAGCCACCTTTGGGAGGTTTTCCTTCCCACTGCAGGTTGATACCGGGGTGGTACCTGTGAAAATTAGCCACGCCGTGTAGATCCTCTCCTATCCTTCCTTTTGTCTTTTTCTCTTCATCTTTCACTCCCCGTTTTCCTTTGCAGTCGTTTATAACCTTAACTGTTCCACAGCGACTGTAATAAAAAAAAGAGAAAGTTTAAGAAGGTATGCGTTTTACCGGGCCTATGAGTGTTGCGATTTGGATTTTTTCGTCATGAAGGGCATAGGGCTTCTGTGTTCGCTTATATTAGCCATTCCAAAGTTTGAAAATGGCTTTTTTTTCGAATGAGCAGGACGTTAATTAAAATAACTTTTGAGATCCAGCTGCCTGCCAATGTTAATACATCTCGGATGTCCGAAAAAAGAACGTTGCTCCTTTGTCAGATGGGATGTCTGTCCTTCCAGTCACGGTCAATATTCCGTTTTGTTCCGAACGAGCGCGCATTTGATTCGCCGGGTACATTCCGACGGGTCGTACATACACGTCCATTTGACAATCAGCAGGACATTCCACAGGACTCGGTAAAGGTAACGGAAACCAATATCAAACCCTTTTTACCCCTTCCGGCCTCGCGTCAACACCGCTCGTCCCCTTGCCCCTTTGTAGCGTATTCCTATGTGACGGGGCCGTCACGCACCTTAATGTACATGGCTTCCGCTGGTTCATGGACATTTGGGATAGCCGGGTGGCCTTGGCAACTTTCGGTCTTTCTCAAGGACGGTTTTTATTCATACAGGTCAAAAGAATATACCTGACCTTCGGCAGATATTTGTACTGGCAGATATTCGAGACTTTTTTGGGCAGAATCACGTGCCATCTGACGGGAGAAAATTTCCTCCAAATTGATCCTTGCCTCATTTTCATGTAAATCCTCTAAAACTTTTGCGTGGAATTTTTAAAGACGTACCTTGAAAATTAAAAAGGCTTTTTACATAAGGTCAAGTCGAGGTCCAATCAACAAAAAATGTCTGAATATAGTGTTCTGGATGTTTGCAGAAAGTTACGAGATAAAATCGACTCATTCGGGATAAGTTCGTTGACCTACCCTGATAAATGTTATATGGGGGGGAGAAGTAAAGCTTATGAGTAATTCAGATGTGCAATGTTCATAGGATCTTACGAAAAACTGATGTTCCTTAGCTTCTTTTTATTCCTTTTTTGAAACGTTTCTAAACTATTCAGTAATCAAATAACCGCATGATGGAGCCTGTTCGTCTTTATGGCTTCACAAATGAATTTAAGGCAATGGAGTATACGTAATGAGACTCGGCCGTGGATGCGATGATGCCAAGCAGAAAGTTGGATGAAAAGACCGGGAAAGACTGACTCGCAGAAAAAAATGACGGTTGAATAGATTACTGATAGTGAAAACGAACTTGCAATTAAACCCAGTGTAACAAAGAATCATGCCCAAGGGAAACGTCGATTTCCTTTTTTTTCGGATGTTTGTGCTGGCAATGTATCAACTGAAGCTATTGGAAATCGTATCTATGCCTACAACATGGCCAACTCTCTCTGAGCAGCACGCAGCATGATGACTGTGCATTATTTCCCAGAACTGTGGAAGCGATGTTTTCTGTCCTCTCTTTTTTCCTTTAGGGTACGAGCTGTACCAACTATCCAGTGGCCGATGGTACAAAGGGGCGCCACGCTTTTGCGGCATTGCTTTCTGGGCGGCCGCTGTCATTCCAATACGTATCTCGTCTTTGTGCCTATCTAGGTTGTATCCTTTCATACAACCTTTAAGACCGCTTCAAACTTGTTTTCAGTAGAAATCGAGTCTCCAGTCAGGAGAAAAAAAGCAATTGTCGTTTGAGCCTTTTGTTCGGATTCGAACCGCGGCCGCATCGGGTATGAGTCGCGCGCGGAACCGATGAGCTACGACAACACAGTTAAAATTGTGTTTGAACGGACGGCATTCGACTGATTTGCAATAAAAGCCTTTGTAGCAGCACATTTTTCTTGCGTCTAGGCCGTAATTTGATTTGGGAGCTGGGCTAGGTTGGGACTGACACCCATATCACTCAATGTTTCCTTTGGAGATCTGTTGGTGGAACCCCTTTGGCAGCCTGTTGCAGCAATGCATTGGAAATGTACTGGTGAGCTGACAGCATCGAAGGGGACCGGTTTAAGGGTTGCGTCCAAGTGCAAGTCGTTAGTTATAGGAAGACACCGTATTCAGTTCACTTTGCGACCCTTGAACCTTAATCTGGGGAACCGAGAGAAATCCAAAGAAATTGTACAGCCAAGAAAACCTTTTGACCTTTTAAAAAATATATATTTGAAATTTTTAGCACATTTCCTGAGCACTCTCTCCTGCATTTATATGTAGTGAAGGCGACTCAGAAAGAAGCGGCTAGCCTCCTTTGATCATTATGCCGCCCTCCCCTTTCCCTTTGCTCAAAAAGGCGCGGCAGTATATGGGGTGTTACGTTTAGGGTCTTCGGACCGGGAGCGGGGGGGGGGGAAGTTGTTGACGCGCTCCAATTTCAAAGAAGAATGCACACAGCATACACCCTAGTAAGGGCATCAACCTATTTCTTACACGTCTAGTCATTACATCCGTTACTTTCAAATGAGGAAATCACCACCATCTGCACGCCCTTTTTTACTGGAATTTCGACGATCACATGGTTAAGCTAAAAGCCAAGTCTAAAACGCAACGCAGGTTATCTGAAATCCAGCAGGAACCCCGAACCTAGCCGCAATCAGGAAACATCGTTTGTTATTTGGTAAGGCGCATTGCTTAAGTAACTTGGTTTGGGTCTGACCACCCCTCTGGCCACCCTCTGGTCAGTGACGGATTTCTCAAGAAACCGCTGTTTAATCGGGTGACCAGCACCCTTCCCCGTGGCAGACCTCGCACTTCGTCTTGACTAGAAAAGTAGACACTTTGATCTCTTTAGAAACCACTTACGCTTACTGTGCCGTACCACATCTAACGGGGTTTTGCTCCTCATTAATCTTCTCGAGATAAACTTGCTTCTCGTGTTCTTCAGGTGCCTCGATCAAATCAGAGAATGTGCTTGAAAAGTTTGACGAAAAAATTCACATGGATTCTTTCCTGCGGTTTTCGATCGGTGATAACACCATTTTGCGTGGGTGGAATGAACGAAGTTATGTTAGTTTGTAATTTACCAGCTTATTCGGCGTTCTTTGAAAATTTGTTCCAATTAAGCTGGTCTAAATAAAGATTAATTTACCATAGCTGCAATGTAACAGTATTGATAATCTAGATAACGGGCTATAAAACTTTTTTAAATGCTCAAAATTGTACCGTGTAGGTTCCAAGTAAATGGTTCGCTTTTCAAAACAGCCGTGTATTCATTCGTCTATTTTAAAGAGAAGGTGTGAATAAAACATTCGGCTCGAAAGGTGAATTGTAAATTGTGTAATTTTGAGCCCATTTCAGTTAGATGTTTCAAACAATGTAGGAAAACGTGAAATATGTAATGTCGACGACCCCGGTTTTTTTCCAAGAAAAAGTACTTCAAAATATTATGTATATCGGCACCACTTTGAATGAACAAAACGAGTGTAGAGCCTATTAAGTATTTCAACGAACTCGAACGAGTTCGAAAAGCCCGTTGTAAATGCTTGGTTTGATTTTTAAATTAGAAAAACATTTCAAGATGCATCAGTTAAACATGGACTTCATTTTAATGTATTGCTGACACTGAAGAAAGACCAAACGGCAATAATTATATCTGTGAAAACAGTATCAAGGAAACAAATAACTCAGACACAATAAATAATCTTGGAGCTATCGTGTAATTCCTCATGAATTCCTGGAAATACTCCTAGATTTCCTGGAAGAATCTCTGGATTTCCCTAAGAAAGTTTTACTAAATGCTCGAAATTTTCAAAACATTGCTTATTTATCATTACGGAATCATATCAGTCCGCTTGAGATGTGCTTTCCGAAAAATCGTCTGTTATCTAACATCCTAGCGGTGAGTTTTTGCATTAACTCCCACAGAAATGTTTTCTGGTTCCAAGAATTTTTTCTTGATATTGTGACAAAACAATCGCTTCTTGCCGCAAGAACTTTTTTCTTGCAACAGAATTTCCATCAACAAAGAAAATTTTTCTTGTGGCAAGGAAAACAAATTGCGGCAACAAAAAAGAAGGATTTGTCACTCAAGAAAATAATTCTTGTCATCGGAAAACATTAAAAAATGCGTCGATCTGCCAATATCCCAAGCTTTTTTTCGCTGGGTGTAATGGGGTACTGTGTCCTTGTTTATCGGAAATTCGATGGCCGAAAGCTTTTTGAACGGCTCCCAGCACACATGGCTCCTTAAAGGGAAAAGCATCTTCAAGTCATAACTAAGTCGCGTTGCTCCCATCTACCGCCATGATCGGGCGCATCCAACATAAATGTCGGCCATGATGGGATATGAAGGTTTGCACTGCTTTCGGAATCACATGATTGTCGCGTTGAGCGTCTTCGACGATACCACTTGAGGACGAGCTGAATGCGTCTGGAGGGTAGCCTTCCCGATTCTCAAGTTTAAGGATCTTTTCTTTCCGATTTTTCCTCAGTTTCCTTTACATGATATTAGAGTGTGGACTTAAAGAAGGACTTACCGCATTCGCTCCGTGGTGCAAGTGTCCTCATGCCCTCTCAGCAGAATAAAACAAAAGTTCGTCTGTTAACTCAGAATATCTTTAACATTGCAAATGTGTGGGAATGTGTGGGTGCAAATCAGGCGTGAGGTGACCCAATGTTCTTGACATGAAAACAACAGATGCATAAGGAAACAAGACATTGTTTTTCATGGGTCTCTTTTACTCTCGAAATCCGTTTGGACTTGTGATAAATGCTGCTTTCAAAAGTAATGAAACTGTTCTTCCAAACTCCCTTGACATGATGGTGTATTAATGAAAATGGTTTAACGCAAATTTCAAAAGTTCAAAATAGTATTTGTAGGCTTTCAGTGAAATAAAATGCAAAGCTGAAAAGGAAAGTGATTCCGGGTAGGGGTTTTCATCTCTGAGTGTGTGGCACCGTAGCTCTTCTGGGGCACTCCAAAGTTTGCAATAACGCCAAGAGCCGCTAGAGAGCAGAGGGGAGTTGGAGGCTTTTAGCATTAAAAAGTGCAAACCGTCATCCAACTGCAGTTTAGCTCAGCACTTGAGGAAAAGCCGTTGTATAGTCTAGCGCTCTTGCCCTGAGTTGTCGTAATCGTATGCATGGCCGGAAAAAATCACCCCAACAAATATAGAAACCAGCCTGATGTAAAGTCCTTTCAAACAAGAAAAAAAGGCTGAAGGGGTAAAAAGGGCTGTTCGAGACTTTCTTGATCGAAATTCCCTGGAAAACCTTATTTTAGGCTGTTATCGTTAACTATAGGGTTTGTAATAACGTTACAGTGATAATTTTGTGCTGACAAATGTATTAAGGAAAATTCGCATTCCAGTAGATACGTGAGCAATATTCCCAATCCATTTTTCTAATTTCATTCGCTCGATCCCTGGGCCTCTTTTCTCACTTCTGCCATCGCAAAACTCTATCTTCCATCTTTACTTCTGCCCTGCAAACGTGACCAGGTTATTGGCTCTACTGTATAAAGGTTGGTGTTTCCTTGGGGGTTTTTGGGGTTGCTTTTAAGACCGGGATCAGAAGGCAGGGGAAGAAACATCATATGTGTCTGCATTTAGGCCACAGACTTTCTGCACTGTAATTACGTGTGAAGTAATCTCGGAAAGATTGATATTTCCAAAATTGTTTCGTTGCCTGAGAGAGAAGCAGCTGTCTTTCGCTCCTTAGGAAAGTGATCTATTAGTGGGGGAGACTAAGAATCCAAAGGCGTTGATCATGATTAAAGATTGCGTAAGGCCTTAATTAAAAACGATACTTTGTATTGTCGTCAGGCGTTGATACCACTTTCCTACGTTGGTCTGCATTCACACGTGAAAACTAGGTACCTATAAAAACTGAGCCATTACCATTCTGAAATGGTGTAGGTTTGTTTTCATTTACTCCACTTACGCTTTTAATGATACCCCATATAATAACTATGAACGATCACGTTGTGTAAATGTCGATTGTGAAAAATACTTTACGCGGTACTACCTCATTGATGTTTGTCGTGCAGAATACCAACAAAATGTTTGACCTTGGTTAATTACTGAAAGCGCATCCATGAACGTCTTTCCAGTCGGTGATAAACGTCCCTCTCATTTGCTCGGATCTGATGAATTCCTACCTGGTGATCAGTATGGAATTGTCCGCAGAGCGTTTGATTCGCTTTGTTCAACGTTTATCCTCAGAAATCACAAGCCCCGAACGTCCGAGAATGTTCAATCAGGTAACGAGTTTCCCTCAACTATCAAGCCGTATTTTATATTTAAATCTGGTTCACTGTGAAGTACGTCCTCTTGAACTACTTCGCGAGTTCCGAGTGGGGAAGGAGAGAACGAGGAAGTGAAGAAGTAGTGGGGGAAACTGTTGGCGACGAGTTTGAAGTGCAAGACAAAGAGGGTTATGACGGCAGAGAGGAAGTAATCGATGACAACGAAGTGCACATGACTAGAGGTGTCAGTGAGCAACACGGGGACGCAAAGAATCCGAGCGATGGGGAAGGAGAAAACGAGGAGTTTTAGTAGTGGGGGGAAGGTATGGACTCAGCCTGTACCCCTATCAAAATGTCGATACTCCCGAAAATTTGTGTCCTTGTACGAAAGACTTGCACTTTTAATTGTTTTTTTTTTAATTATTTATTTGCTTATTTATCTGTTTATTTTTGCAGGTGAGACAACGTGACGTCAGCGATTAGTAGAATGGGCGGAATCTCGTGCCGGAGACCAGTAGCTTAAGTAGAAGAATGCGTCGTGCCCTCTCACACTTTTACCTCCTTCGTTTGAATGAGCCACTGAAGTTGCATACCGGGCAACTTACGACCGTGAAATCTCTCAATTTGGTCCCTTTTTTGTCAGCTGAATCGCGAGGCATTTGCTTGGAGTCCTTTTTACTCAGGTCGATTACATTTCCCTGTTTTTTCGTTTCTGGACGTTTGACCCCTAATTTCTCTTTAACGAGAAAACTACTTGTCGGAATTTCGTAAGATTAGCTTTGATATCGTTCTCGTAGTAACCATATTTTTGTAGGTATTCGAAGACACCATTTTTTACCTCCTGAATTTTAATGAGATACAAGCATTTCTGCGTTGAAAGTGGGTGAACAATATTTTAAAGTAGTTTATTATTGTCGTGCGTAGAAGACCTTATCTTTTATTTTAGAGAATATCTGGGAAAAAAAATAAATTTCGGACTATCATTTTTTTAAAGGACCTCGGGTTTACGTAGCGGTGCTCCCTATCTTAATCTATTTTTTTGCGTTTTAAGATAAAGTGCGAATGCGAAAAGCGGCTATGTGGGTGGTTATCAAAGTTTCCAATTTTAGCCGGACATGCATATTGGTGTGTGGTCAGGAAAATCGAGGGGAACAAATAACGGTAAGCATCAGTCCAGCCTTGTAAAAGGAGGCAAAAATCTATTCACTGCTCGGGAGGGCCTGCCGAGAGGCCTATCCGGGAATATAGCGGGGCCAACAATGGAGGCCACACCAAGTCTAGCCCGCCGAGAACAGCCAATTGGCTCTGTCGGCGGCCTCGAAAATCCCCCAGAAGGTGAAAACAAGTTGAAGCGCTACAGTATAAAAATAAGAGGCTGATTTTTCCACCTTTCGCGGCTCCTTTTCGTCTTTTAGCCGAGGTTAGCCACTTAATGTAGGCTAACGTTAACCTAACATACATGGCTAAGGCTTTTAAGGATGTATCGTCGACTTAGCTAGTCAAATTCGCAAACAAGATGCACAAAAAATAATAAAAAAAACTGTTAAATATCTGTAAAAGCACGTAGAACGATAGCATTCGAATAAATGAACTAACAGTGTTACTTGGCAGCCAATAATTAGGGTTATTTTAATTTTTCAAAACTGTCGCCATTGCTGATTTGATTCAATTTTCTCTGAAAATATGTACTGTTTTTAGAGGTTTTTATCAAGTATTTTTCTTAAGCGACGGTAAGATACTCTTTTTCTCGTGTTAATTTGATTAGCTTAACTCGATCAATAATGTTACACGTTTTTCAAACAAACTTATCGAGCGATTTTTCTGTGAAAAAAAATGTGAATAACTTCAATATTTCAGTACACGTTTAACGCCACGTAATTCTCGCTATCTTTTAATGCCTAAAACTCAAAAGTTAGGACAGTGACCAGTCGTTTTTAGTGGTCAGGTGTGTGTAATGGCGTTTCCTATGTGCATTTGTTTAATAAAAAGAGCCTGTTATCGGAACCCTTCATGTCGATGAAACATCCGTAATTCTTTCGTAATGTAAGCTATAGAAGGTTAGGTACATAGGTGGAAAAAAAACAGCTTTCTAAATATGGCTGGGCACAACAAGTGGGTCTGTCGAGTTGATGCAGGCAGTGGGGGACTTATCCAATTGACGGCTTCAGTGGGAGCTCTCGTGCCGAAAATCCCCTGAGGAGGTTAAAACTGCTCTGAGCGGTAGGGTTAGCCTATACCCGCCTGCCTTCATTTTTTTCTTCTTTTTTTTTCGATTAGGCTCACGCCTTGATCGGTAGCCCGCCACTTCTGTGGTTTAGGATCCCTCGGAAACGATGAGTTTTAACAGTAGTTTTCCTTTTTCGATGTCACTTGCAATTTACGGCTTTTTGCCTGATTTGGTTTACAATTAGCCCCGGGTATTTTTTTCACTCATTGCCCGTTTTTTTAAGTATTTCTTTCTTTTCTATTAAGTACCAAGCGGGGGGCATTCGATAGCGCCAACGCCGCAAGAGCCTGTCCGTAACCGCTAAACGAAAAAAGTCGCAAACGCCAAAGTTCGTAGAGGTTAGGTTCGGTCAAGTTAGGTTAAGTTAGGTTAGGTTAAGGTGGGTTAGGTTAAGCTAGGTTAGGTTATGATAGGTTAAGTTAGGTTAGGTAAGGTTAGTATTGCGGTTAAGACCTTTGGCGTTTGCGACTTTTCTCGTTTGGCGGTTACGAATTGGAGCTTGCGACGTAGGCGCTTGTGGTTTT
>Ga0058701_10004832_pt1 | contig 11024 bp, 7 predicted proteins | sample AgamicOrMae_FD_97039 | JGI IMG/M metagenome (GOLD analysis project Ga0058701, IMG submission 97039) | Agave microbial communities from Guanajuato, Mexico - Or.Ma.e | ecosystem: Host-associated > Plants > Phyllosphere > Phylloplane/Leaf | place: Guanajuato, Mexico | collected 2012-06-04 | reverse complement strand
GTAATCGTGAAATCACGTTTAAGAATTTATATTTTTTTTTTCATCTAAACCTAGTTTTTAGTCTTTTTTTGAAAATCTCCAAGTATTTTTGTTTCTCCCTGTAAAGAGCGCAATGGAATCATTGCGGGTTGAAATAGATTCAGAGTATAATCAGACGTTCAGAAGCTATATTTTTCAGGATACATGTAGGACCATTTTAGGGCTTTTGCACTGCGCGCACATGAGACGGATTATCATAGACTTCTTGGGACACGCTCATCGAGATATTTCAGGGTCTTTTTATCTGGGGGCGCAGTGCCTTTAATAGAAATCATGCGCTTTAATCCGGGCTCAGTATCTCCACTCGCTACAGTAGTTTTGTTTGTGAACACAGTGAAGGAGGTTGATGGATTTTTTTTTATCGCAGTTGAAATTAATCGTGCAATGGCCTCCTATAGTGCGAAGGCACAGCTGCTTGGAGGGAGAAGATCAAGGAACAGTGTCCAGGTGCACCTCAACCCGTTATTAGGGCAACCTCAGATTATGTCAGGGCCGCAACGATGTTAACTACACTTCAAGGGCCACAACCGCCCTTTATTTGCCGCCAAACCTTGTCAATTCTCGGAAGGACCTTGCGCTCACTCAAAATTGTTCTATTTAATAGTTTATTCATCAATACTTGTTCAAGGTAAAGTGATACTTGCGTTGCACACAAATATCCTCCAAACAACGTTCTCGTCTGGGATGTTCGTTTATAATATTGGACGTTCTTTTGAGCGGAAGAAGGCTGTTTTTTTTTGTCTTTTTTTAATTATTAATGTTTTGGGAGAAGACAAGATATGCATTCGGCGCATTGGATTTTGCAGGAAATCTCAGCAGTATCGTTAACGCGCATAGTTCCAGTGAGAAAAACATAATGACAAAAAAAAATGAAGAGGCAGATGGTTGTCGGATATTCTGTTTTTAATTATTTCCTAGGCATAAATCGGTTGAAATTTACAAATATAGCTTGAGACAAATTTTCGGGACAACTGTAGATTTTTCGACACGCAAAGTTAAAAACCTAAACGACAAAGGGTATTTAAAATACCCTGCGTGTTTCGTGGATATCGTATTTCGGTCCCTCATGTAGCAGTCCTTTATGCGCAAAATACAGAAGTGTCGTGAATTTTGTATGCCTTCCGAGCTTGTCCTTCCCATGTGATGCTTTCCCGTGGAGTTAATTCTGGCCACGCCGGGCTCGGCCGGACGAAGCCTCGAAAATCGCTTTTCACTCGCCGGAAATAACGGATCATCCTCCGAGAATCAATTGGTGATATTTCTGGCCGTCAACAGTCCAAAATTTAGACCAGTAATGAGAACCAATCTCAAGAGAAACCATGCGTGGGGGGATGTGTATCCATCTTGTTAGTTCAAAGATCATCCGCGATACGAGCAGCTCTTCCATGCTGAATTTCATGGAGAGAAGCAATCCTATTATGCTATATTCAAGGAGGAATTTACCTTGTATTTCATCTTTCGTCGCAAAAGCGAGTTGAGTCTCAGTAAAGTGAGACGTAAGACACGCACTCTAACTGGATCTAGTTTAACCTAACTTAGCGGTTGCCGAGCGTTGGTTTTGTACATTAGGTAGAGGATCATCCATTTTCTACATTACGCATAAGGACGGAAAGGGGGTTTGCCGTAATGACCGTATCGTAGTGTTTGGATGATCCCTTACACTAATAAGCTTTTAATATCCCTATTAGGACAGTTTTTTTCAATCTTTTTAAAAACATAAAATATCATCCCTCTTAATCTGCTTCTTTTTTTTAATAGCTTTATTATATGAGTCTGATTTGCTTTTTTTCATGACGCCCACCCACAACGGGAAAAAAAGAACTTTATAAAATGCTGTTTAAATTTTATTTTAAAGAACGACTCTACTGTTCAGTGTATGGGTTAAATAAGATTTATGTAGACTTTGAGGATGGCAAAAAAATGGAAGGAATGAAACTTGATCCCAAGGAAATATGATGAAGAGGCGCATTCGTCAGAGTTGTTTGCAATCTCAAGATGACTTTGCGCGATAAAGGAATCTCGGCGGCCGGGAAACTAAAGGGTCGGTAGGCAAGAGAGTGGGCTGGTAGGCCCAGTCATATATGGACGGGCTTGTTTGCCTCAACTTTGCGTAAGCACACAGCGCTGCACTAATATTGCCCGGCGAAATTGAAATGGTTGTGATGTGAGCCGAACGAACGAAGTTTTATGAGAACTTTTTGCGTGCCTTGGAAGAGGTGTTCTTAAAAGTTTTCATTCACAAATAAATCACGGCATTTTTTCTCGAGGCCCTTTTTACTCGGAGAGTTAAACCTAATCTTCTTGACTTTCGCTGAACAAAGTATAATCAATAGGCAAGCCTTCGAGGGACACCCGCATACAAATCAGATGTTTTGCTTGTTCATGCTCTGCCAGAATATCTGCAAATAAAGTCAGTGTGTTGAATAGAAGCGTTTTCGACGTTGGGAAGACTGCTAACAAGTGTCTGCACTCATTCAGCGAAACAGAGCCCCTTGAAGCTGGCATCAGCGCGGCGAATTCCGCTTGGAAGGACAAAATCTCCTTTTAGCAAAGCCCTTAAAAGTTGCGATGAGGTCCCCCTCATTAAGGGGCCGGGACCAGACTCAGCAAGCAGACCAATCGCGGTAATACATGCGTCAAGCTACCGTAACCAGACTTATGAAAGTCACCAGACCAGAGCAAACTCGGCGAGCGTGCCCCGGGCATAGAGGCCCAGCCTTCCGAAGCACTGGGAGAACGGCGGCCTCGCTCATACAGGAAGAGGCCTTTGCTGCTGTGGCAGTGACTGGAAGTATCTACGGCTCAAGGCGTGTGAACCGTTTATCACAAAGAAGGCCTTTTCATGCACAGAAAGATACACTGTGACATAAGAGGTGTAGTTTCTCGCATAGGTTCTGTTTCGTCAGCAAGTGTGATCCTGGTCACGGCACCAATGTAAGTCGCAGCTGAGCGGATCAAAGTATGACTTATAACTCGAGTTTGTCTACGATATAAGGTTTATTAGCATTATAATTCTTAGTGTGAAACCTATTAAGTTACTTGTAAAAGGTATGTTACCTTAACAGTCATGCCAATAAAACTAACACACCAGCTGCCTTTCCGGGAAAGGTGTGTGTAGGATATTCGCTCAAAGTTTATCGTATACGGCAATATTTTTTAATACTGCCGTATTAAAAAAAGTCTGTAAAAGTCGGTGTGGAAACTTTTTAAAGTCAGACGAATCCTTAAGTTTTTGTGTACGTTTATACTCATGGAGCAAATTTGTTACTTTTGGGATGTTCTTGCCCGAGGAATCTCGTAATAGATGAATGTAGGTTACCTACATACCGTGGCGACGAAAAACCGCAGAATCATAATGCAGTTTCTGAAGCCGAGAGTTCATGTTTGACCCCCATATTCCCATAGGTCTCGTGCAATGGAATCTGAATATAGGGCTTAATGTTGAATCAACTTCGTTCTGAAAGAAACGCAACACTCTTGGTAAAAAGCTTTTCTTTCCATGATCTCAAGACTTAAACAAGCGTAAATAGTCCGTAACGTACCTTTACACGCAGCAGGAGTGCTGAAATCCCTGTGGTCACAGCCAATTTTAAATACAATTCGCGGCAGGATAGGCTTCAAGCTTGGAGAAGCTTGGAAATGGGCCTACTTCTCTGCTGGCATCACATGGCGTATGTCCATCCCAAAGCTTTTGTACGCGCTACTTTTGATCCCCAAATGCTCACATTCGTTTGTAGAAAAAGCCGAGGCAAAAACACACACCTCTTTCCATCACTGCTACGACCTCCCTAAAGTGGAGTTATTACTCTTAACTATCCGTGCTAATCCTGCGAGAGCCCTGCTAGGGGTAGCAGCCAGGGCCGAGCTGACGCGCTATCCGTATTTCAGGCGTAATCCATGTAGCAGCAAAACGTTGTTTCTTCTGGCCTTATCAATCTTATGTGAGAGTCCACGCTACCATGTCATGGCTGCTAATTCGACTGTGTTCTTTTCAAGGTTACTCGGAACGTTTTCTTCGCGCTTCCTTCCTATCTCCGGGCGTAAATTAGTCCCAATGAAGCTAATTTATCCCTCCAGAGAAAAATCAACCAGTTAAAAGGCGTTCAATAATCGACCAACTGCAATGTATAAGAATACTAGATGGTTTTTAATAAGATTACTTATATTTGGTCGATTGCTGTAAGAAGTATTTAAAAAGTGATTGTTCTTTGAAGGTTAGTTTTTTTTGTGTTCTAAGTGACTCCTCGTTGGAGATCTCTCAGCACCTTTCTGAGAACACCTTCTTGGTTCAGAAAACCTTTCTAAAGGCGCATAGCATAAGACGAGGACTGGCCATCAGCTCTCAGCAGCTAAATGTTCTATCGCAGGATTCCGCGAGGGGCATCTTTATTGTTGGCGATTGGGGCAGTGACCAGGATTAACGGCAAGATGGCCGAACCCCCAATCTTTTCATTCCTATCGATTCCATTCATTAAAGTAATTGGCGGTTGGGGAAGCAGCTGCGGAGGCCCAACAATAAACGCCTCTGTATAAATATTGCCCGAAAGGACACTCAGTCAGTGATAACACATGTCTTGGGGAATCGCAACCGCAACCTGAAATCTTTATGAATGTGCCTTTCATAAAACTATGCAGGCCAATATAAATTGTTGACTTCTAATTCAATTGGAAAAATAGTGATGAAGCGTATGATTTGATTTCAGGGATGAATTGAAATGCCCTAGTCCGAGAACAAGGTTTTGAACCCCAGCAATTTTTTAGGGAATATAGCCATACAGTGTTGCCTCAGAACTAGCGAGGGAATGGTTTTATATACTGAAACGCCCATCATCGATACAAATTTTGAAAAGGGTCTGAAGATTTGGTCGCTATTCCCCCCATAAATCGAATTTCAAGTTTCGCACCAAATTCTCCAGCCCTCTCATCGTGCTGAATCTTCACCCGGAAGAATCGCCAGCTGACCATGTCCGGACAATTTCTCTCATCACGTGATTTATTGAATATTGCCGCCAGAAAAACGGTGCGGAGGATAAAAAAGTTTTAGTCCAAGATGAATGGTTACTCGGGCAAAAGACGAACTAGGGACTTTAGGTGAATAGAACACTCGGTGAGCGCATGACCTAGTGCCATCACGAGGTGAGGGACTGCCCATAAATTAAATCGCGCTGTGCCAGATGCTTCCGTACCTACCGATCTGGGGTTGGATAAGAAGTTTGAACGGTTCAAGTGAATTATTGACAACCCCTCTTGCACCTGGAAGTTTATCGCTTAAGAACGGTTTCCGGTTCTTCTATTCGATTATATATTCCGGGCGTTCCAAAACCCGAGCATCAAGCATTATTTCCTACCGCGGAATTTAAACATAGTCTGCAATAACTGTATTTAAGGTTAAGCATGGCGGCTGCGTCTTAACTTAGGTTTTGTTCGTCAAATCTGCGTTGCGTTGCATTTATGGGCCACGGTTGTTGTTTGGTTGCACTTTTTAATGAGCCTTCTCACTTGAGATTGAAAATTAATATCATCACAAAAATGAATAAAACTAAAATTGATGATAAAGTAAATCTTATCGTTGCCTTCTCATTCGCATTTTGCTTACCGCGGTTTGGAGATAAGGTGAAATGTAAAGGTCACGTTAGGCAAGTCCTGGTTAAGCTCCATTTGATGAGGAGGGTATTCAAATTACGCATGGCGTAGTAAACTTTCTCTTATTGGTATCAGAGAGTTGATGACTAGACAACTTGAAAATCGACAAATAATGTTAAAAGTGAACGAAAATTTTGTGTTGAGGTAGAAGTTGTTCTTTAAGAAAGAAACGATGAGAATATTCAAACTGTGGATCTTGGAAATGGAAACGTCCAAATCAACGCTGGGAAACATAATGTTTGGGGTAATGTTTACATGCGCTAGTTTTAAAGAGAGAAAAAATACGCACGGAAAATGAGATCTCCTAGATAATAGGGCTGGAATAATAACAGGACAGAGAGGACGAAAAGGAGTTCTAATCGTTTAGTGGCAGACAGTACAAAATAGGCATTTTTTGTTGTTTTTGCGTGCTTTTCTCATTACGCGCTTTTTGAGGCTCATTATCACGAATCATCTCGGTGCAGATGAAAATGTCCAAGACAAAGATCAGCGAAAATAAAATGTTTTCATCCCCTGATTTGGCCATTAAAAGGCCCATGGGACCTCATGGAACTGCAGAAACACAGCTTGGCGACGGTTTAAATTTCTGCCGGAATAGCTCATCTGTTGAGACACGAGACATCAGTTTATAATAAAAATGGTTCGAATCTCGATTAGTCCTTTTTCTATTTTAGGGTATTTGCTGATAGTTATAGTTGTGATGGTCTTTTTTGATCAAGTGTGAAAAAAGTGCACACAAGATTTTAGGCATATTACGAAAGGCACTCGGCCTGATTTGAAGTCTGGAATCCCTCCAGAATGTCTGCTGTACCGAAAAATCGGATTAAATTAAATAACTCAAACCGACTTTGCCGTACCCATTTTTTTAGAGACTTAGCGCCAACCAAGTGAACTCGGTGCTGTCAGAAAAGGGTACCCGGTATCTAGCGGCCGTGACAGCCTTGATTTAACTATAGGATTAGTAAGCCGGTCTCTCAATCCTGTTTCTTTTCCGATTCTCGAAATCTTATTGTAAAAAGTCGATATTCATCTAAAAGTCGCTTGAAGTTGTTTGGAATCCTATCTTTACTTTTAAACACTCTATCGGCAAAAATAAAAACTTAATAGTTTTTTCTTTTTTTTTCAATGCAATTGTCGATGATTTTTATCGATGTGAATTTTTTCCTCCTGCGTGGACGGAAAGCTTATCAAGGGAAGTTGCTGGAGTTAAGGAGTGGAAATTAGCCTGGAGGATCTTAACTCATCTCTTCGTGATCCGCTTAGAAATTTTCCTCGGAAGAGCTTACCAAGTTACGGGAATCTCCAATGGTGCAGTGCACTTTCGAAAGCCAGCTCCATTGTTGTCAGATTCCGCGACTCCGTCTAATTTAAACGCGTCTAACTTTTTAACCGTTTAGGTAACATAATGTTGAATCCTATTATTGGAATGCTCAGCTCGAGAGCGATCCAAAACATACCCGACATGCAAGGTTATCTTTAATGGTTAAAAAGTTAGACGATTAAAATTTACGGAATCGCGGAATCTGGCAACACTGGAGCTCAGTGATCCAGCGCGGCGCCCTGGCAAAGCACAGCATTCGAGCCCGAATGCAGAAGCAATATTGTCTCAACGTAAGATCAGAGAAGTCTCCTGTAATGTACCCTACTGCGAGTGCCTTCCACGTTGCAGTCATTTTAAAATAATGAAGATATATCTGACGACTGAAGGTCATGATAATAATGACCTGAATATGTGACTATGATGTCGAACCGGACGATAATAGTGCGATGTGTATGTGTCAACATTTTCGGAGCCTAAGAAGGTAGACCTTGCGTGTATTTACCTTGGGAAGTCAGAGGTTGGGGAACAGACAAGATTGATATTGTTTAACCGACGTTGGTTGGAAAAAAAAGTGTTCGTGACGTGTTCTACAGATCATCAAGAAGTTTCTCGCAACACCGAAAGTTTCTAGATACAAGAGCCGTCTATCGCGACTTTATGCTGATATCAGGTTTTTGTATCTGGAGTTTTGAGCTTTGTGCGAATCTCTGTAGATCTAGAAAAAAAAAACAGAGTGCGCATTCAATTTTCTCAGCTTTACGGTGCAGTTTGATGCTGCTTTTATTGCCGGTAGAAACGGAACTCAGACCAGCGCAGTTTCTGCATCTTCACCCTTGAATCACACTGCAAAAACAAGGAAATTGGTTACAGTGTTAAGGACTATGCTGCCTCAGGCGGACAAAGGAAGACTTCAGCCAGCCTGTTTCTGGCCAGGTTTTAAAGGTCGGGTAGCGAAAAGCCGGACGATATTAGTTCCCTGTAAAGGAGAGATTTTCATTCTAGTCGTAGTTCGGAGTGAATTCGTAGGACGATCGGAGATGGTACTTTTTTTGTTTTTTTTCTCTCGTGACTTAGAAACGGGTTTTTGTTCAGCTCGGAAAGTATTTCCCAGCGTAGTTGGGTTCCAAGCCTTCCGGGTGGGTGTTGGGATCCAGTGGGTGTGTGGAGAGTGTCGGCGGGTACGAAGTACGAACCGACGGAGCACTATGCATGAGCCAGCCCGGCATTTCGCATCCGTTCGTCACTTCTTAAACCCGACGGGGTATGAATCGGTCATGCTGAAATTCTTTTTATTCGCCTCTGATACGCCAAGCATCTCTCCTCATTTGATGAAAAGTTTTCTCAGTGGGTTGGAGAATGGGTTGGAAGTGAGGTTTGACCTTAGGTTTGAGACAAGGTCAGGGATGGGTTAGCTGTAAGGCTGAGAAGTTATGCCCGTGGATTGAGGATTCAATTCATTTGCGCTCAAAAAGTGAATAAAAGTTATTGATTCTTTATAAATACTTCAGTATTTAACGTTGTTTCGCTTATCAATTCTGCAAAAATAATGTTTTTTGAATTGTGAATGATTTTTGCTTTTTCGGTAAATGGATACTTGCCAAAAAATTAAAGAAAAAAATCTGGAAAGTCACATTCAAAGAAAATCAAAGGAATAAAAGGCTTTTAAAAACTTACTGGAGCATTTTCGTGGTCAGATTATTAACCAAAAGCCGTTTGACAGAAAAGAGGCGTCAATTTTTCATACCCCCCTTTTTTTATATATAGTCCATGCAGGGTTGATGGTTTGTTCGTTAGTGAGGCCGGCAGCCCGCACCTGGCGCCCTGTTGCTTCGTCATTTAGTCGTTGATGGGTAAACAAGGGTCCTCTCTTCCCCGCAGCTGTCTCTTAAATTTTTCGCAATGTTCAAACCACACGCAAATACGAATTTCCATAATTTCTGTCTTTCTTTGACAAACGCGCGATTATTTTCCAATTAGAAAAGGAAAACGGCAGCGTTACGACGTAATTTCCTAACACCTAGTCCGACGGGCGGGAAACCAAAATTTACACGTGCTCTTTATGAAAGTTTGCCCTTTTCCGCCAACTAATTAAAACTTAGTGATAATTACAAAAAAACGCGGCAGTTTCGCGGAAATCTGCCGCTCCTGTGATGTGCTTCGTGGCCGCGTAAGTGAAACGCTTAAGAAGCTGTGGCGTACAGCATGCGCAGGGAAATGGGGCCAACATTTCCCATTAAACTAAATACGCAACTTTCGCAGAACGCTGCACCCGGAAAACTGAATGCGCAGAACACAGACATCGGTGCTGAGTTCCTGGCCAAGGTGCGGTATAACTTCTGTGACAAACACAGATTTAGCCTAAATCAAGGTCATGGAAGCTAACGTAACCTACACGAGAATAACCTAATTTCAAAATAAACTAACCTAGTGTAACCTATTTTTACCTATCATTGCATAGCTTGACGTATCTTAGTGCTGCGTAACGTAGCTATATTTAGCCTGTCTGGATCCAACGACGTAACTTGGCGCAACGTAACTTAGCTTAAACGAACACCCTAACAAGTAACCTGACTTAACTTTCAACTACCCGGATTCGTAAGACTTTGGTCTGAACTTGTCTTCGTTTCATCTTTTTATCTTAATCCGTAGTATCTTAATTTGTCAACCCGATTCAAGCCTATCCTTCGGGTTGTATAGTTGTCATACTATGTATGATGTTTTTACCGGCTCTGAAAATTTTCTTATTCATTAATGAAATGTCGCGCTGATGCCTAATGATTGCTTTTTCTTTGTTTTCAGGTAAGCTGACTTGAACTGTGCAGTTAAAACAAACGGTGTCCTTCGTAAGTACGCTGTGTCTTCATCTGAACCGTCATTATGTTTGTGGCAGAAATGTAGTTGATCATAAAGTAATAACATGATCGTCTTTATAATGGGCTAGTTATGTATCTCGAAAGTGGGTAGACTCCCCCCAACGTTATTTTTGCACGGCCTTGTGGAAAAAAAACAAAAAAGAATAAAAAAAACGGAAAAGGCGATTCTTCAAAGTTGATATCTCTGCATTTGAATATGTGCCTCTCTGTCAGTCCAGTTACTTGTTTAAAAAAGTTAGCTCAAGATACGCTTTTAACAAGTTTTAGTCTCTTTCGCAGCATTCCATTAAATAAGACTCACCTAGGCCAACTTCAAATATTTACTCATTCACGAAAGTCCCCACTTTTTATTTAAGAAACAATAGAGAAGGCCACTATTAGGCTTAAAATGAAAAATAGTGCTGATGCAAAATAGCTTGTCGCATTTTTTTTCTACTAAAATTGCATTTGTCTCAAATTAAAGAGTTATTTTTTTTTTACCGAAATTCGATTAACTCTCATCCTTGTCTGAGCGTAAAACAAATGTTATTTTTCTTACAAGATGACCGGTATTCAAGTCGAGACCCCGCCGTTCTTTGAATTTTACAAACAAACAGTGCACCGACTGCATTTGAAAAAAAAAACTCGCCCCATAAGTCGTTCAATTATTAACGTCTCGCACGTCCGAGTTCCTTAAGGGTGCTCCGACAAGATTAACGAACGAAAAAAGTCAAACGTGACATAATAAAGGGAACTACCCCAAAAGAAATACTCGTGCAGAGACGGACGAAATGTATGTTGTCGGGCGAATAACAAGGTAACGCTGCACCATAGCATAAAGCACGTCGCCTGAATCGGGCTCAACTTAAACTGTTAGGCTCTGGATCCGGGATTTGCATTGTCTTAATAGACGCTTATCTACGCAGGTCTTGTGTAGTGAGATTACAGTGGTATTTATAGTGGGAGCTTGAGCCGAGACGGGGAACAAAAAAGTGAGAACTGTGTTGAAGAAGGGTTGTCCCAGGGAGTTTCGTGGAATAAAAGTAATTGGAAAGTGGCTTTTGGTGTCCTATTTAGGCAAGATTAGTCTCATTTACGACGTTGACTGAAATAGTTTAGGTCTGTCGGAAATTTGAAGAAGGTTTGCACTGGAAAGAAAGGACTTAAAT
>Ga0058701_10004831_pt1 | contig 11025 bp, 6 predicted proteins | sample AgamicOrMae_FD_97039 | JGI IMG/M metagenome (GOLD analysis project Ga0058701, IMG submission 97039) | Agave microbial communities from Guanajuato, Mexico - Or.Ma.e | ecosystem: Host-associated > Plants > Phyllosphere > Phylloplane/Leaf | place: Guanajuato, Mexico | collected 2012-06-04 | reverse complement strand
GGTAAGCTGCATAAGGCTTGGCGAAACCCGAGAGGAGCAACAACGAAGAGAGATACAAACACCTTACCTTGGTTAACCTAAGCAAAGCAACGCGGTGCTGTTCATCATAATGTAAATGAAAATCTATCGGGATGGATCATTAGCACAGACTGCAACCTTTAAACCCGCTTGTTGCTTTCATACCCAAAACAGGTTCAGGACTAACGAAAACAGGTTTACCTTCTTTAATCAGTTTCGGGTACCATTAACTAGAGGCCTGGATACACTCGAGACGAGGTATTAGGAAGCCATTTTGTAACAAAACCACCGAATTCGGAAACAAAATGGCGGCGCCCATCGTGAAGCACCCTCAATGCCGCCTCTATGGTTTATCCACGGCTCTATCATCAGTTGAATTCAAATTTCGCGCTCACGTGGCAAAAGGGTCGCCTTCCAGGAATATTCATTGCGCAACTCGAAGTTTATTTCAAGTTTAGAAGGCTGAGGCAACGTGACGTGGTCTGAGTTACGTCGCAGGCTTTTTTCGAATTATACGAAAACTTGAAAAGATACAACGAAGTTATACCACCTTGCCGCGAATATAACGGAGAGCGCATCGCTTTGATCTTTGTTGGCATAGGCTGCCCTCTCGGCTGCCCTCTCAGCTGCCTCTGACCGTAAATATGGCTTTTTAAGGGAGTAACCCTTGTAGGCGGAGGTCTTGGAAGGCACAGCCACGAGCCCTTGTTGATATTATCGACGAGAGGGTTTTTTCGGCGCATTTTCATGCGAAAATCTCTTCGCAGGGCAGAGCCGCCCCTGTCGGATGTACTTTGAACGATGTTACGTCGATATCAAAGGTAGCTGACCCGTAACACCCAATATCAACGTACACACGCAACGAGTTGGGCATACCAAAAAAAAGTAGAAAACGTACGAACCTTGACTTTCTATGAGTCTATTTTTAAAGCTATAAGATAAACATTTAAAATTTAATTACTCTTTTTTTTTCAATAGGAGGTTTACAAGCAATCAATTATTTCCAAAAATAAGCAAAACGTGTGATTTTTTTTAGGATTTCCTCGAGGCATTGGCAATATTCATTCAATCGCGAAAAATACGAACAATACTATTTATTTTTTTAAAGATATTCCAAGTTATCCTTTTCAAGAATTATTGACTTTACATCAGACCTCACGGCAGTTCTTCATTTTTTACCTTTCCTGAAAAGATTTGACTGGTTAAAGGAAATTCTCAGATTTTCTTCTTTTTTTCCTTTTTTGAAAATATTCGACTTGTTGAGAGAAATTCTTTCCAGATTACCCTCCCCAAAGGTGTCCTGGTTTTACTATCAGAAAAAAACAACAACTTTTTTAAGGAGTTTTTACATGTTGTTATGGAGGTGAAAATAAGACGATGGTAGTACCTATTTTGCTAATTTCTCAAGAGACTAGTGTTTGGCCATATCAATCAATAAGGTCTCGGCGAGAGCTTTCCAGTACTAAGGCTGAACATTAGTCCATTAGAGTGGTTCGTACTACTCTCATAATAAGACTATCTTGAAAAATAATCGAAGTACGAACCCATGTTTTATTTTCACACCCAAAAGAGGTAAGAATTAACTCCCTTCTTGAACAGGTCTTCCGGTTTTGCTGTGCTTGTCAAAAGGTTAACAAGAATTCTCAAGTAGTCCGCAAATCGCATCGCGTTAAAAGAAACTTTTTACAGTAGTTGAAGCGAAAATCGTGACCTCCTGCAAGGGTTACGTTTCTAGACCATCGCACTCACAAAGTGCTCATACGGAGCATCAATTTTTCATACTATCGCAACCATTTCTCATACAAGGGAAATGAAGCACCGCCTTCTGAGAAATACAAATGTCAGTCTCTTGCGGGAATGAGCGCGCATTTATTTATCACAAGGAGGAATAAACAAATTCCAACACGCGACAACTGATCGTAATCTCTGCTTTTGAAAATATCAACATTAACGCATAATTCGTCACAGAAGTGACAGCCGCTGGCCTACTTTTTGTCACGAACACACAGCAGAGCGGATGTGAAATAAGACTTTCCGAATCATTCACTATCACCTCGTGTAGGAGTACTCGCTTTCAAACGCAAAGCAACAACTTCCGACTGATTTAAAAGGACACAAATGCTCAGCCTTTGAAATACCACTCCTTGACCCCAGAATATAAAAAAAAATAACGGTCATTCAAGAAAAATAAAAGACAAAACACTCATTTCTTGGCAGAAGGGTATAGTTTAGGATCCATTTCTGTACTGCAATGGGAAAGAATGAGGGGACCTTATGTTCCACCCACATTCTACCTTCCATAATGAAGATTGACGAACCGCGTAGGTTGCTAAACTAACTCCGGTTAGGCACTATCAGCCCAAAAGGCACTGTCCGGCTCAGATCGCGCAGGAAGGCTTCGCCTAATGGGCAAATATATTGGCTACCGCCTTGTTGCGCGACTGGAACCGGACAATACCTTTTGGTTTGATAGTACCTCGTTTCGCTAACATCAAGCTCAACTGCCGCCAAATCTAATGTCGCTTACATCTCAGTTCCGCTGAGAGGATTACCAAGCAGGGGAAGTTAGGTTAGGTGCATTGTGCCTCGCTCCGCTCAGCGCAGAAAGGCAGAAAACAAGGAGTGGAAACTTCAACCTTCAACTTTACAAGTACAATAAAAAGTTGGGCGTTAAGTAGTGCTTCGTATGAAGGTGTGCAAACAAAGCTGAGCGAATGCTGGCAGCTGGCCAGAGCTTCCTTCGCTCGGAGCTTCGGCTGCCCAGACAGTTCTTTCCCCGATTCGATAATGGGATTAGCTGGGGAGTACCTCTACGGCTTCTCTAACCGAATTAGGACCCCCCTCCCTTCACCCCCCTTCACTCCCCCCCAAACAAGTAAACTACCCCATCCACTATCTTACGCCAAATATTGAGATGGACTTTCCTGCCGTGAGGGAGGTTAATCACTTCCCCCCTGTTTATATTTACACAAAACATAATTTTTTCAAATAAATTGCGTTGGTGCATAGACGCTTTACTCTAGATTAGCTCAATTTTCTGCCCTAAAAATCTTCTAAAACAAAGAAAAAAAAATGCTATAAATAATGTAAAAAAGTCAGTTTTTGGTTGAAATTTTGGAAATAAAAATATGTTTCCTTATATTTTTTTTATTATTGCTTTTTATGCGATTTAATCGCTTCTTTAGTAAACTAACTCAAATTTTAGGCACCAAATATTTCAAGAATGCTGCACAGTTGATATTTGTTTGATTTTCAATATAGACTAATTGATGAAAAGCTCTCGCCGGAGCCCTCGCAGTGGATCTTGCTGGGTATCTTGAATGAAAGCCTAAGTACTGTACGAGTTTCACCTGTTACCGGCTGAAACAGGCGAACAAAACTAAACAAAAAGTTACAGTGGGTCACAAAAATCATGACCCCTGCTTCCATAAGAAATACGTAGAGGCAGCGGTCATGGCTTTTGTGGCCCACTGTACTTCTTTTGCCTGTCTTACACAGCAAAAGATATCCCGTTTTAGGTATGAAGGTAAAACCGAGGTAGAGCGTAAATTAGTCATTTTTTAAGATACCCCTATGAATAACCATATCGATGGAGAGCTCTCGACGAGACCTTTTCATTGATATGGCTGTTGATACGCTTATTATCAAAATTAACCTTACGCTCTCTCCCTGTTTCACCTAAAATAGGCGGGGGACTACTTAAAACACGGTGTTAGTTTTTACTGTTAGTATATTTAAACAGGTATCAAAATGTTTAGTCCGCTAAAATGCTGGAATTGCTAGATTTAGAATCCAATTAGCGAAACACTGCCAGTGAAATGAATTTCTCGATGATAAAAGCAGCGCTGAATCGGCCAGTCGCGAAATCCTGTATAAAAATTCAGCTCAGATTTACCGCTTTAATGCCCCCCCACCGTTCAGATATGTCTACCAGAACTTGAAGCAAAAAATGCGGCTCACTTTCATATCAATTGTCCAAATATCTTCTTTTTTTGCCATTTCACTAAAACTTGGCAGTGTTTTGATGGCACTAGAAATATTTTAGGTATGTCCATTGCATTGGTTCCTCAACAAATTTTGACTCGAGATAATCATGATATCATGGTATTTATAAAAAGACGATTAACATAAGTTGATTTAGGTAGGTTTGCAGCCACATCCACTTAAGATGTCTTACAAGATTATGACCACAATATCGATTAGACCTGACTTGTGACACGAAATAAGTAATCCAATATTTACGAGATGGACGGCGGCGCGGCCGCTGCGGGCCGGCCCGGCCAGCTGGCAGGCACGGGGCGCGGGTCGCACTCTCGACGTTTTGCCAACTTGACGCGGCAAATCATATTCTTTTATATTGGGATGTCCGCATTTCTTATCATGAGAGTACGCGGTTCGATGCTATTTCCAGAAAATATATATTCGGTGACTCAGAAAAATGTTTTTATTAACAAACCGGATTTTTCTATGAGGAAGGTCCTAATCGCAGTCCTGTTGGTAGACGATTTTTAAATATTTCTGTCTGAAAAGCACAATATTTGGTTTGATGAAGAATGATTGAAAGTTCGTCTTGAGAAGTTTGAGAAAACCCATACGATTAAATTGTTACGCTACCTTATCACTTTTTTTAGGTTACTAAGACAGCAGATTTTTAAAAAATCTAAATTGATATGTTGGCAGACTAGACACTTTTTAATTAGTTTCTTCAACGAAGAAAACTTTGAAGCTGTTTTAAATTTCAATGTAAATAAAGACGTCCACGCATTAAAAGAAAAAAAAAAAGGAAGGACAGACGAGATGAACCACAATTCAGTTTTGGGGGTAACTTTTAGATTCCCCAACAATGGCGGATAAGTTCAACAGGCATCAAAACTTATGGCGAGGAGAATAACAAAAAATCCTAATTTTAAAAAAGGCGGGAAAAAACTTTTTTTTAAAAAGGAGAAATAGGGCACTTAACATTCGGCAACGGGATGATTCGACCAGTAAAAATTTAGCGTTAGCCACCTCTTAGCCCTTAGCCATTTCCATCCTGCAGCTATTACAGGCAATTTCCACTTTCTCAAAGTGCTACAAGTAGCTTTTAAACTTCCGTACTCTTTTTTTATCAGCGTGCAGTTCTACCAACCGAATTGGCACGTATTTCCTAAGACACAAACACAGTGAGCGCGTTCCTCGTCACTGCCAGGGTTGGCAACACCATTCCTCCCGCCTTCAAGAGCGATAAAAGGGCGGCGTAGTGAAGGAACCATTTAGAAAGATAACATAAAATGAAACTACGCGTGCTGCCTGGAATGTGACCGTCGAACGTTGGCCTGAAACGTTAGGAACTTTTTGCCAGCTAAGTAAGCCCACAAGTTTCCTCTGAAGGGTAGCTGTCATAAGCGCCAAAAACCACAAGCGCCAATGCGTAACCGCCGTCTTAACCGCAATACTAACCTTACCTAACCTAACCTAACTTAGCCTAATATAACCTAACTTGACCTAACCTAACCTATACGAACTTTGGGGTTTGCGACTTTTCTTGTTTGGCGGTTACGGATTGGCGCTTGCGGCGTTGGCGCTTGTGGTTTTTGGCGCTATCGAATGCCCCCCTTTTCGGAAAAAGATGTTCATGGTCGTGGGATGCAACCACATGTCACGCCTTTGACATTGGTAGCTACGTATGCTACCTGCGTTGGGTAGCTAAAACAGCTACGTCGGTTGGTTTACAAGACAGACCAACCAATAGCCCTACCAACCTTAAAAGCTTTCTACAGATGTATGGCTCTAGATCGATCTATGACCTAAACAATCGAAAATACGACAGACACGCTGCACAAATACAAGGTTGCATCTTTAACCCTTCGTCAGATGGCGGAGCGGAAGTTGCGCGAGGCACAACCTTACAGACGAAAATAATTTGAGTTTGAAATAATCTCCTGATTCGCTAAAAGCAGCCTTGAGTCAATGTAAGACCGCCTTCGGGCCTAAATGTCAACTCCATGATATGATATGAAGATATTTATTGATCGTAATTATGTTGCAGATGGCAATAGCCGATACATAGTCCATTAACATAAACACTGTACACCTTGAGGTCTTAACAGTTTGCTGGTGCTGACGTCTGGGATGTAGGTAGACAACCCAGCTTACACGCATGAGTGCACATTGCCTACCCTGTGATCTTTCCAGGCGGACAACCAGTTAGCCTTAGATCAAAACGACTTCAAGCAACTTTTTTTGAGGTCTATCTCAAGCTTCTTGCCGATTTGGTCCTAAGCCTATTTTCTTAAAATAGTTTTCACGAAGAAAAACATGAACTCATTAAAAACATATAGCAAGAAATGGCCTTTTCCTTGACAGTGCTCCGCTTAAAGTGTTAATACCGCAAAAACTAACTGATTGCAGTCTAGAGAGCGCTTACTCAAAAAGTTATCAAAAATTGGCCAGACATTTTCCAAGAAAGCATTCTGAAAGTAATTAACTTTTCCTCTTACGGTATTTTTAAAAACTTATTTGCAAATACTCTTTGATACCTCACACACTATTTCCATTTTTAAATTAATATTTTAGTCCATAAAAAAATCTAGGACGATGTGATTAGCAAGATAAAAGCCGCAAGGAAACGCCTTAAAATATCTGGGATCGTTGAAAAAAAACTTTGCTTTCAGACAAACATTCGTAAAATGATTCCTGACTGAAACTTTGAAATGATTTTATGGCATCTTGAGCAGGGATTTAAATGCTTTTATTTGTCTTACTTTTGAAATATGCTCTTGCTAGTTTACTCATAGTAAAAATAGAAATTTTGTTTATTCGGATGTCACTGTAGCTCTGACATGAGATCATTTCCATGAGATCATCAAGCCCGGAGACGCTGCGTCACTTAAACTGAATCATCACTTATTTTCCTCACAACGAAGTATTATTATTCTCATTCTTTTAAAAATGACACCAGTCGCTTAGCGCGACTTTCGTGATTCGATTTTTACCGCAAAAAAGATCCCGCTAAAAAAAGTATGACCTAGGTCACATACAAAAATTCTTGGATATACTGTAAATTTCATGAGTAGAATTTTCTACTTCACTCGTCTCCTTTGTATTAACACAGGCGTGCGAATAGAACTGAAAATAAAAAATCATCAAATAAACTTGCTACGCAGTAAAAACCTAACACCTGTTTTAAATAGTTCTCACTTGTTTTGGATTGTGAAATTAAAAAGGGGGTAGAACGTGTATTATATTTATTTTTCAATACAGGCCCATGTTCAGCCATATCATTTAAAACGTCTCGGCGAAAGCTTCCTATTGATGTAGCTGAACGTAGGTCCATCTTGAAATATCACCACACGTATATCAATCGTTTTAATTTCACACTCAAAACGGGCAAGAGCTCCCTAAAACCGATATTCCGGCTTTGATGTGCATCGGAAAATCGTCTTTTACCAAGTTGTTAGTTCAAGGGGGCATTCGATAGCGCCAAAAACCACAAGCGCCAACGCCGCAAGCGCCAGACCGTACCGCCAAACCCGAAAAGTCGCAAACGTCAAAGTTCGTACAGGTTAGGTTAGGTCAAGTTAGGTTAAGTTAGGTTAGGCTAAGTTAGGTTAGGTAAGGTTAGTATTGCGGTTAAGACTTTGGCGTTAGCGACTTTTCTCGTTTGGCGGTTACGGATTGGCGCTTGCGGCGGTGGCACTTGTGGTTTTTGGCGCTAATGACAGCTACCCTTAGTTTAAACCACGATGAGATGAGAAAACAAATTTAAATCAATTTTGACAGATACAGGTCTGGTCAAGAACGCGCATATGTCTGAAAACGTGACAACATCGTAAGTGAACGATGTGACGTCACAGAGCTCACGTGGCACCTAAAGATTCTTATTTTTCCGATGACGTCAAGTCGTAATATTAATCTGTAATAGCAATATCGGAATTGGTTCCCTACTAATGGGATTGTTTGTTGTAAATGTTATTGTTTGAGGTGATCAGCTCAGCTGCATCGTGATTTATGTTCCATGAGCCCATGGCGCTGAGTCTCATGGGCAGAGTCAATTCTCTTACCGAGAGGTGTCTCTAGAAACGGCTCTCTCTGGGGTGAGCTTACCTTTCCGACCGAGGTCTCTCAGAGCATTCGGAACGTCATTTTTGACGGGGAACATGTTCTGACAAACTCGAACGGAACTTGAGCTACCACATATGTCAGATCAAATTTGACAAGATTGCTCAAATTGATAAGGCCGGAGAACGCTTGGGAATTTCGTATTTACAGAATGAGCTTACATATAAAGCTTGTTACTTTGTGAAAGATCATTATGGCATTGATTAAACCTTCATTTAAGGCGGAACTGAGTTCATTATTTATCTTAAACCTGCACAAAAATAGGGAGATTTTGTTGTTAAACGACGCAGTAAAAACGCGAAACACCTTGAAAAATTACAATACGTGGCACTGAAAGTCCTGCTTTAAAATAGTCGATTTCATAAAGGCCGTTCTCGATCCTCAGCAAATAAAATGTCACTATAATATATGGAAATATCATATCAAAGTAAGATGCGGCCAGATATTCGCCTTTAACTAAGAATTTTGGGAATTTCATAACACTATTCTACAGAATTTCATAGGGCACACAAACTTGCTACTTAAAAATGTACATACAAAAAAGAAATAATAATTATAATTAAAAAAACTTATCAGCTTTCCCGGGACACATAACGGTTATCCCATTTCATCCCCATAAGCTGGTCTCAACCCTCTTCAGATAATTACCGAACAATAGAAACATGCCTCCACTATTCGTGTATTTCCACAATAAAAGAGAAAAAAAAGGAAAACTCAGATTTTGCTTGAAGCAAAATATACATCAGTTCCAAAATACCAATTTGCAATTTGCATTTTTTACAAAAAATTGATTAAGGTCCTCTTTTTTTAACAAAGTTCCCGATCGTTTCTCGAGCACAGGTCGGTTTAAAAAGGGGCGACAGGCGGTAGAATACTGCGCCTGTGACTTGGTATGTTCCGCGCAAAAAAGAGATCGCAAAAAGGAGATCGCACGTGTTTCGGTTGCGGGCCTCTCCTTGGCCCTTTTTAACTCGTTCCCTCGACTGACGGGCACCGTAAACAACCACTCACAAGACACAACTTCCGGAGTGCGTGTTGCCTAACCTCTCAGGGGACAGACGCCGCAAGGGACCGGCCACAACGGATCCTGCAAAAATACTGCTAACGCTGGAAGGGACTGGTCCGCAGAATTGGCTACAATGGAGCAGTTTCTTTTCATCACGGTTCCCGATACTTTTAACGTGGCGACGTATAAAAGAGATGTTTCTCGGGGAACGCTTTCGTACGTACACTAGGGACGCACGGTAAAAAGGATGCCTTAAAAGGGGACAGGCGGTAAAAAGGGACAGGCGGTAAAAAAGGAGACAGAGGTAAAAGAAGGTAGGTTTTAAATAGGTGAAATCCTAGAAAGAGACAAGTATTAGGGCAAGGTGGGTATTAGAGAAAGAGATAAGTAAAACGGCGGGCATTAAAAAGAGGCTAGCGTGTAAAAAATAGACGGGTGATAAAGAAGACATATTTTTGATGGTTGTCTCAGATGGGACGGAGCCTGATGGACGTGTTCTAAAAGGACATGGGTTGCGGGGCAGGATAGGAAAACGACAAATCTCAAAGGGTACAGGTCGTTCAAAGAGGGTAACGTATTTGAACGTGACCAAATATGGAGGGAAAATATGACAATGAGTGACCTCGAATGAAATTTTCTCGAATTTTCTGATCAGGCACTTTCTTACAGCCCGAACGAAGAGAAAAACTTTATTGACTCATGCTACCTCAACATTACAACGTCAGCTAAAAGATGCTTTAGAATGTGGAGTTGTTTTACAGTAATTTTCAATTTATTCAATAAAATAAAACCAACATTTGGTAATATCTACAAGGTATACGTTAAATTTTTAACGGCAGGAAACTTTGGTGGGTAATTTAATTGAGGAGAAACACCACTTCTACAGTCCTGGTTTGGGACAGGCGCCGGTTCCTTGGGAACATTCATAAACAATCAGGAATTTCCAAAAAGTTGCGCACGCTCCGCGATAACGCAATTTATAGGCGTCCTATAAGAACGAGTGGATTTACACTCGGTCCCCTGCGCCATGTTCCGCCCCATTAAAATACACGAGGTAGAAGAGAAGGCTACTACAAGGAGAGCGCGATCTCCTCCTGGAAAAGAAGAGCCGTAATTTGAGCGCTCCCCGCTCGGCTCTCCCGCTCGGCTCTCCCCGTTCCGTTCCGTAAGTTCGACCCTTAGTTGACGGAGCTACCGCTAGGGGCCGCTGCCATCTCCCGCCATCGATCGCCCACAGAGTGTGAGCAAGCCCGCCACAACGAGCCTCGACTCTCGCAAAGAAAACAACTTCATTTTAACTTGTAAACTTGCTTTTTATGTTCGGTAAGGCGGCTTAAAGCGAGCGCCTACTCAGAAAACAGATGTGTACAGCCTGCACTATTTTGTCGCATTCCCGCCCGGAACGGCAACACGGCAACCCCCAATGTTGAAACATTTCATGTAGCGACAGTAAATTCACAGCGCTAACAACAAGACAGGCCCGGGGGCATTGGCGAGACACTAATGGCAATACGAGCGGAGGGGATTTCCTCTCGGGGCACGGCCTAAGGTGGGACTTTTTATGTCGCTAAAACAAAAAGCCTATTAGGAACACAAGGATCATAATTGACAAGAACGTTAAAAAAACGCCTTTTTATGGTATTTTTGCCGCTGCATTTAATAGGTAATATTCATACATATTTTTTTCTGTCTTGGGTAGCACCATACCTGTGTTGGGCATGACGGTACAACAAGTAAACAGCGTATTTCACTTACTTCTGACGATAAACTTATCAGCAACTCAATGAAAAGGTCTCGTCGATAGCTCTCAATTACACTGTAATTTTTTAAGGTAGCATTTTCAACCTTTTGGTTTAAATTTGGTGCCACCCTCCGTCGTCAAGCCGAGCGGAGAGACAGCG
>Ga0058701_10004830_pt1 | contig 11025 bp, 5 predicted proteins | sample AgamicOrMae_FD_97039 | JGI IMG/M metagenome (GOLD analysis project Ga0058701, IMG submission 97039) | Agave microbial communities from Guanajuato, Mexico - Or.Ma.e | ecosystem: Host-associated > Plants > Phyllosphere > Phylloplane/Leaf | place: Guanajuato, Mexico | collected 2012-06-04 | reverse complement strand
ACCATTTAACAACGTAAAATCGGTATCGTGGATTCACGCCCGAAGGTAGGCAACCAAATAGCGCGCCGAAGAAAAATTGCCCCCCCCCTTACGACGGCTCTGGATCCGCCCTTGTTACAAACGCAATGAAATGAATTGGTATGGTTTGATTATTTAAATTTAGCCCTGTTTAGCACTATTCATATTTTTAAACACAGTTTTTTATGGTTTTACCTAAGCTTGACTTGCATGAAGCACTCGTATATCCTTGATGTTAGTTAATATCAGTATACAATATTATTTCTGTTTTAATTTGGGAGAAAACCTTTGAAATGGCGCAGGAATATCTGGTTAAGGAGGCCCTATCAAAGTTTGCGGAATAATGAATGTGATTAAAAATAGGTTCGTTCTTATTCTGCAGGAACGAGACGATTTCTGTAAAATAGAAAAATAAATACAGAAGAGGAAAAAGTTGCAGAGTATTAGCCAACTTTTCGGGCGCAAAGCAGCGGCCCAAGCCGGCCGTAAAATTACTTTGCCGGACATACTGCACGAGTCATAAGGCGGATCCTCAATAAAACTCGAATCATGAGCGTGATTTGAACCCATCAAAGTCTAAATCCTCTACAGTAAGGCAACTCTTATAACAGGAAATATGTATTCAATCAAAGGAGATCTGCATTAAGTCGTGTTTTTTGGTTCACCCTCTTTTATGCAAAAAACAAACTTAAACACCAAAAATAAAAAAAGAACTTTATAATTTTTTTAAAATAAAAAAGGTATAAAATTTTCATATGAAAAAAATTATCATTTCAGCTCACAAAAAAATCTTTTAAAGAAATTTTTCGCAAAATCGGCATACCTGTTCGGCGCTTCCTCAATATTTTACTGGACAAACAAAAAGACATCGCCCTAATTAATAGAGTAATCGTTTGTTTTTTTTTTGTAAATCGGGCTGAGTGACGAACTTAACTTCCATTCGTTCTACGAACATGGAAGTGAAAGTGTAAAACGTATCCTTTATATAAGCGCGTAAAAAAAGTCATCACCCGTAAACTTTAAAAAACAAAGCATAAGCGGTAAGAGTTATCTATTCAAAAGCGGATGCGAAAATCAAGAGGTGCATCTTCAGTGAAGTTGTTTTCACCTAATGAAAAGAAGGCTTTGCAGAAATACTTGTTAAGCAGAGTAAGTTTCAACTGAATCGAGACAGCTTTTTGCATTTGGGATCTCACTTCTCGGGAGCCGATTACGCGAAAAACTTTGATGCGGTCAAAACAATTTCCTAGTTGGCGGAGTATCGTTCACTGGCTGTGATCGCCGATACTCGAGTCTCGTCGGAGGGCTCACGAAATATTTTTAAAAAAAATATTGTCGGTGGTTAAAAAAACAACAAAAAGAACACATTTTTTACACTACTTACAAGGACATTGTGAGTGGACTTGAACATGACTTCACGAAAGCTGTTACGAGCGCTCACCGTAAGGACACTTTTCTTTGGATTAAATCCCCCCTTCCCCCTCCAGGGAAACGAAGAGTTCCCTTGGAGAATCTCCGGACACGGATAACCATTGACTAAGAAAAGGACCACGTTTACCGGTGTATCGCGATGATGGATTTTCACAAAATTCATTCATCCCCGATGCTTAAGGAATAAGTGTCTGTATCGTTCGGCCTTCAACTTAGCGCGGTTCTCCAGGTTTCGGTGTAAATAGAATCGGTCAAGTCACTGCAACCAGGACCTATTTGCACCTCCTTACTTTAAGGGTAAGGACTTTGTACGATGCAGATTTGTATTAATCAGACTTATCGGGTATAAATGAATTTAAGTCCTAATTCAATGCCAGCAGTATTACATTTTGCCGGCCAACCCAATTAATTGGAAAGCTCAGTCCATTTTAGAACTACGGTTATCCGTTCCGCAAAATCATCCATCGACTTCTCAAAGATCGCGTTAATTAAAGTTACGATCAATCAATGTCCACGGATATTCATTTTTATTATTCTATGTCAAGATTAAACAGAAAATGAGGTCGGACATGGAAATAAATCGATTATTGATCTTGTTGTCATCTAAAAAGAATAGTGTCGCGAACGACCTGGAAGTTCGTCTGCACTTGCGTGGAAATGCATCCTGTGTGAGTAATCGTTGCATTTTCTACCTCATTGTTAGAGTACCTTTTATCACCAAGCCATGTGGAGAAAGGTTAAGGGCACTTTTCCTCACCTAACTTAAACTAGCCTCATTACGTTACCTGACCCAGGTCAACTTGCCACAGTAGTGACCTTGTAACTAGCTACGCCGCTCCCCTCAACTGTCGCAGAGTCCAATATTGCCGAGAAGTAAGCGGCATCAGGATTGGCAACTATAAGTTAAAGTTGGGTTAAGAGCGTCGTGCCTCGCTTCGTTGTCGTTCCGCTCATCGTAGCTACAAAAGATAGAATACCAGAATTGCAAATACAAGTTTGTAAATCTACAAAGTAGTGCACAAGAGGACAGGAAAGATAAACTTGAAATTAAAAAGGGGCAGAAAATATTTAATAGGGGTGATGAAGATACCGTCCGAAACTAACAAACGTTCGGTTGGAATTTCATGCCCGCTGTTGATGAAGATGTTCAACAGGCCCGATCAGATCCGTGGTCTTGTGCTAGCGAGGCAACCCCCCCCCCCTCTAGCGGCCCCACTGCGAACATAGATTCCTCAGAAATACTATAAAACCAGTCTATGTTTGAGAGCCGACTTTGGCTTGACATGGCTGGGACTGCCGTCCCTCGTAACGAACCCCACAAACAACCACATAGTTTTGTACACTCTAAAATTGAAAAAGTCATTTTTGACTTATTGGTCGTTTTTGTTTGATTATTTAATTAAGTCATTTTTAAATTCAATGTAAAATTGTCAAAGTTAACTTATGTTTAGCGGTTAAAACATTTCTACTATTTTTAGTATTAATATTTTCTAGTACCAATTTTGGTGTCTGAGTCTAAAAGTCATTTTTTCCTACTCTGGCTATTCAGCGTTTTTTTTACTATTTAATAGTCATTTTTGACTAAAAAAATAGTCCAAATTGATTAATGAAATATTGAAGTTTTAGCTACTAAACTTAAGCCAAATTTGACTATTTCTTATAGTAAGCTGTAAATGACTAATTGAATAGTTAAAAGTCACTAAAGAATATTCATTTTTAAATAAAAAGTAGTCAAGATTTACTAATTGAAATATTAAAATTGTAGCTACTATTCTTCAGTAAAATTTGACCATTTTACATTTACATTGTACTTTGTAGTCTTTTGAAACTAAATGGATGATAAAGGCTGGATGATAACATTAAAACTGTGCATTTTTTCTTGCTGATTACAATACATCCGTTTTTGGAGGCTCCGCATAAAAATGAATATTACAACCATTTTAGGTATGAGCACAAAGCACCTTAAGCACTGCAATTTCGTTGGATTTCAATATAATTTGCAAGTAGCTATGCCCGGATGAAAATGTCACACCGATTCTTTTCGTTTGATAAAATTCGTCCGTCAACCCAATGACAGCAACACAAAAATTACGTAAATAAAAGAACGTTGCCTTATTCTAAATGTGTTTTAATGCAGGAGGTCGCATTCAACTGGCAGAATGCGTAGTAAAGTTTGCGCGTATACGTTTTTGATGACAAAGCCATGACAGACTTACAATATTAGATGTTACGATAAAGCTTGTATTATTTTGAGTACATCAGCATATTTCTTTCACATTTAACCCAAGCGCTATCAGCCTGATCTGTCGCACATGTTCTGTCACTAGATGGATTGACAACCTGTCATAGATATACACTACGGTTCATCTATTTTTATACTGAAAACTAAAGATAGTTTTTTTATACCTTACATTTCAAATTACAGTAACAAATTTTAACTTTGAAAAAGTAGTTATTAGATTACCAAATGACTGTAAAAACCACAATTTATTTTTGCATATACTCGACTTAAGGTCATATCAATTTTCCGTGTTGAAATTGAATGCTGAGTCATCTGCCTGGCCCATTACATCCCCTCACAATTTCAAAGTAATAGCCATTACACAATTTATCGTATAATTACGCAACACAAATGGACATCCAAAATATAGATTTGTAAGAATAGAGGAGAGGCGAAGGGAGGTTCAAAACACGTGTTACCAGGTGCATTACAAAATTTCACATATGCGATTGTGTCGTAATCCTGGTGGGATAATGAAAGATGAAAACAAGAAAAAACATTAGAGGTTAAAAATTTTACCTTTTAAAGTTACAGAGAATATTTACAGGAAATTATTGATTGAGCTTTAACTTATCTTGCATTTAGTCTACGATATTACCCCGTCCATTTGTACGTCTCAATTCTCTTCCGGACAAAGTAGGAAGTATTCCTCTTGAATCCGAGACTTTGGTTGGAATACTATCTTTTAAATGCAAAACTTTTTTGCAGTTGAGGCATCTCAACTCCTGTCAGAGGTATTTATTTTCCTCCTCGCGTAACAATAAACCCGCTGGACAAGAGGATGTACCAGTATTAAGAAAGTTTCATGTATATCTGGGCGAGTTCTCTGACTGTAGTACTGTAGTCACTTTACAACTTCACATCTCGTCAGCTCGCCACTAGGCGCAACTTTGTAGCACTCGCCTTCCACCTCCAACACCTTTACGCACTATAATAAAGAAGATGCACGAAACCTCCGCTGCTTATTCACACTCCTAAACAAAGAATTAGAAAGAAACTCTTTTTCCTTGCCACTATTTTGCATATTAGAGCGCGCCTAACCGGAAGGTTATTATGAAACACCAAATAAATGGCAGCTATTGTTCCGAAAGGCTGCAACTAAAAATCTACGAACGTGCGGAATATTGAGATGAAAGTGCAAGAAGCTCATTGCAAAAAAAATGACTAGGTTGTTTGCTATGTTCCTTTCATCTAACAAACTACTTTTTGACATGAAAAATGACAAGCTGACTTTTAAACACACCTTTCTTATACCCACAGATATAGGTTCTAAGTAAAGAATTCAATGATTTGCTTAAACAATTAAAAATGTTATCTCAAACGAAATCTGAAATATTACATATTTTCATGAACTCCCATATGCGCTTGGTTTATATTGAGTGTAAGTAATCTATATTATAATAACACTTATCCTTTTTTAATTTCATGTAATCCCACGAACTAATCTCAGTAAGTATTCCAGTAACCTGCATTATTTGTAATCCCGTGTCACTTCTACGTAATCTATAGTAGCGTATCGGCATTTTTTTCATAGCGTTTCATGTAATCGCTTTGCGATTCTGTAAAATCTTCATGTTGTCCCGTTTTACTTGTAATCTCATGTAAAGGCGATCGTTTGAAAAATGTACGTTATTCCTGGTACTATGTATATGTCGATGGGTGCAAAGAAAAATCTTCTGTCGGAAATAACAGTTAAAAAGAACAAATAGTTGGATTCTCCGTTCCAAAAAGGGACCAGCAGAAATCTCCGCTGTGAAAGCAGACTATCAGAAACCTCGTTTCAAAAACAGACCAAGTAGCAATCTTGTCTCAACAACACTCATCTACATACAATTATAAACCGTTTTTGGACAGAAAAACGTTGGGAAGTGTTGGGAAGACTTCAAGGATAGTTCTTTAAGTGAATACACAATAACATAAAATGCACTCTCATTTATTATGAATGACTTCAATTCACGTTATCCAGTTCAAAACCGGTGTATGTTGAAAAGTGTTAAACGGTGAGATCCCTTCTTGGTCTCTTTTCCGTGCAGGGATCTCCGATGGTCTGTTTTTGAAAGGGAGAATACAAGTAATGTGTTTCATTTTTAACTCTGTTATTTCAGACAGGCTTATTAATATGCACTCATCTATATACGTATGTTAACCCACATTGAATACGGTACATGTGATACCATGAGACTGTCATGTGTTTATAACCTTTAATTATTGACTTTCATGAAGTTCCATAAACGAAATTCCATCATGAGTCATTAAGTTATTCCACGTAACCCCTACTAAATTCCATTACCTGTGTGTATCCTATAAGATTTATCCACAACCCTGATGAAACCGTTAACATCCATGACAAAGTTCCACGAAATCGTGTAATATCCCATACACAAGTAAATTGAAAGACGACCACCTGGACTATTTCCCGAAGTACATAGCCTCGTTCCCTGTGGTGGAACCCAGTGGTACCATCTTCTTGGAATAGCAACTACCTCAGTGGATCCTCTGTGAGCCAGCACGACAGTTTCTCCCCAATCTGATTCCGCTAAAACCTACAAGTAACAGTTTGCACGCATCGCTGCGCTGGGGCAACACACGCCGCGACTCAGCTTTGGCGAGGGCCCCACTCCTGCACCCCACAAACCACAGCATCCCACAGTCGCACCACGCACCTCGCCTCCCCTTGCACCCCGCCAACTCTCGCCACGCCACGCCGCAAAGCGCGCGTCTCTCGTCGCCCTATTAACCGCACGGAGCCTTGTGCTTACACCAGCGGATAGGCTGCTAAAGATACTTGACTCAAAGGCAATCTTGTTCTCAGAGTAAGCTCGTCGACTCTACAACATGTAACTACGTTACGTTAGGTTATGCACAGGAAATTTCAGTGGCAGTGTTTTCTACCCTTAAAGTACCACCCTGTGACCTTATGCAGTGGAGTGAGGTACAATTTTGATTATTATTCATCGATTGTTTGATGCTGTATTTCTGCGGGTTCTGATAGATAAATAGTTTCGATGATTTTAGGAGGAGGACGACGTGTAAAATAGACATGGCCTGTTTGGTGAGGTTGGTTTGGACTTGTCAGTTTCATCTGGATTTGGTGATTTTTAGGTAATTGATTCTTGGTAATTTTCTAGATATTTTTTTCTAGATTGAAGCAGGTGAAGCATGCTATTTCGAAAATTTAAACGTTTTTAAAACGATGCAATGTGCGCGACAGACTGATATCTTAAAATAATCGAAATTTGAAAACAATTGACGGCAGCTCAGAAATTAAGAATAAGAATGAAACGATTTAATACTTTTTCGCTCGTTTTATCATCTTTTTTCCGGCCGGAGGCACTGTTTTTATAACTAAAAATCCGACTTCCACAAAATTCTTGGAATTTATTACTTTGTTATCTGTCACGCTTTATACTTGTCAAATGCGATTGACGGGGAGATTTTATTTTTGGGCCTTACTCTCAGACCAAGGAACCTTAGAAGGTAGTGTTATTCAGCCGGCATTTCTGAAAATCCTGCCGTCGGGCAGGATTCGGAACATTTTAAGCTTTTGGTATGGCGGTTTTTTTATAGCGAAACTTCTGGCATGTTAGGCTTTGGGCTTATAGAAGCCTACCTTTCCTCGGCTTGCGCGGAAAGGATGACAGGTGCATATCTAAAGACGAAGAGGCAGATTTCCTGGTCGCTCTCTTCTGAGCCCCGAAGTTCTTCCCACGGCTGTGCATAGCCTTGGGACATCTCGTGTCTTGGTTGGTTGATCGCCTTTATTGACTGGCAGCAACCCAGAGTTTTAAAGATACATCCTTTCGGGCATTAGTTGTTGTCAAGACCCATTACTGTTCGTCACCGCTGAAGTATGCGATCTCCGATAGTACGTTTACTGTGAGATTGGTGTCGTTCTGGTTGTTTTCATCAAGTTGTACGTATTTTGTTCAAAAGCGAGTGTTTGAAGGCATGTGACGAATACCCCAGATGATTGTACAAGCATCTCCATTTCCTCCGTTCAGGTAGTAGGAGCGACTTGGTCGAGAGATCAGTATCGCTTAAATATTGTGTGGCATCCTTTTCAGAACACGCCGTATCCTTTTTTCACAAGGAAACCCACTGTCACCGAACTCAATTTTGAAATAAGCAGCACTTAATTTCATATTGTTATTATGGGAAAACGCACATTCTTGGTTTTGTTTATGTGATTTTTAAGGTTTACGCTATGTTTGAGTGGCCAGACTTTCCTTAAGAACAAAACTTAAGCTCTTTTCAAGGAGGAAAACAAAGATGAAAAATAAAATGTGGGTGTCACCGACAAATAACGATAATAACTAGCTTTAAAAAGCTTGTTTTAGCCATATTTTCGTAAAATTTGCGTTATGCGTGTTTTTGGAGATCGAGAACTCGTCCGCACGCAAGACAGGGTGAATTTGTATGACCTTACATGATAAAATAGACCCTTCGTAACACACAGAAAAATTTTCAAGGGTTTTGAAGCAACTTTTTTTTACCCGTCCCGCGGATCGGGCCGGACGCGAGTCTTCTACCTTAAAACACACGGAAAAGAAAAGATCTTCTTACGTAGGTTACTGAATATTAGACCCGGCACAAACCACCTCTGTCCACCCGAGGAAACAAACTTTTTAATGCCCGCGATTGATTTACTTCAAATGATTTATTAATCGTAAGGCAATTGATTAAAGATTACGCCGTGTCTTCGGCGAGTTCGCTCTTCACTTCAAACTTGGAACAACGAAAAAGCCCCTCACAAAATGCAACGCACTCCTTAAAAAAAGAGAACGTTTTGAAGCCGTTTCTACTTTAGGAAAAGTTATGAGATTAAAAAGGCCTTGGTCTCCACTAATTACAAAGCGCTCTCGAGGGAGATCTCGCCAAATCTCGGCTACCCTATTATATAGCACTCTGACCAACGTATATGATTCATATTAAGTTGAAATTACGAGATCTTTTTTCTCTCTTTTTTTTTAAGAAACGAGACAAAGGTGGAAACTAAGGCAACAATTGATAGACCGCCATAGTCCTATAAAAGTGTTTAACGAGCTCTCCCATAAGAAATAGATTGACTATGTATCTGAAATACATAAATCTCACATATCGGTGCACTCTTCTTGGTATTAGGTTTTTATTCTTGCTTTGAATCTTCTTCTGAGAGAAAACGCTTTTTTTTGTTGAACCATCTTATTTCCAAGATGTAATTTTAAGTAACCAGTACTTCGTTTGCAGAGGTATGAGAGGATATAGAAACTTCAAATTTAGCCAAACAAGGAGGTTATAAACTTGGTCAAAAAATACTGCTTGCGGATCTTTAAGATATTTTTTATTTAGTAGGGCGGACTTTTTTTGGTTACGTGTCCGCTTCGTTTTGCAGTCATAACTTTTCAAGCGGGTAACCATGACATTGCTGGGTCGTTTTATTTGAACGTATTTGGATTAGACTTATTTTAGCAAAGGAATTTGACCTTATAGGCACCGTTACAGCAGCCATTTTTTAGTTTTTTTTTTTTTTTGTTGGAAATCAACTGACAGCTTTGGTATTGATGGTGCAGTGCACACCACATACATATACAGGGAACGTCAAACAGAAAACGACCTTCTGTCAATGTTGTTTGGAGAGTAAATTTTCCTGGCTGCGGGCGATGCGAACTATCAGTGGCACGCGCAACCACCGGACTGTATTACACTCTTCCCATTTTAAACTTGAATTTCCACATTAAATTTTCAATCGAAACCTTGTTTTACATCGCCTTTTATTGCTGTAAGAGCAATCGCACTCTATATAGATAATTAACAAAAAAAAGGGGGGGAGATGAATTAGGACCTTGAATTTAAAGAAAGGGAGAGATTTTTTATTCTTGGCATAACAAAAACTGACAACTAAGTCCTTACGATAAGCGGATTAAATACTCATTTGCTGATTGGTCCAAGAGGCGCGCCTGAGCTTCCTGGCTGAAAGTGTCGATAAGCGTAAAAAAGAGAATACAGATCTGCAAAATAAAGAAGAAATTTCTCCACTGCACCTTAATTCCACGAAGTATCCTCTCTGAGGGATGCTGTATTTCTCTAAGGTTTCCTAGTCGAGATATGCGAGTCTTGTGTGAGCGAAAGGAAAGTGCGATTCAACCGCAGGGAAGCTGCGGAAGGTTGCTTGTAAGTTGGACACAACTGACAACCTCACAATATAATTTTAATAGTAATAAAAGGTAAGAATAATCCCATTTAGCAGGGTTGTCCGGATTCTGAAGGCAGCTCTCCGGCTAAACACGGATAAAAGGCCTATTACTGATATCTTTCCACAAGACATTCAAAAACATCTCCTTTGGAAGAGATATGACGTTAAAAAGTCTTGGAAAATCGACACATCAAAACGGATCGTTTTGTTTTTTGCTTCGTTCGTTTAGCTAGGTTAGATGAAACGTTGAGAAGGTTAGAAGGTAAGCTAAAAAACATAAAATTAGGACATGCCTAGTTTAGTCAAGGTGGTCTAAGTTAGGTAGCGGATGTGAATTTGGAGAACGTCCGGTTAGGCCAGTAAGGAGGGGACAGAGGAAGGAATGAGTTAAAGTTGCTCATCAAACTTCGAAAAAAAGACCGCCATAAAAGCTCATTTATTTTTGGCCGTTTCTAATGGTATTTTATGAAGGAAAAAATGGGATAGGAATGCTTTTTTAATCGAGGATACTTCGCGCAATCGATGCAGGATACTTCTGTATAGCCAGTTAAAATTGCAAACCGTGAAGTCCTTTGCAGATGAACTACTTTAAGTCAGGCTTAAAGGATATTGGTTAGGCAAGCTAAGCTTAGGTTATCGAGATTCAATTGAGGATAGGAAAAAGAGAAGAATCGTTAAGTTCCTTTTTGTGAGTGTAGGCCAAGGCCTAACGCAGAGCTCAAGATGATCCTCCATCGCTCCTCGATCAGGAGGAAACTTCCCCGAGCGGCTGACGCGTCGACTTAACGAAATTCAACTTCCAACATTATCAATCTAAACTTAATTTTCATCGTCCTTTATCTGTGGCTTATGCGTAGATCCCTCCATGGAAAAATAACACGGCAATGGATCTCCATATAAGCCGCAGATAAAAATCACTGGTTGCGAACTGCCGTCCTAAGATCGAGGATCCATAGCAAGTCAATGTATGGATATCCATAGAAATCCAAGGATTTCCAAATGGATATCCATAAAAGCATCAATAATTGAAGTCTGATATCCATAAAACATAAATATCCATCCATGGATACTTATTGTTTACGGATATCCATTGCAGAATGTCCTTGAATGGATATCCCTGTTT
>Ga0058701_10004829_pt1 | contig 11025 bp, 6 predicted proteins | sample AgamicOrMae_FD_97039 | JGI IMG/M metagenome (GOLD analysis project Ga0058701, IMG submission 97039) | Agave microbial communities from Guanajuato, Mexico - Or.Ma.e | ecosystem: Host-associated > Plants > Phyllosphere > Phylloplane/Leaf | place: Guanajuato, Mexico | collected 2012-06-04 | reverse complement strand
CATTTCCTCGTATAACAATTGTTATCACACAAAAAGTTCCTACTTTAAGTAATTGCAAAACTGATAGAGTTTCAAGCATAGGTAGTGGTAGGCTACTATCGCGCGCAAAGAAATTACACTTTTTTTTCTTTTTGAACGAGACAGAGTTTCGGTTGGCAGATTTGAATTTGTTCTCAACGAGCGGTAGCTTGGAAAGCCGTGATTGGTCAGCTGAATGAAGCGTTCTCCAGTCCACGAATTTACATTCAGAGATGCCAACCGACAAACTGCGTCGCTAACAAAGGTTTCCTTTTCTTTTGCACGTGGTAGTAGACCTACCGCTGTACAGGAACAGTATAGACTGAAAGCCTGTCTAGATAATGTAGGTATAGAGATTAAAAACCCAGAATTTTTCTTCACCACAAGACAGTTTTTAGGCAACAAAACTCCGTCTTAAAAAAAAATCTGTGACAAAAAATACAGTCAAGCACAAAAAAACTTGGTTCTATCGAGTTCCCTATAACCAATACATCCACGATAAATTGTCAATAAAGCATCCGAGGACAAAAGAGCGGTGATTAATAACAGCAAGCCTAAGTACACAAACACGATCAGAGACTAAGCCTTGTAATGGCCTGCGAGGGGATTTTCAGGGACCAAGAATGGTCTATCGGGGTGCTTCGGTTAAGTGAGAGTCTCCAGGGGGTCTATTCATGCGGTGGAGTCTTTTAGCTGCCAACGGCATTCACTACAAATCCGCTTAGGCTGGTCTGCGACAACGAGGTGTCACCAATAGACCCTAAGAACCCTCACCAGGGTCAACGCCAAAAACGTCACGGGTTTGTTATTCTATTTTGACCGGAAATGGCTATCTACTCGATCAAAATCCGGTTATCAGGGATACGGTTATCAAGGCAGATCTCAACTTTGTAATAGTTTTACATTCGTTAGAAAGAACTTCATTCTAAACAAAGTAAACCCCCCTCCTTCCAAAGAAGGAAGGAAAAAAAAACAACAAAAAAAAACAGAAAATATTAATTAGAGATACTGTGGAAGAGCAGGATACGTTCTCACTATCAAAGTTGAAAGTGTGATTCTTTACAAGCACGCCTTCTTTCGGAGCGGTTTTTTTCGATCATTTCAAAAGGACTTGCATTTGCATTCATCATTTACAAAGTCTACTATAAGGACATATTTCTGAACTTCAAAACTGTCAGAACTCATCGAAGGTGATTAAGAAAAGGTACGCTTTCTGAACTGTCGAGCAAACATCATTCATCTACCGCAAAGTTATGCTAAAAAACGCACACACAAGCACAATATCCTTTTGTTTTTACTATGTTTGTCTCGAAACCTTAATCCAAACCTGATCATACACTTTGATTAGTCAATAAAAGATTTCTCAACCAGAGAATGAGGCAACACTCGATTACTTCGATCTGTGGTCTAACTAAATCAGCTGGTTTCGTAGACAAGTCTGTCCGCTTTTGTACGGAAATACCCCCATTGGTACAGCACATAATACATCGCCCCGTGCAACCAGCCATTTGTGCTATTTATCACTTTGGAGCTCATTCAAAAACTTGTCTTTAATTACAACTAACAAAAATAGTGAGCATAATGAGAATGGCCATTATGGTGAACTACGTCAGGAGTCGTCAGCTTGGTCGACAGCCAGTCCAAAAAACATATGTTAAAGAGGGGGCTACGAACCCTCCCCCCATCACTACCCCAGGCACCCCCGTTTCGCATGTTAGCTTTTAGCTGGCGATTAGTCAGTGTCCAGTTTGAAACGCAGGCGCCGAACGTCTTCTGTTTTACGACAAGAATCCTGCTGCTAACAAATGCCTCTCTTTCCAGCTAAAGTTTACTCACCAAAAATTAAAGGTGTTGCTATCGACCCGACATGCATTTACATTGAGCGACTTCAACGCTTGGTAAATGAAGAGGAATGCACGTATACATATAGATGCATTTCATATATGTATATACATATGCACTTACATTAAAAAGAGAAATGCAATATAAATTGTAGGTTTCAACGCACCACAAAAGGCTTGAATATGCTCTTAATGGACCGTCGGGTGAATAGTCCGAAAAAGAATTGTCTGGTAATGCCCAAATCTACTTTACGAAGTATATATTTAAGAGGCATTTTGTTTCTGTAACATCGACTACGAGTACTTGAGACGACGATTTATTGTATCTAATTACCTATCAAAGTTAGTTTTCGTTTCAGCAATTTACGTGGTTCGAAATGTCATCGGTGATGGGAAGGGCAATAAACATGACACTAAATTTTAATTCAGCGGAAAGATTTTTTTTAAAGAAAGAGTATGTCATACTGAATCCTCTGTTAATGTGCAAGTCTGCTTTTTTCAAAAATTAATTCCACTGTTATAGTAAGGTAGTATGAATTACTTTATGGGTGAAAACTGGCCTTAAATACAGTTCAAACTTGACTCTATAAGCAAGTGACTTTCACGTCAAAACTGCTACTCCAATGATAAAAAAAGTAAAATAAAACAAATAAATAATTTTTGATGGTTCTTAAAAAATATTAAACTGCTTTCGTTTGAATTCATAGAGTTAAGTGGGCTTTTAAGATTTTTTAAATGGCTCTTTGATTTGTATAAAACTTAGGATACCGTTTATGTATACTGTAGATACTCTGGGACAGAGTGCTGTTGGTCGTTTTACAAAACAGTTATTTATCTCATTATTGAGGGAAGTAAATACTAGTTAGCAAAAAATATAAATTGCAAAGGGAAAATCTCAAGATCGTATCTCAACATATGTTTTAACTTTTTCTAGATGTTATTCCTAAAGAGGGTTTCAAATCACCGGCAAGAACTGAATTTGTATACATCGTTCGATGGCCTTCTCTACCCATATCGATTGAAAAATTGAATTACGTTGGTAAAACGTGAATTTCAACAGCGAATAAACCTCTCATAAGCTGTCTTTCCGGAAGTTTGCGCTTCTATTGAAGTTAATTAGAAACCACAATTACTAAGCATTGAAAATGAATTCAAAACATGCCTGATAAAATTTTCATTTTGAAGGAGTTACATCAAGAAGTTGCCCACAAACGATATACACTGGTTCGGAGAAATCTTAGAGGACCTAAGTTGTGATTTCGTCAAGCTATCCTGAGCAGGAATTAAAATCGTAACAATAAAAAAAAAAGAAGCACTATGAATATCCTATCAATTGCGCTATTTCACCGAAAATCAAAGGCCAATTAGTAAAAAGAGTGCATGAAAGGCGAACAGGTCCAGACAGTGCGTCAGGTGGCAAAGCAGCGTGTGAAAATTTCACCCATTTTCAATCGAAATCGGTGCAGGCCGGAGAGGTGTGCAGGTGACGACTTAGCGTCACTCGAGATGGTAGCATGTCACGCCATTCAGCAGCCACGATGTCTTTTCTACCTTAATTCGACACGAAAGCTGAGACCATAAGGAAATGCGCATTAGTCCACTTTTCATCAGTTGATGTTTACCTAAAATGTTTCGATAAATTATAGCTCTCTTTTAGAAAGGTTTGTAATTTCCGGACTTTTTGTCAAGTAGACCTGTTACGGTTGATGAAGATTAATAAAATGTGAGGTACAGCTGAACCTTGAACATTTCTATGCAATCCATTCAGATCAAATGTTATTCATTTAAAATATTATGTGACTTGAATTTTTTCCATGGATGATAAAGCGCGACGCGGAAAACATTTTATAGAAGTGAAAATTGTGATTATAATATGTATTTTCGTACATGCCTTCACTTGACAATTTCTATTTATAGGGATGATATAGTGTTTTCAGTATTTACGAAAAAGATGCTAAAAAGGATAGGTTGTGATAAAATCATGAGACAAAAATGCAATGAGCGAGAAATTCATGACATAAATTTCTTTGCGAAATAAATACTATTCACAGAAAGACACTGACGAAAAGAATATTAAGTTGCAAGCCTAAGTTAAACGTTTCTTTTTTTTTAAAAAAAAAAGAAAACAATTTTCCAAGAGACTTGCAGAACTTCTCTATCTTTAACAATATGTGTGTTTCTTTAACTCTACATAAAATAAAGAAACCTTTGTGAATGCTTCATATTTTGAAACAGTATATGGCATGCAATATACTGTACACTGTATAAGTGTGCACACACAAAAAGACGTATTATAAATTGTAATATTTTAGCTTATTACTAAATAAATATTTCAATGTCATGATAACTGGATATTCTGTACAACCGCTTTTGTACGAGTAGGCCTACATAAACTAACACTAGCAAATTAAGAGTGCCTAACCGCATACGAAGTGCCCGTAAAAACCTCCATTAGATCGATTTGTGCGTTGCAACACTCATTGGCACGAGTAATTGCGAGGCGACAAAAGTTGTTTGTAGACAAAACGTTATTGCTCGGGAAAAAGGCATGAGCAGGGATACTTTCCAAAAATAAAATGTTTAATCAATGCTCGGAATTTTCTCACGAGAGTTTTTTTTTTTAAAAAAGAGTAACGCAATCAGCAAATTATCACACAGTTATCAGTAATCTGACACGCAAGAGTGACTCCTCAAAGGAAAAGAAATAAAAAAGAAAAAAAACGCACTGGTTTAATTATTCCAGTAAATCTCTCCCTATTTCACAGACGGGTTAATACTCTCATTTAAATTTAAAAGTACTTCTATCGATTTCTTTTGCAATGAGACCCTCATTAATGCACTTAAGCCAAGTAATCGATGTGAATAAAGACCTACGAGGGAATTCCATACACATTGTTTGCAATGTTAACGAAGACTTAATGCGTTTACACATCTTTTCAATACTACCGGAATATGAAAAATATATGTATTATTATTGAATTACTAGGGTGATTGAAATTGGTACGATTACTCGTTGTATCGTACTGACACTGAATTTTTAAAATGTATTGTTGATTAATATACATGGTATCATAAGTCGTGATATTTTATGTATGAAGTGTTGTACTCGACACAATCCATGGATAGTTTGTCATGTTGACATGATACGTATTATACCACGACACGCAGTAGCTCTTGAATTTAGCAGAAATTGTGGAAACGATTTTTATGAGGTACGGAAGGCATTGCCGCGACATTACTATTGCATCGAGTTTATTTCTAGGAAAAGCTCGTTTTAATGTCAAAGGATGTCTGAAAATTTGAATAGAAATAATAGCTTATCCACATACCTGACATCTTATCTATTTATAGAGTTGAGTATTTCCATCAAAATAAAATCATAAGTTAGAATTATGCCGTTACAAAGTACCCAAAAGAACTTAATATTGCGTTAATGTATCATTATTATCGTTATGATATGTACCAAACCTGCCAATGACTAAGTGAATGCCTTCTACCTAACCATAACATGGAATGTTACCAGACCTATTGCATACTAACAACAGCGGATACAAATTCAACATTTAAGATAGGACAAACCAAGACTACGATCATAACTTCATTTGATCTATAACAATGATGTCCTAAGTCAAGAAAGACCACCTACTAATTACTGGAGGGGTAGACGATAATTATGGGCTACCGATTATTTCATGCAAGCACGTGTCCAGTACCTCATGGAATTGGTATTGACATTTTAATGCGTTTTTAACATGTCACGACTTTCATTGCATGAGATAAGTAGAATAAATTCGTGGGAATATTTGCCTTGGATATGTGCTATTCTAATCCGTATATTTGATTCGCAATATTTTGTAGTTTGAAAGGTTTACTATTTATGTTTTCACAACATCGCCTTGTCTTTGAAGTCAAATGTGATTCCACTCAATTAATACGTGTCTTGAAAACAATTAAGTCTTATCAGAAATGTACTTACAGATTTGTTGACAACAGACGGAATTTGAGATCCATACATAAGCTGTGTACTTGAGGGATGGTTTCTCCCCATCGGGCACACGTCCGTCAACATGTTTCTAGATTGACCTATGACCCCCACGGGAACAATAAACTATCGGAACATGGCACACACCCACACTCGGACACACACTTGAGAAGCACAATGACGCACAAAGACACGCACAAAAGATTTCCTCGACACACACATAAGTTGTAGGTCCCTGTGATCCTGGCCCAGAGAAGCGACTGGAGGCGGAGGAGGAGGAGAAATCCAAAACTCGGCGCTTCGGACCGGGCCGTGACGAGCCGCTACCCCCCACCACTCTACGGAGACACCCGACGAGCGCCGAGCGCCGCCTGGCCCAGAAGGCGTGGCTTATTTACGTCTGACCAATAAGAGGTCAGTTCAGTTGATAATCAAACCACGCCTCCCTATTAAGCACTCGTTCCTTTTTATTAATAAAAAAATTAAAGCCGCATGAGACTTCTCGATGTCAATTTCAAAGGAAGTGACAAATACCCGATTTGAAGTTGGCGCCTGAAATCTCGGCCTCCCAATCGACGTGAACGATGCGCAGGTTTAGGATCGATCCGCAGAGGTCGCAGGGGTAGTGGGAGGAAGAACACCTCGATAGGGCAAGATAAGACTTGTTTTGGTCGAGGATACGGTGGTTTATAAGGAAACGAATTGATCCTCGCCGATGATTAAGCGAGAGGAACAGTGGCCAATTAATTTTCGTCACGAACAGATCATATTATCCAGTTCCCACAGACTCATCGGCGTGTTTCCCTTCCTTCTTTTTTTTTATCTAAATGGACAAAACTGGGAAATACTTGATGGAGGACCAGTTCGATTCCCGTATAAAAACTGGACAAGTTGGGAAAATACTTCAGTAATGGAAAGATCGCCCATTAATAAATACGGCTTGTCATAAAACATATAACATGGCCATATTTATTAATATCACGAAGTGGAACTGTATGATAGCGAATCAGAATGAAATATGACACGGATTAGATGAGAATTCCTTCAATAAAATCCTTCAAAGCCGGTTTGCTTGAAAACAGCTTGAGCATTAGTCATAGCAAAAGGAGAAAAAATCGAGGACATCGCTGTGATTCCATTCCGGAAAGTTGTTCAAATATAATGGAAAAATAATAACGTTCATGATAATTTTATACATCTTCGTAACGGTTTTCGTTTTTAATATATTAAATTACGATCTACTGAGAATAGGACAAAAGCGCTACTGATTTGAATAAACACGTGCCCAGGAAAAATAATGGAGTATATCGAAGCCATGAAAGCTATGACATAATCTAAACTACAAAAGCAATATTAAGAGTGGTGTGCATCATTGAAACATAGCACCAACTGAATATATATTAAAGCCATTGCAAAAGTTCAAATTTTTTATTATTTGGCCAGGTGAGATTCTCACCTGATTTGGCTACACAATATTTAATTCCTACTTTCTTCGATTCAAATATTACTTTTTCAAAATGGTCGACCTAAGCTTAATTTCTTAGAAAAGAAATCGTTTTGGTTGAAAAGAAAAATATACTCCACATGCGATCGATTAAAACTCGTAAAGAAAACAAGAAAGGCTGCAAAGAGCGTCCGAAATTTCACTCCAAGAAGTAATTTTCCAATACGCGTTCAAAGCGTTTCCTTGGAAAGGTGCGCTTTATCTATTTTTAGTGCTTTGTCATGAGCACGCTTTGGGACTGGTCATACTCATTCCATGAAATCACACAGTCTTAACGGACATTAAGTGATTCAGACTTGAAAACATTTAGATCGGATCTCTATTAAAAATCTTGAAGAGTTGGCATTTCCGAACTGCCATAACTTTCGAAGACTCCTCCTCATGACTCGAAAATTATTCCATATAAAAATAAATAAAAAAATCCTGCGAAAAACATCAAAAAAGATTTTTTAGATAGGTATATAATTGATAATTTCTCGGCTTTAAGGCTTCCTAATAATAGCGAAATTAAATTGAAATTTTGTAGTTTGGCTTAAGAAACTGACAAAATATTTCGTTTTTACGTTTGTTTAACTTTAATTAAAAGTTCACATTTTTTTATATTCATAACTTTTCACCATTTATAGAGGAGTTGCAAACGTTTGACGAGAACCAAAACCACCATGTTGGGGGCAGCATTTAAAATTATGCTCCTAGAGCATTTCAGAGAAATAGTGGTTAAAAAAACCTTATGGGTACCGACTGCCCGATTAATTAAACAATCCTTGCGTGCTTTTCCGCACAATTTTATTCACATAATTCATGATGTGAATTAGACGTAACAGATCTCATCTCTCCTTACGAGATGTAAAACAGTTTTTGAACCTTTTAACAATTACAAGACTCTTCGAAGCGGAACTTCATACATGCGAGATCCGGGATCCAACTCAACTCTGTCAAGACATATTTGATTAGCTATTTTTAAATTGCGCTAAATAGTCGGACAAAGAAATACGAGATCACTTCATTAAGGCCCTGTAATTAGGAAAGGCCCCCCTTAACTAGAAAAATGCTGACTAATTAAGGGAAACATGAACTACGAATTTGCTAATCTGTCTAACTAAACCTATTATCTCATCCAAAACCGTGAGGAATTCAATAATTTTGGAGGAAGACATACGCACATTTATTCCATACGTCCGTTCCTAATGACACTATAATGACGGCTTTGGTTCATTCCAATTCTTCACACAACTGCCACTCTAACTTCAATGAGAAAAAATTGATCTATTTTATTTATGATGCATCATCAAAAACATTTTTCATGATTTTTCAAGTGTTTATATTGCAACATATGTATAATTGTTAAACTATGGATAAGCATAGGAACATATGCGTGACGTAATTTTCACATAATTGTAACTCGAAAACTGTTAGAGATAACCTAACCTAGCACATGGACCTATTTTCAGGAGCGCGAGGATCTGGCGGTTCCAAACATAGGCCGATGTACTAGGTTATCTCTTACCGTTTTTGAATTACAAGTGTGTAAAAACTACATCAGGCATAAAGTTCCTGTCCCTGACTATGGACAAAAACTTTGTACAAAACTCACAAAATTCACGGTCAAAGTTTTATTACAATTTTTTTTATTTATCAAGTAATTTTTTTAGATTTATAATTCAAGCAGTTATTTCCGTGGTTCAGTGAATAAATGAATTGAATCAAAGCAAGTGGTATACTAGGACAATCGGAGTGATAAGTCTCATCGGCATTGAATTGGAAATGTTTGTGATACATAATAGAATATGTCCACGTGTAAAGTTTCCCACCTTTCCGACCCTAAAGACGGCCGAGGCCTCGCCCATGGATTGATTGGGTATTCCTCGCGCTTACCTGGGAAAGAAGAAAAACATCGATTAAATTTTACACAAAACTAATTACAAACAAATTATTACCGGCTTGTAAATAGTCTTATCGAATCACACACAAGAATTCTTTCAAGATATCTATGATCTTTGTTTGAACGATTAATATGATCATAGAATATATGAATTAAAAAATCGAAAGAATTGGACGACGGAATCAAAAATAACTAATGCCTGCGAACTCATTTTAGTTTCATGTGCTTTACTAATAGTAATCACATGGAGAGAACACTGCAATTATACCTCAAACGATGAAATCAAAATTCATGTGAATTTAAAATCATTTCAGTAAAAGAAAGCTATACATGTACCGATAGTTCACCGAAAAAACTGTATCTTTGATTCAAGCATAAGAGCTTTGGAGATATAATCACTTTACCTATGCTTAAATTAAGTATAATATGCCTGAATCAACCCAACTGTACATTTGATTCAAAGAGTGCGCATGCTGATAGTATGTATGCTTGAATCAAACGTACAGCAGGCTTGATTGAAGCATATTATACTTAATTTAAGCATGCGGTAATCCAAGAATCTTATGCTTGAATCAAACGTGCGGTTTTTTCGGTGTGAGATCCAAAGTATGGGCTCTGTAATGTAATACAAAAGATTCACGATCTTCCATTCGACTATGAAAACGTTGTCGTCCAAAGAGCATTCCAATTTTGTCATAGCCATAAAAACGATGATAAATGCCGAGCGCAGGTGAGTAAAAAAATACAGCATTAATTACTTTGGAAAGTAATGAGCCCGGCCGGTGTCATCAATAAAAAGGACAAAACCTCCCCCACCCAGAGGTCGAGCCGAAAGGGTTACAAAAGAAACAATTTTTTGTTGTTGTTGCTGGCGCCGGAGAAATGATGTTAGGCGGTGATTAGTACATGACAAGCAAACCCTTGGAAATAAGAGTGAAAATCTGGGCGCCAGACACCCACAGGTCTCCTCGGCTGACTTTTGGTTCGGATCGACCGTCCGCTGCGCTGCGCTGAGCCACTACTCGGAGTGAGAGGGACCAAGACAGCTGAGGGTTCTGTAATTACAGGGTTACCGTGCTATCAGACCGCCGGTCGTGGACGAACACAAGCTATGCTGTGCAGGGCTTCAGGGGAATTTATGAAGGATTGTGAAACTTTAAGTCTGAATGACGGTATGTCTGCGTCGTGCGAATGCATATGAGAAATTTGTTTTGCTTGATGAGGTATAAGTTGGGAACAGAGGGGCGGAGAACAAGCCCCTGGTTCAATGCACGTTGCCGGCTACATCGTTTAAACGATTTGTGACCAGCAGGTAACGCTAAAAAGTTTTTATTTCAAGCCAATACCGCTTCAGCGATGCTGTTCGGAAAATGTAATATTTACAACTTTTTCAGTATTACACAGTGTTGATTACAACGAATATTTCTCTCTAAGGATCCTTAAAATTGGTTTTCAGACGTTCACAAAGGCTATTAGAATCCTCAAAATTGGTTTTCAGACGTCCAAAAAAGGCTAATTTTTGCTGTAATATACGACAAAGCCATGTTAACGCACCGAAAGATTCTTTTCATACTAGATCACTTGACAGTTAAAAACTTAAAGTACTTTCTTACTTCAGAAAAGGACTGAGAAGTGTTTAAATTCTTGCCTAAAATAAATTAAGGTCACCTTTTACTTGAAGTTTACAATTCAGGTACCGACTTAAGTAGCCAGAGGTTCATGGTGTCGAAAACAGTCTTTTGGCGATGACATACCTATTCGAATCGTGTATGTTAAAGTTTCATTTAAAACGTTCATT